>Ga0067045_1027638_pt1 | contig 76956 bp, 71 predicted proteins | sample TerdegcTABiofilm_FD_59184 | JGI IMG/M metagenome (GOLD analysis project Ga0067045, IMG submission 59184) | Combined Assembly of (Gp0054472, Gp0054536) Wastewater bioreactor microbial communities from Singapore -Terephthalate degrading... | reverse complement strand
CTGAGGAATATAAAAGCCCGGCGGCTACTTACTCTCCCGGAGGGTCGCCCCTCAAGTACCATCAGCGTGAAAGGGCTTAACTTCTGTGTTCGGAATGTGAACAGGTGTTTCCCCTTTATCCTAACCACCGGAAACTTTGTGTGTCCTGAAGAACACTAAAAACTGCATAATGCTTCTCTTTGATCAAGCCCTCGACCTATTAGTACCAGTCAGCTTCATATATTGCTACACTTCCACCTCTGGCCTATCTACCTCTTAGTCTTAAAGGGGTCTTAATTATTTCTAATGGGATATCTTATCTTGAGGGGGGCTTCACGCTTAGATGCTTTCAGCGTTTATCCCTTCCGCACTTGGCTACCCAGCAATGCCATTGGCATGACAACTGGTACACTAGTGGTGCGTCCATCCCGGTCCTCTCGTACTAAGGACAGCTCCTCTCAAATATCCTACGCCCACGATGGATAGGGACCGAACTGTCTCACGACGTTCTGAACCCAGCTCGCGTGCCGCTTTAATTGGCGAACAGCCAAACCCTTGGGACCTACTTCAGCCCCAGGATGCGACGAGCCGACATCGAGGTGCCAAACCTCCCCGTCGATGTGAACTCTTGGGGGAGATAAGCCTGTTATCCCCGAGGTAGCTTTTATCCGTTGAGCGACGGCATTTCCACTCACATACCGCCGGATCACTAAGCCCTACTTTCGTACCTGCTCGAAATGTCTCTCTCGCAGTCAGGCTCCCTTTTGCCTTTACACTCTTCAGATGGTTTCCAACCATCCTGAGGGAACCTTTGGGCGCCTCCGTTACTCTTTCGGAGGCGACCGCCCCAGTCAAACTGCCCACCTGACATTGTCCTTAATCCGGCTTACGGTCTTAAGTTAGAACATCAGTAATCAAAGGGTGGTATCCCAACACCGGCTCCTCACGGACTGGCGTCCATGATTCCATGCCTCCCACCTATCCTGTACATTAATTACCGATATCCAATGTCAAGTTACAGTAAAGCTCTACGGGGTCTTTCCGTCCTATCGCGGGTAATGCGCATCTTCACGCATACTACAATTTCGCCGGGTCCCTTGTTGAGACAGCGCCCAAGTCGTTACGCCATTCGTGCAGGTCGGAACTTACCCGACAAGGAATTTCGCTACCTTAGGACCGTTATAGTTACGGCCGCCGTTCACTGGGGCTTAAGTTCAAAGCTTCGCTTGCGCTTACCTTTCCCCTTAACCTTCCAGCACTGGGCAGGCGTCAGCCTGTATACTTCGTCTCTCGACTTCGCACAGACCTGTGTTTTTGCTAAACAGTCGCTTGGGCCATTTCTCTGCGGCCTCCTCCATATTACTATGGATTTGGCACCCCTTCTCCCGAAGTTACGGGGTTATTTTGCCGAGTTCCTTAACAAGGGTTCTCCCGCTGGTCTTGGGATTCTCTCCCCGCCTACCTGTGTCGGTTTGCGGTACGGGCACCTCTTAACTCCCTAGCACCTTTTCTCGCCAGTGTGGATTCAGCATCTTCCCTACTCTTTTTCAGTCCCCATCACGCCTCAGGCTTTTCAGTATGCGTACTTCACTACATACTACCCTAAACGTTTGGACGAGCTCTACCATCAGCTCGCTATGCCTATCCTCCTGTGTCAATGCTTCGGTCAATTGTTTTTCGGTGGTACAGGAATCTCTACCTGTTATCCATCGCCTACGACTTCCGTCCTCGGCTTAGGCCCCGACTTACCCTGAGTGGACGAACCTTCCTCAGGAAACCTTAGGCTTTCGACCGCTAAGATTCTCACTTAACTCTCGCTACTCATGCCGGCATTCTCTCTCCTATGCAGTCCACAGTCGCTTACGCTTCTGCTTCTGCCCGCATACGTTGCTCCCCTACCAATTTTTCAATTCCTAAGCTTCGGTGTCAGGTTTAGCCCCGGTATATTTTCGGCGCACAACCACTCGACCAGTGAGCTATTACGCACTCTTTAAATGTGTGGCTGCTTCTAAGCCAACATCCTGGTTGTCTGGGCGGTTGCACATCCTTTTCCACTTAACCTGTACTTAAGGACCTTAGCTGTAGGTCTGGGCTGTTTCCCTCTTGACCATGGAACTTATCTCTCATAGTCTGACTCCTGGCTTCTTCGGTGATATGGCATTCGTAGTTTGATAAGGTTCGGTAAGCTTTGTGGCCCCCTAGCCCATTCAGTGCTCTACCTCCATATCCCATCCGCCAAGGCTAGCCCTAAAGCTATTTCGGGGAGAACCAGCTATCTCCGAGTTCGATTGGAATTTCTCCGCTACCCACACGTCATCTCCGCCTTTTTTAACAGACGTGAGTTCGGACCTCCATGAGATTTTACTCCCACTTCATCCTGCACATGGGTAGATCACTCGGTTTCGGGTCTACTGCACAAAACTTATTCGCCCTCTTAAGACTCGGTTTCCCTTCGGCTCCGGTGCTCTACACCTTAACCTCGCTTCATACAGTAACTCGCCGGCCCGTTCTACAAAAAGTACGAGGTCGCTTTTACGCTCCCTCTGCTTGTAAACATAGGGTTTCAGGTTCTCTTTCACTCCCCTCCCGGGGTTCTTTTCACCTTTCCCTCACGGTACTTATCTCTATCGGTCACTAGGTAGTATTTAGCCTTGGGGGGTGGTCCCCCCGCCTTCCCACTGGATTCCTCGTGTCCCGTGGTACTCCGGTAATCTCTTCCTTATCCTCGCCTTTCACCTACAGGGCTCTTACCTCCTCTGGCTCGCATTTCCATGCGTATTCGGTTAGACTATTTTCAGTACTTATTGAGATCCCTTACCCCAAAAATCCGTGAACTTTTGGTTTGGGCTCTTTCCCTTTCGCTCGCCGCTACTTAGGAAATCGATTCTTTTCTTTCTCTTCCTCCGGGTACTTAGATGTTTCAGTTCCCCGGGTTCCCTCCCTGCAGACTATTTGTTCATCTGCCGGTGACGACCCATTACGATCGCCGGGTTCCCCCATTCGGATATCCGTGCCTTAACGCCTGTTTGCGGCTTAACACGGCTTTTCGCAGCTTACCACGTCCTTCTTCGGCTCCTAGTGCCTAGGCATCCTCCCTATGCTCTTTTTAGCTTGATCGGATTCTCTAGTTCTCTTGTTTTCTTTCCTCTTTTTCTCTCAGCGAAATTGTTTACCCTCTTTTCCTGTAAACAATTTTTTGATATTTTAGATCTCTTGCATTATGCAGTTTTCAACCTTCTTCTAAGGGCCTCCTTTTGGCCTTGGTGGGCTCAAGTGGACTCGAACCACCGACCTCACGCTTATCAGGCGTGCGCTCTAACCGCCTGAGCTATGAGCCCATACCTCTTACCCGGCTTCCATAGCTCAAGCCCTGGTGGAGATGAGCGGGATCGAACCGCTGACCCCCTGCTTGCAAGGCAGGTGCTCTCCCAGCTGAGCTACACCCCCGTATTTTCCCGAAAACCCTCAAAAATATACAGACACTAAGCTTCTTCTTTCTTCCTTAGAAAGGAGGTGATCCAGCCGCACCTTCCGATACGGCTACCTTGTTACGACTTCACCCCAGTCATTGATCTCACCTTAGACGATTCCTCACCGGCTTCGGGTGCTCTCAACTCCCATGGTGTGACGGGCGGTGTGTACAAGGCCCGGGAACGCATTCACCGCGGCATGCTGATCCGCGATTACTAGCAACTCCAACTTCATGAGGACGGGTTGCAGCCCTCAATCCGAACTGGGACCGCTTTTTTGGGTTTTGCTCCCCCTTACGGGTTCGCTTCCCTTTGTTACGGCCATTGTAGCACGTGTGTAGCCCAAGGCATAAGGGGCATGATGATTTGACGTCGTCCCCACCTTCCTCCGTGTTATCCACGGCAGTCTATCCAGAGTCCCCACCTTTACGTGCTGGTAACTGAATACAAGGGTTGCGCTCGTTGCGGGACTTAACCCAACATCTCACGACACGAGCTGACGACAACCATGCACCACCTGTCTCCTATCAGATAGTAAACTATCTACACCGCTTTTCTGCGGCTTTACAGGGATGTCAAGCCTTGGTAAGGTTCTTCGCGTTGCTTCGAATTAAACCACATGCTCCGCTGCTTGTGCGGGCCCCCGTCAATTCCTTTGAGTTTCAACCTTGCGGTCGTACTCCCCAGGCGGGATACTTATTGCGTTTACTACGGCACAGAACCTTGACGGCCCTACACCTAGTATCCATCGTTTACGGCGTGGACTACCAGGGTATCTAATCCTGTTTGCTCCCCACGCTTTCGTGCTTCAGCGTCAGTTACAGTCCAGTAAGCCGCCTTCGCCACTGGTGTTCCTCCTAATATCTATGCATTTCACCGCTACACTAGGAATTCCGCTTACCTCTCCTGCACTCTAGCTATTCAGTTTCCGATGCAAGCCCCATGTTAAGCACGGGAATTTCACATCAGACTTGAATTGCCGCCTACGCACCCTTTACGCCCAGTAATTCCGGACAACGCTCGCCCCCTACGTCTTACCGCGGCTGCTGGCACGTAGTTAGCCGGGGCTTCCTCACAGGGTACCGTCACTTCCTTCGTCCCCTGCGACAGAGGTTTACAATCCGAAAACCTTCTTCCCTCACGCGGCGTTGCTGGGTCAGGCTTGCGCCCATTGCCCAATATTCCCCACTGCTGCCTCCCGTAGGAGTTTGGGCCGTGTCTCAGTCCCAATGTGGCCGTTCAACCTCTCAGTCCGGCTACCCATCGTTGCCTTGGTAGGCCGTTACCTTACCAACTAGCTAATGGGACGCGAGCCCACCCTTAAGCGGATTCCTCCTTTGACCTCATAGTCATGCGACCACGTGGTCTTATGCGGTATTAGCAACGTTTTCACGTTGTTATCCCACTCTTAAGGACAGGTTGCTCACGCGTTACTCACCCGTCCGCCACTAAAAAATCTTCTTTCAGTCCGTAAACCTATTCCCGATTTCTCCGTTCGACTTGCATGTGTTAGGCACGCCGCCAGCGTTCGTCCTGAGCCAGGATCAAACTCTTGTGTTTAAATCCTTTTCTCTGCAAACTTACGCTTGCTTTCCTTCTTTGTCCTAAAATTACTTCTCTTTTTTTCGCTTAGCTCTGTATATTTCTCAACGTTCTCTTCTTTCCCTCAACCTTAATCTGTCGTGCTTTTATATATTACAATAAACAGGTGCTCTTTGTCAACCAAAATAGTCTAATTTTTGTGAACATTTTAGGCATACTTATAGGCAAAAAGCACTATCCGAATATTAAAATCGAACGCGTAGAATTCGTTTGTGTTTAACTAAAAAAACGGCTTTAAAAAGCCGTTTTTTTAATATTATGTATGTTATTTGGCCGTGATGCTTTCACTAAGTTTTACGCCCAATGCGTAAGCATTTTTAAGGTCGCCTTCAATCGGTCTGAACTTCACTTTAAGTGTGTCTATTACATTAAAGCCAAGCTCCCTGAGTCTTTCTCCAATAAAAGGAACGGCTTCGCCAGACCATCCATACGAGCCGAATGCAACAGCGCTTGTGCCTTTGACCTTAATAGCACTGACTGAAGATAAGAGATCCCAAATAGGCCTTAAAGCATCTTTGTTCACAGTCGGAGAGCCTAAAGCAATTACGCTTGATGAAGTAATAGCCTCAGCAGCTTTTTCCACAGATATCTCAGATGCGTCTATAAGCTCTGTATCCATTCCCTTATCTTTTAGTCCTTTTGCTATTTGTTCTGCAAGCAGTTTTGTATATCCATAGCATGAGACATAAGCAACTGTAGCCTTATTATCCTTTTTAACCGCTACACTTTCTTCGGCCCACTTTCTATATCTTTCAACTGTTTCAAGAGGCTTCTGATCAAGCACCGGTCCATGCGAGGGCAGTATCATGCTAATTTCGATATCGCTTGCCTTGAGTTTATCAATTGCCTCAAGAACATATTTTGCAAAAGGAGATATTATTACATCATAATAATATCTTTGAGCTTTTAAGAATGCTTCACCTTCTATGCTTTCCAATATCTTTTCAGTAGCATAATGACACCCAAACGCATCGCAAGTAAACAATGCTTTATCTTCAGGCACATATGTAAACATAGTATCTGGCCAATGAAGGAAAGGAGCACTAATAAACTTTAGTGTTTTACCTCCAAGATCAATAATAGTATCATCCTTTGGAATAATGCATTCAAAGTCTCTGTTCATTATGTCCTGCAAGTTCTTTTTTGCAGGTGCTGTGCATATGACCACTGCATTAGGGGCAGCATCAAGAACACTTTTTAAGCATCCCGAATGATCAGGCTCCGTATGGTTAACTACAACATAATCGATTTTTGATATATCGACTACCTGTTTTAGCCTTTTGATGTATTCGCCGCAGAATCGCTCTTTTGCAGTATCTATAAGAGCTGTTTTTTCAGAACCCCTAACTACATATGAATTGTAGTTTGTTCCATATTCTGTTTCCATTATTACATCAAAAACTTTTAAATCAAAATCAACAACACCTGTCCAAAATATCCCGGGCACTATTTCCATAGTCTTAATCATTTATGACCCAACTTCCATTAGTTTAATTCGAACATATCTTTCCCAACGCCGCATTCCGGGCAAACCCAATCTTCCGGCAAATCTTCAAATCTTGTTCCAGGTTCTATTCCGTTATCCGGATCTCCTGCTTCTTCGCTGTATACATATCCGCATACTGTACAAACCCATTCTTCCATAATAAATAACCTCTCATAAAAAATGTTACTCTTATTCAATGTAACCCAAGCTAATACCCCATTTATGCATTAGCATTTTCTTTGTTCTGCTCAAGAAAATCATTCATTGCTGTCATCAATTCGTCAACATCAATTCCATGAACTTCGCATGCTTCTTCGACTGTTTCTCCAGAAGCCATAGCGCAGCCTAAGCATCCCATGCCATAAGCCATAAGAACTGCTGCTAATCTTTCATCCACCTGAATAACTTGTGTAATAGTCATATCCTTTGCTAACTTCTCCACTGCTTTTTCTCCTTTCTGTTATGTAATATTATTATAACCGCATTGTGTACCTTTAAATAAAATATTATGTTCGCCCTTCAAAAGTTTTTCCGCAGCGTTTGCATGTTATCCTTACTGCGCCTTTCCCTTTTGGAACAGAGAGCTTTTGTCCACAATTTGGGCATATAAAAATAACCTTGTTTTTATATCGCATACCGTTTATGGTGTTTTTAATTTTGTATGTCCATTTTGCCAAAAAACTGTTTATCAAATATGCTTCCTGCTGTCTTCTTGTGATGTCGGTTGAAAGAGCTCGAAAAAGAGCATAACCGATCAGAAGAATTGATACAATCCAAGAGTTTTTAAAAAAAGCGAAAAGCAACGCAAAAGCAAACAAAAGATAGTTGAAATTATCATTACCGTAGCGTCTTTTATTATTCCAGTTCCAATTCATATATTGTCACCTCAATTTTGCATATCATAATAATATACTGCCTACTTAATTATTTCAATCCGTTTATTTCCTGCTTATTTATGATATGGCGTGCAATTTATTATTGTAAATGCTCTATATATTTGTTCAAGTAATAATACCCGAAATAGTTGGTGAGCAAACGTCATTTTTGAAAAAGAAAGTTTTAGATCTGCTTTTTTAAGTACTTTTTCATGTAATCCGTAAGAGCTGCCGATAATAAAAACAATATCGCCCTTTACTTCCATCTGCATCTTTTCAATAGATTTGGCAAATTCAACAGAATCCATTTGTTTGCCTTCTATTGCAAGCGCAACTATGTAATCATCGCTGCCAACTGCTTTTAATATGGCATTAGCCTCTTTCAAAAGCGCCTTTTCTGTGTCAGCTTCTGTTATGGTGTTTACATCCGGCAGCTGTGTTATTTTTATTTTAGAATATTTCTTAATTCTTGTTAAATAATCATCGCATGCCTTTTCTATAAAGTCTTTCTTTATTTTACCAACACAAATAATGTGAATCAATGTACTATCCCCCTAAATTTTATAATTAAGAAGCTAACAGTACCAATACAGTAAGGCTCAATGTTATAAGAACATAAAAAGCATAGCTTATTTTAATCCCTATGTTCATAGGAATTACCGCAGGTTCTAAGTAATCTTTAACTAAGATACCGCTATCCGGCAGCATTACTTCTTTCTTGGTTTCACCCCAGATTATAGTTTTATTTTCATCGATCTGCACATCCATATTTTTTGCTTTTTCTTTTTGCTGTATCGAAGCGTCTTTGTCTTCCTTCTTGTTCTCTAATTCAGGTACTATCTTTTTTATTTTTTTATACAGCTCGATTGCAAACAATGTAGATACAATTGCTGAAGCGATCTCCAGACCCATTAATAGGTCAGCATCAACTGACAGAACATATTCGCCTATATGTCCAAATATTATATACATCAATAATATCGTAATTATAGAATTATATGTGATATGAAGAAGTATAGCATATTTCGTATTGCCGGTCATGTATGCAATTCTGCCCCAGACTATTGAAATAAAGAATGTTATTATTCCTCTAATAGGGTGCAGATGGTAAAGTCCAAAAGAAGCAGCTGAAAGCACAATAGCTTTTTTATCTCCAAGCGGTCTAAGCCCGTTTAAGAGAAATCCTCTGAAAAATACTTCTTCATATATGCCTGCGCTTAAAATATAGATTAGTATGAACTGTATTATAAGGTTAAAAAAATCATCTGAGCTTGTAGCCGCTAGCGGAAGGATACTGCTAAAATAATTGCTGCTGTCATAGAATGCAAGATCAAAAATTTGTATCACAAAGAGAATAACAGATAATATCATAGTAGCCATAAATATGCCAAGTAATATAACAAAAACAGCTATCTTTCTTTCGATTCTTTTATCGAGTCTTAAAAATATTTTTGGTTTTTCTATGGGCTTTAATTTAATATAGCAAAAAATTGGTAGTACAGTTATTAGGGGATAATATAAAAATGCAGTCACAATACTGCTTAATACGTCTTCTCCGGTTATATAATTAACAAGGACTATACTAGCTACAAGGCATAAAAGAAGCATCCACAAAAGTGTTTTTATGGTTCCACTCACAAGCTCAGCGCTCTTTATCTTTTGGCGTGATACCATGCTATCTGTTTCCATTTGCCGCTTCCTTTCTTTTAAAAAGGCTAATGCTATGTGCCTATTATCCCTGTCATAATTATATAGGTAGCTATCATTATATAAATAATATATCCAAACATATCCCTAATATAGAATTTAACCCTAGGTACATTTAAATATTCTTTTTCATCAAAAATATCTCTTAGATATAAAAGTTCTGTCAGCTCATGATTTTTAACTTCCGGGACCTTTTGCTCTTCTTTTTCTTGTTCTTCTGAAAAATCATTATTCCCTATCCTCTCAAACATAGCCTGCTGCATATCGAGCATATATTCAAGTTCTTCTTTTCGCTTTTTTTCAATTTCTTTCTGATTCTCTGCTTTTTCTTTTATAGAAACGAATATAGTAAATATCACAAATGCCGATATTAACATTATAACAATGTACACAAATATATATGATGCCCTATCATTGGAAAGCAGCGCAATTTTAACTAAATATGTTATATCGATAAAAATAGACAATGTATTATGCAAAAAATGATAAAGAAACGCATACGTGATATTATCCGTTATTATTGCTATAGCCCCTATAATGATCCCAAGCATGAATGTATAGCCAAGCCTTGAAAAGCTCAAATGAAAAACAGCAAAAGCAAATGCGCTTAATACTACGGCCAAAAACTTGCCAAGAGGTTCAAGGCCTCTTAAAAGCATGCCTCTGAAAACAAATTCTTCTGCCAAAGCAGCAAAAACAGATATATTGAGTATCATACCGAATGTACCTATAAAGTCATTTGGTATATAGTCTTCAAAGCCTGGCCTATAAGACAACTGCATGTTAAATACGATATTCCACATAACAATAAAACAAGTGATAAAAATATAGCCGCAAACGGCCAAAAAAAATATACGTATGCTCATACCCATTTTAATAGGTCTTAGCTTTATGTATTTGCTGCATTCAAAATGTTTGAGTTTTATAAATATTATAACCGGCATTAAGAGTGCTATAAGTTCCTGAAGAATAGTTGAAATAGTTAGCGTAGTAAGCGCACTGAATGGGCCAAACATGCTAGCAAAATAATATGTAATAGCAACAGAACATAAAAAGAACGAAAAGGTAATAAGAAGTGCCCAGTTCGTAGTTGACACTAGTTTTCTGCTATCCTTTCCGTTCAATCATAAGCCCCATTTCATACTATTTTGTACAGACCAGTCGCCTTATCTTCCAATGCGATATCTATAAACATATCCTTTCCCTCTATAATGCCATTCTCATTAAGTATTGATTCTATCGTACAGAAAGCGACCTCTGCCGCATTGTTTTCTTTGCTCATATGCCCTAAAAGCACGCGTTTAACATTCGTTTCATATAATTTAACAAGTGCTTCTCCGCATGCTTCATTTGAAAGATGCCCTTTTGTTGAAAGTATCCTTTTTTTAAGGTTATATGGATATCTTCCTGCTCTAAGCATATCCACATCATGATTAGCCTCAATTATAAGAAGATCCGAATACGAAACGGCTTCAAGTATCTCTTTTGTTATACATCCTATATCTGTTGCAATAGACACTTTTTTCCCTTTTGCACTGAAAGAGTATCCTACAGGATCAGCAGCATCATGAGGAATAGAAAAAGGATGTATGCAGACATCTTTTATAAAGAAATCCACTCCCGTAAAAAACGAACGCATGTTTTTGTCTGCAATCGGTCCTACTGTTTCCGCCATAGCTTCCCATGTCTTCTCGTTTGCATAGATAGGTATATCATATTTCCGTGATAGCAGGCCTATACCCTTTATGTGATCTATATGCTCATGGGTAATAACAACGCCTGACAATTCGCTTGCATGCACATCAAGCATGCTTAATGCTTCTACTATGCGTTTGCATGTCACACCTGCGTCTATAAGTATTTTAGCCTGTCCGCAGCTTAAATAAGTGGAGTTTCCGCTGCTTCCGCTAAAAAGCGGACATATATCGAGTTCCATTAATAAACCTCTGTATAATCTAAATATTGTATTTATTTTAATTATATCCACAAGTATTAGCGTTTACAAGAAATGTTTAGTGTCACTCCTTTTTAAATTTGATATAATTAAGAAAACACATAGGAGGCATTTTATGAGAGTAATCGATTCCAAGCTAATAACAGAAACAGTAAGACAGATGTGTATCGATACATGCTGCAACATCCCGCAAAACATCTATGCCGCTCTTAAAAGTGCAAAAGAAAAAGAGCGTTCACCATTTGGCAGAGAAATACTTTCTCAGCTTATAACAAACATCGAAATAGCAAAAGAAAAGCAGATGCCTGCCTGCCAAGATACCGGTATGGCGGTAATATTTGCCGATATCGGACAAGATGTCCATATAGAAGGTGATTTATTCGCTGCTATAGAAGAAGGTGTCAGACAGGGTTATAGAGACGGATATCTGCGTGCTTCGACTGTTACTCCGCTAAGTCGTAAAAATCCGGGAGACAATACCCCTCCTATAGTACACTATGATATAGTGCAGGGCGATAAACTGACGCTCAGTATGGCTCCCAAAGGCTTTGGCAGCGAAAACATGAGTGCGCTTAAAATGCTAAAACCATCAAGCGGCATAGAAGGCGTCAAAGAATTCATTATAGATACGGTAAAAACAGCTGGAGCAAACCCATGTCCTCCTATAGTGGTTGGCGTTGGCATAGGCGGTACTATGGAAAAAGCTGCTCTTATGGCAAAAAGGCAGCTGCTCCGTGATGTGGATTCTATTAATCCTGACCCTTTTTTAAAAGACATGGAAGCTGAACTTCTAGAAAAGATAAATGCTCTTGGTATAGGCCCTGGAGGCCTTGGAGGAGACACAACGGCTTTGGCAGTTTTTATAGATACATATAACACGCATATAGCCGGATTGCCTGTTGCTGTTAATATGCAGTGCCATGCAGCAAGGCATAAAACCGTAGTACTTTAAAAGGAGAAAATTATGGCGACTATAAAAATAAACGCTCCTGCAGCGCGGGAACAGTTAGAAAATATAAATATCGGTGATACGATCCTGCTCAGCGGTAAAATCTACACTGCAAGAGATGCTGCGCATAAGCGCCTCACACAAATGATAGCGTCCTCAGAAGCATTGCCTATTGATATAAAAAACGCTTGTATATATTATACAGGCCCATGTCCGGAAAAACCCGGTGATGTGATAGGTTCATGCGGCCCAACGACATCTTTACGTATGGACAGTTATGCACCAGCGCTTATGGATCTTGGAGAAACAATAATGGTTGGAAAAGGGCTAAGATCCAAAGAAGTTATTGAAGCAATGGTAAGAAACGGTGCAGTTTATCTTGCTGCAACAGGCGGAGCAGGAGCACTGCTTGCAAGCTGTGTTAAATCAAAAAAAGTAATCGCTTTCCCTGAGCTGCTCTCTGAAGCGATATATGAATTGATTATTGAAGATATGCCTCTTATTTGTGCTATAGATTCAAAAGGCAGATCGTTGTATGAAGAAGGAATAAAGACCTATAGAAAATAAAAAAAGAGCGACTGCTTAGTCGCTTTTTTTATTTATCTGTATCTTTCGTTTCGTTTTCTTCTTTGGGTTCATCACAAAGATCTACTTTGGTATCTTCCTCATCCTTTATCCTCGTTATGTCAGCTCCAAGGCTAATGAGTTTCTCCTCGATCTTTTCATAGCCTCTGTCTATATGTTTAACGCCAGATATCTTAGTCGTTCCTTCGGCCATAAGCCCTGCTATTATAAGTGCTGCGCCTGCTCTTAAGTCGCTTGCTCTTACTGAAGCTCCCGTCAGCCTATCAACGCCTTCGATAATGGCTACTCTATTGTCTATAGTAATATCTGCGCCCATGCGCCTTAATTCATATACATGTTTAAAACGTTCTTCAAATATATTTTCAATAACTACGCTTGTCCCATCAGCCGTGCTAAGCAGTGCTGTCATAGGCTGCTGTAAATCTGTTGGAAACCCCGGATATGGGAATGTTTTAATTGTTGTCGACTTTAATTTTCGATCGCACTTTATTCTCAATGAATCAGCGCCGTCTGTGATCTTAGCGCCCATCTCTATAAGTTTTGCTGAAACCGCTTCCAAATGTACCGGTATTATATTACGTATTGTGACATCGCCCTTTGTAGCGGCAGCCGCCATCATTATTGTACCTGCTTCTATCTGATCCGGTATAAGCGAGTATTCGCAACCATGCAGTTCCTCCGTGCCTTGTATACGTATAACATCTGTTCCAGCGCCTTTGACTGAAGCACCCATGCAGTTCAAGAAATTCGCAACATCAACTACATGTGGTTCTTTGGCTGCGTTGACAATAGATGTCTGACCTTTTGCTAGTACAGCTGCAAGCATAATATTTATTGTAGCTCCTACGCTCACTACATCAAGATAAATTTCAGTCCCTTTTAACTGCCCATCGCTATACGCCTTAAGAACACCATGCTCTATCTTAATAGAAGCCCCCATAGCCTCCAAACCTTTTATATGCTGATCAATAGGCCTTGCGCCTATATCACATCCGCCCGGCAAAGAAACCTCAGCCTTGCCGAATTTTCCAAGAAGCACTCCGAGAAGATAATATGACGCTCTCATTTTGCTTATCATATCTGTATCAGCAATAAACGTGCTGATTCCTCTTGGATCTACTATCATAGTACCTTTATCTTTCATCTCAGCTTTTGCGCCAATGAACGTAAGGGTGTTTTTCAAAGAAACGACGTCATCGATATAAGGTAAATTTTCAATAACACTGATGCCATCCGCTAAAAGAGTCGCGGGTAATATCGCAACTGCAGCGTTTTTGGCGCCGCTTATAGTAACTTCTCCTTTTAAAGGCTTACCGCCGTTTATAACAAGCTTTTCTACCATTAGACCGGCTAAAATTTAGCCCGTCACCTCCTAGATGTAAAGGCACATATTAAATGCACACTATCGCACATTATAGCATATAGTTTTATAAACAAGCAAACGATTTTATTATAGATTACTGTCCAATTACTAATATTTAAAAAGCACTCTGATAGTTATTATAATATAATCTTCTATGTTTCGCCATATTTCATTCAATAATTACTCTAATTAAATTCGCATAATATTAAATCAAAATAAACATTGTCATAATTATTATCAGTCATTAGTAATACTATAATACATAAAATAAAAAGGCTTCTTTACTAGCGGAAGCCTTTTTATTTTTATCAAACAGTACCGATAGACAAGTCTTTACCGTCAGGGTCATCGTTTTCTGTCATAATATGCATAAATTCTTGCCCATCTATTTTTTCTTTTTCTATAAGAGCCTTTGCAACTTTGTGCAGTTTTACTATTTTGCTGCTTAGTATATCAAGCGCTCTATTGTAAGAAGCCTCAAGTATCTTTTTCTTTTCTTCGTCTATCTGAGCTGAAAGCTGATCTGAATAATTTCTTTCATGACCAAATTCTCTGCCGATAAATATCTCAGGATCGCCGGCCAAATAAACAGGGCCTATTTCATCGCTCATGCCATATTCGACAACGATTCTTCGTGCCATATCCGTAGCTTGCTTAAGATCTTGTGTAGCACCTGTTGTTACATCTTTGAATATTATGGCTTCAGCCACACGTCCGCCCATCGCCATAGTTATATCGTCAAGCAGTTTGCCTTTTGTTATATAATTCGTTTCTTCTTTGGCAATCGTCATAGTATAACCACCGGCCAAGCCTCTTGGTATTATAGAAACTTCATGTACCGGGTCGCAGTTTTCAAGACTTGCGCTGAGTATTGCATGCCCTGCTTCATGGTAAGCTGTTATCATAAGATCTTTTTCTGTAACGACACGTGATTTCTTTTCCGTACCTATTTGTACTCTTGTTATCGCGTCTTCTATATCACGGTTCGTAATAACTTTGCTTCTTTTGCGAGCTGCAAGTATAGCCGCTTCATTAAGTACGTTTTCAAGATCAGCTCCTGTGAAGTAAGCTGTCCTTTTTGCTATTATCTTAAGATCCACATCATGTGCTAGGGGCTTGTTCCTTGAATGCACTTTCAGTATCTCTTCTCTGCCTTTAACGTCCGGATAGTTGACTGTGATCTGTCTATCAAACCTGCCCGGTCTTAAAAGTGCAGGATCAAGTATATCAGCTCTGTTTGTCGCTGCGATTACTATTACGCCTTCATTTATTGAAAAGCCGTCCATTTCAACAAGCAATTGGTTCAGCGTCTGCTCCCTTTCATCATGGCCTCCGCCAAGGCCTGCGCCGCGCTGTCTGCCGACAGCATCGATTTCATCTATGAATACTATCGAAGGCGAATTCTTTTTGGCATTATCGAACAGATCTCTTACCCTTGATGCGCCGACGCCGACGAACATTTCAACAAAATCAGAACCCGATATGCTAAAGAAAGGAACACCTGCTTCGCCTGCAACAGCTTTAGCAAGAAGTGTTTTACCTGTTCCAGGAGGGCCTACAAGCAATACGCCTTTAGGTATCCTTGCGCCAAGCTCTATAAACCTTCTCGGTTCTTTCAGAAAATCAACTATTTCTTCCAGTTCCGCTTTTTCTTCGTCTGCACCTGCAACATCTTTAAATGTGACTCTGTTTTTAGAATCAGTATTCAGTTTAGCTTTGCTCTTCCCGAAAGAAGAGATCTTGCTGCCTCCTCCTTGTGCCTGCTGGAGCATGTAGTACCAAAAAACACAAAGTATAACCAAACCGATTCCAAATGGTATCAGTTGAACCCACCATGGATCAACATATGGTGCCTTATATTCAAGATCAAAATCGAAATCTTCTGCAGAAACTTCCGAAACATCTCTGTTAAGAAGATCAGCAGTGATCTTTTTCATGTCAGCATCGAATATCTCATTACTAGGAATATATGTTTCAAAATCATAAGAACTTGGGAAATCAGAAGCATCGATCGGCGAGTTCTTTTTTAGGCCCCATAGCTTATTGTCCTGAACCACTATACTAGCTATATTATCCTTTTTGGCCAGATCCAAAAATTCTGAATATGTAAGCTGCTGCTGAGTTGCTCCTGAAAATGTAAATAAATTTGCAATCAGCAAGACCAATACAATCAGTATTATATAAATCCCTGGACCTCTCAGGAATTTCTTCAATATTATTTCCTCCTCGTATAATTCACGTTCAATTTTAATATTTTATCACACAAGCAGTGACAATTCAAACTTACTTTTCGTAAATATTAGACTTTAGAACTCCTATATATGGCAAATTCCTGTACTTTGATGCATAATCCAATCCATAACCTACCAGAAATTTATCTGGTACTTCAAATCCTTTATAATTAGGATGGAAATTTATTTCCCTTCTTGACGGCTTATCCAGCAGGCAGCACGTCTTAAGTGACCTCGGTCCTCTTGCCTCAAGAGAATTTACAAGATAGTTAAGTGTAAGACCTGTATCAATAATATCCTCTATTATAAGCACATTTTTGCCCTTAATATCATAGTCAAGATCTTTTAATAGTTTAGCTGCTCCGGAAGATTTCGAGCTGCTGCCATAACTTGAAACGGACATAAAATCCATTTCAACGTCCAATTTAATTTCCCTTGTCAAATCGGAAAAAAATACTATCGCTCCCTTTAATATACCAACTGTTAATAACGTTTTCCCTTCATAATCTTGCGTTATTTGTTTGCCCATTTCTTTTATACGCTGCTTAATCTGCTCCTCACTTAGCAGTATTTCTTCTACATCTTTATGCATTGTGTTTCTTCCCCTCAAATATTATGTGTACACATTTTTTGCTGCATTTGTCAATTTTTATTTTATCGCTTATGCACCCCCCTACTATCCAAAGGACTTCTTTGCCTGAAGCTAAAAGGACAGTCTCTTTCCTTTCTCTTTTGGGGACTTTTTTATCGATAAAATAATCTTTTAATTTTTTTGTATGTCCACCAAGTGGTTTTATGATATCTCCATCTTTCCTATATCTGAAAATTGCAGTATAAGCTTTTAGCTTATCCAAATCGAAGTATTCTCCTTTTTCTTTGAATGCTTCGGATACATCTGTAATATCTATCCTAAAAGCGCCAAAAGCAGTACTGTATATTCCTTCTTTAAGTATAAGAGAAACTTCTTTTTCATTTAGGCTGCCTTTTTTTTTGCATGTATTTTCTAAAAAATATAATTTATCGTAATCATGCAGTATTTTATACCGCTTGTTAATAATAAATTGGCTGCCTGTAGCTGAAGTTTCTATGAAACTCAAAACTTCAGCAAGTCTATTATAGCTCATATCTTTTAAACAATTGATCTTGCCAAGGATCATTCTTATTATAGCTCGTTTTATAGAAAGATGCTGTTTAATAAATGGTTCTTTTAATAAAATATACTCATTATTTTGAAAGCTAAACATTTCTTCCATTGATTTACTAGCATAGTTGTTTATAAAATCTTCATCGCATGAAGAAATTTCTGCTAGCCTTACTATTGCATCGTCTATATTCGGATTATATGTCCTAAGCATAGGCACAAGTTCATGCCTTATACTGTTTCGTTTATATGTCACATCATCGTTTGTCTCGTCATGTACGTACTGAAGTCCGTTTTCGTTGATATACTTATTTATCTGCTCTCTTGTAACGCACAGCAAAGGTCTTATGATCCCATTATTATTGTTTTTCATTCCCGTCAGGCCTAAAGTACCGCTGCCTCTTATTATATTAAGAAGCACAGTTTCTACCTGATCGGTTTTGTGATGCGCTGTAGCAATAAAATCCGCATTTATTTTTTCTTTTATCTTATATAAAAAGTCATATCTACATTTTCTGGCTGCCGTTTCAATGGATAAGCTCTCATCCTTTGCGTATTTAGGTACATTTCCTTCACCCAGATAAAAAGGAACTCCGTATTCTTCAGCAAGTTTCTGCACAAAGGCCGCATCTCTTTTTGCGGTTTCTCTTATTCCATGATCATAGTGCGCACATACGACAGATATGCCAAGTTCATCTTTTAAATTATAAAGTATATGAAAAAGAGCAACTGAATCCATGCCGCCTGATAGGGCAACGATCACTGTTTGCCTGCTTAGCAGCAAATTATTATCTATTATATATTGTTTCACTATCTGTTCCATATACTGTATTTTACTTTTAATTCTATAGTTTTTCAACAGCTATTCCCGCTTTAAAAATTATGTTATAATCAATTTATCATTTTACGGAGGCAAACCATTGAAACACATACCATTGAAACACATACCAATAAACCGCATACCAATAAAATATATTATATCCTCAGTACTGGTAGTTTTTACAATCATTTTACTTACGCGTCTTATCGGATGCGGCAGAGCCGAATTACCTATTTCTGTTATTTCTGCAAGGAAATACACAGACACAAAGGGCAGTCAGCAACTAAATATAATTATTAAAAACACTTCTCAGGATTATACCATAACTAGCGCTGAATTATACGTAAAATGCTACAGTACTCAAGGAACATTACTTGAAGACAGGTCAAACGGTCAAGATGTTTATAACTGCACTTATTCCGATTGTCAGCTTACTGCCGGCCAGCTATCTTCGGAAGACCTGTATTTTAATTACGGCGGTTTCGATGATATAGGCTATTGTGAAATAGCAGTGAAGAAAGTGCTGCTCTCAGACGGTACAGAACTATCAATAGACACTGACAGTCTGGATTATATCAAATTCAGTATTGAAAGTACTGAAGATTAATTTAGCATTTTTTAGAAGAGTCCAACTTCTGAGCAATACGAAGATTACTTTTTATAACATTTTCAATAAGTTCTTTTACTTTTCTGTCTTTTAATTCATTGTATATACTCCTATATTCATCAGCAATTTCTCTTTCTTTTTGAGCAGCAATGCTAAGCATTTCGCCGTCATCCTTTTTTTTATTCTCAATCAAAAGCATTATATCCTCAAAAGCATGCGTAATTGCTGATGTATTTATTGGATGTACTCCTGCAAAATCCATATACACCTCTATATCTTGCAAATGCTTCAAATGGGTTTGCTTGGCGTAAACCATGTTCTGCTTAATATCCTGATCTTCTATGTCCTTAATAAGCCTACTGTAAATACTTGCTGCGGACTGTTCGCTGTTATAAACTGTGTTGATATCACCTTGCATCATTATTCTCCTCCTTTGCTTGATTTAATATATTGTTTTATTAATATACCAAAAGATAATATATTTATAAGATGTGTAAATTATGTTGCATATATTCATTGAACAAGCGGATATAATAGTTTATAATCTATTTTATTAGTAATACAGGAGGATTCTCATGCGCGTTTTAGAAAAATACTTACCATTGATTTTAAAATGGCTTTTGATTGTAATGTTCCTTATTGGCATATGCGCTGCAATACTGAATATTGGTTATGTTAGTCCAATCTATTCTATTGGTGTTATAGTATACAATCTTTGGGGCATGTATTTTGCATGGAAGAATGGTAAACTTACAAGACAGAGTACTTTTTCGCAGCTCATGGCGTTTGCCTTCTTTATAACTTCATGGCAGCTTATATTGCTCTATGTTTATGCAAATAAATTCGATATGGTCACACTTCTTTTGACGATAGCGTTCACGTTCTTGTTTGCTATTACCCAATTTTTGGATTATAGAAGAAGAGTAAAAGAGAAAAAGGAAGCCGAAGCAAAAGAGTTAGCAAAAAAACAAGCAAGAGCTGAAAGAAAGGCTGCGAAGCAGAAAAACAAAGAAGAAAAATAAAGCAGGCAACTGCTTTTTTTATTCATTGTTTTTCTACATTAATATATGGAGGAATAAACATGGACATAAAAGAAGAAAGCATAAAAATGCATGAAAAATTCAAAGGCAAACTGGCAGTAATTTCAAAAGTCCCTATAACCAATAAACATGAATTAGCTGTAGCCTATACGCCAGGAGTTGCTGAACCATGCCTTCAAATAGAAAAAGATCCCGATAAAAGCTTCACCCTTACATCAAGGGCAAATATGATAGCCGTTATAACAGATGGAAGTGCTGTATTAGGCCTTGGCAATATAGGTCCAAGAGCCGGTATGCCAGTTATGGAAGGCAAATGTGTATTGTTCAAAGAATTCGCTGATGTTGATGCGTTCCCTATTTGTATAAATTCAAATGATGTTGATGAAATCGTTCGTACAATACAGTTAATTTCATATTCTTTCGGCGGCATAAATCTTGAAGATATTTCTGCTCCAAGATGTTTTGAAATAGAAGAAAAGCTTAAAAAACTTGTTGACATACCTGTATATCATGATGATCAGCATGGTACCGCAGTTGCTGTCCTTGCCGCTCTTACAAATGCGCTCAAATTGAAAAAACTTCCTATCGGCAAAGCACGCATTGTGTTAAATGGCGCAGGCGCTGCTGGAATTGCTATTTCTAAGCTTCTGATACAAGCAGGTGCAAAAGATCTAACTTTATGCGATAAACTGGGCCCTCTTTACAAAGGCCTTGAAGGAATGACTTCTGCTCAGGCTGAAATGGCGCTGGTAACAAATAAACATAATATTAAAGGCACTCTAAAAGACGCGCTTGTGAATGCTGATGTCTTTATAGGTGTTTCTGCCCCAAATATTGTAACAAAAGAAATGGTTTCTTCAATGGCTAAAGACCCCATCGTTTTCTCAATGGCTAATCCTAATCCTGAAATAATGCCTGATCTTGCAAAAGAAGCCGGAGCATTCATCATAGGCACCGGTAGAAGCGATTTCCCTAACCAAATAAATAACGTGCTTGTTTTTCCGGGAATCTTTAAAGGAACATTAAGCGTAAGGGCAAAAGATATTACGGATAAAATGAATATTGCAGCGGCATATGCCATAGCCAATACTATTGACGAAAAAGATTTAAGCTCTGAATATATAATACCTGATCCGTTTGATAAGCGAGTTGTTGAAAACGTTTCAAAAGCCGTAGCGCAAGCTGCTATAGATGAAGGTATAGCCCAAATATAAATACAATGATTTTAGTGCACTTTGGTGCACTTTTTTTATTTTATGTATTGACAAAGTAATATATTAATGCATATTATTAATTAAATTAGTTAGTAATATAATTACAAAGAGAGGTGATCATTTTTGAATGATCAAATTAACAGTACTGAACTAACAAAAGAAGAACTGGAAGAACATGCGCAGAAGTTGATAAACACTTTTTTCAGGTTCCATAAACTTAAGTGGTGGTCACCTGATCAATCTTTAGGATTCAAGAGAAGTGAAATGAGATTAATCTTTATGCTTAGAGATCTTGAGATCCACTTAAAAAGGAAAGTAAGTGTGTCAGACATCAGTAATTACTTGCGTGTTACGTCTCCTTCCGTGACGCACCTCTTAAATTCTCTTGAAGAAAAAGGAATAGTAAAAAGAACTCAGGATAAAAATGACAGAAGAAGTGTACGCGTAGAGCTTACAGAAGCAGGCTTAGAGATAATTGACTCAGCTGACAAAAGGCTTACAAAGAACTTCTGCGGACTAATAGAAGAACTAGGTACTGATAAAAGTATACAGCTACAAGAAATACTTAACGATGTATTTAAATACTTCAACAAAATCAACATCATTGACTCTATAAAAAATGACGAGGTGTATTAAATTTGAAAAAGCTGCTCAAACATGCAGGAAAATATAGAATACCATTTATTATACTGATAATGACTGTTTCATTTCAGGTAATTGCACAGTTATATCTACCGAATTTAATGTCTGACATCGTAAATAACGGCATCGTAAAAGGAGATATACCATACATCTGGGGTACAGGCGGTTTTATGGTTTTAATTGCTCTTGCTTCTACTTTTGCTGCGGTATTAAATGCTTTCCTAGCATCAAAAATAGCTGTTGGACTCACTACAGAAGTAAGAGCAAAAGTATTTAAAAATGTAGAAACATTTTCTTTAGGCGAAATAGATAAAGCCGGAGGAACAGCAACACTTATTACAAGGACAACAAACGATATAACGCAGGTGCAGCGTTTCTTGGTAATGGCTTTAAGGATGATGATAATGGCTCCCATAATGTGCATTGGCGGTATAATAATGGCAGTCAACAAAGACTTATACCTCTCTCAGGTATTAGGTATCGTAATACTTATTATCGCTATTGTGATTTTCATCATTGCAAAAATAAGTATGCCTCTATTTAAATCAATACAAAAGAAAATAGATAAATTGAATCTTGTCTTAAGAGAAAGACTTACCGGTCTAAGAGTAATAAGAGCATTCAATAAAGATATCTATGAGCACGATAGATTCGACGCAGCAAACAAAGATCTTACCAAAACTTCACTTACAGTCAACAGAATAATGTCGTTCATGATGCCTCTTGTAATGCTAGGCATGAATATAGCGACCGTCCTATTCATCTGGTTTGGTGCTTCAAGGATCGATCAAGGGATACTGCTTGTCGGCGACATGATGGCATTTATACAGTATGCAATGAATATTATGATGTCTCTTGTAATGACATCCATGGTATTTATCATGCTTCCAAGAGCTTCAGCATCTGCAGACAGAGTCATAGAAATAATGGAGATACAAACCTCTATTACAGATCCTGAAAAGCCTGTAGATTCAAAACAAAATAATGGCATTATAGAATTTAATAATGTATCATTCAAATATCCTAACGCAGAAGTCCCCGCTCTATGCAATCTTTCTTTCCGCGCAGGGCCCGGCGAAGTTACAGCGATTATAGGCGGTACTGGTTCAGGTAAATCGACTATTTTTAATCTGATTCTAAGATTTTATGATGTAACAGGCGGCAGCATAAAAATAGACGGCACGGATATAAGGAATATGACTCAAAAGCAACTTAGAGATAAAATAGGCTATGTTCCTCAAAAAGCAGTATTGTTTAATGGGACTATAAAAGAAAATATTGCTTTTGGTGATATGCAGGCTCCAATGAGCACTATTGAAGAAGCGGCAAAAACAGCTCAGGCATATGACTTTATTACTGAAAAAGAAGATAACTTCGAATCAATGATATCTCAAGGCGGAACAAACGTTTCAGGCGGGCAAAAACAAAGGCTCTCAATTGCCAGAGCTCTTGCAAGGAATGCAAGCATATATCTGTTTGATGACTCTTTTTCAGCGCTTGATTTTAAAACGGAAGCTAATCTAAGAGCTGCCTTAAAAGAAAAAACAGCTAATGCATCAGTAATCATATCAGGTCAGCGTGTAGCTTCCATAATGGATTCGGATAGGATCATCGTCCTTAATGAAGGCGAAGTTGCAGGCATAGGCACACATAAAGAACTTATGCAGTCCTGCTTAGTTTACAGAGAGATCGTAGCATCTCAGTTAAGTGAGGAGGAACTAGCATCATGAGTAGTAATAAATATGAACAAAGAAAACCAAATCTGGTATCTCCTTCAGGCAGCCCTGGACCAAGAGGCGGCCGTGGAGGTGGCCCAGGAGGACTAGGCCGGGGTGTAGGAGAAAAAGCGAAAAACTTCTCCAAGTCATCACTTAGGTTAATTGGGTATCTGGGGAAGCACAAACTGGCTCTAATAATGGTTGTAATAACAGCAATAGCCGCAACGATATTCAGCATCATTTCTCCAAAAGTAATGGGTCAGGCTACAACGCTTATCTACTCTGGCATTATGAGCGGACAGGGAATGGATTATGTAGGAATAGCTAATATACTTGTCACACTAACAGCTCTTTATGTAATAAGCTCAATCTTTACATTCATTCAAAGCTTTGTAATGGCAGGCGTATCACAGAAAATAGTTTATGATATGCGCGAGCAGATAAACAATAAAATGTCTAAACTTCCTATGAAGTTTTATGATTCAATCCCTCATGGAGAACTATTGAGCCGTGTTACAAATGATATAGACAACATATCAAATACTTTGCAGCAGACAATTACACAAGTTATAACAGCTGTTGTCTCAATAGTCGGTGTTATAGTTATGATGCTTACTATAAATATTTGGCTGACACTTTTAGCAATAGTAACATTGCCTGTATCTTTGATTGTAGTAAGAATGATTGTAAAAAAATCGCAAGGCTATTTCATAGCACAGCAAAATGAACTTGGCGAAATGAATGGTCACGTTGAAGAGGTTTTCTCAGGTCACAATATAATAAAGGCATATGGCCTTGAGAATAAGGTAATAACTGAATTTGATCAAATAAACAAAAAACTATATGACAGTGCTTGGAAATCTCAGTTTATTTCAGGTGTAATGATGCCATTAATGCAGTTTATCGGTAATCTTGGTTATGTTGCAATATGCGTTGTCGGTGGTGTTTTGGTTACAAATGGCCAGATAACTATAGGCGATATGCAGGCCTTCATACAATATGTCAGAAACTTTACAAGACCTATTTCAAACACAGCAAATATAGCAAACATAATACAGTCGACGATAGCATCTGCTGAAAGAGTATTTGAAATACTAGATGAAGAGGAAGAAATCCCTGATAAAGAAAATGCTACTGAAATAAGCGTACCTGATGGCTATGTTACATTTGAAAACATAGATTTCAGCTATAATCCAAATGTGCCACTTATCAAAAACATGAACATAGATGCTCATGCCGGAGACACAATAGCAATAGTGGGCCCAACAGGAGCAGGAAAAACGACCTTGGTCAACTTACTTATGCGTTTCTATGAAATACAAGGTGGCAGCATTAAAATAGACGGCATAGATATTCGTGATTTAAAAAGAAGCAATCTGCGTAAGATGTTTGGCATGGTACTGCAGGACACATGGCTGTTTAATGGTACAATAAAAGAGAATATAGCTTATGGTGTAGGCAGTGCAACAGATGAAGACATTATAAAAGCTGCAAAGACGGCTCATGCCGATCACTTTATTCGTACTCTTCCAGAAGGCTATGATACCGTAATAAACGAAGAAGCAAATAACCTTTCAATTGGGCAAACGCAGCTTTTAACCATTGCTCGTGCCATACTTGCAAATCCTGATATCCTAATATTGGATGAAGCAACATCAAATGTCGATACACGAACAGAAGTACTTATACAAAAAGCTATGAACGAACTAATGAAAGGCAGAACATCGTTTGTTATAGCGCATAGATTATCAACTATTAGAGATGCGGATATCATTCTTGTCATGAATCATGGTGCTCTTATCGAGCAAGGAACTCATCAGGAATTGCTTGATAAAAATGGTTTCTACGCTGATCTTTATAACTCACAATTTACAAATAGAAAAAACAAAATAGCTTAAATACAAAAAAAGGGTATATACCCTTTTTTATTTATTATTCTTGTATGTTCTTTCACAATATTTCATAATATTTGTCAACTTAATATTATTTTCATAGATTCTCTTTATTATCTCTAATCAAGGATGTTCAAAAATGGCCTAAATCTTCCACCAGGTCATTTTTTCATGTTATCCAATAAGTTATCTCTTGCATAAAATGTAGTATAACTTTAGGAGGTTATAATCATGATTAGATTTAATAATAGAAGATCAAGCTACATCAGCAAAGAGCCTAGATCTCACACTTCTTCGAAGTCTGATCATTATGATGGATATAATGATAATCATTCACAAGATGATTACTGTGATCCTATAGAAAATGATGAAGATTGCTGTGATTATCCAAATGATTGCAGCGAGCCTAGCTGCCCAGAAGATTGCTGCGATCCTTGTTCAGAATGCAAAGTAGTTTTATGTAAAGGCCCTAGAGGCCCCAGAGGTCCCGTTGGTCCCCCTGGCCCTCCCGGTCCTCCGGGTAAAGGCTCCTGCGGCCCATGTGGTCCTTGCGGCGCTCCCGGTAAGCCTGGTCCTCCGGGGAAATGTGGTCCTCCGGGGCCTAGAGGCCCTAAAGGTCCTACTGGTGATCCGGGTCGTCCGGGTCCTCCCGGTCCTAGAGGTCCTAAAGGTCCTACTGGTGATCCGGGAAAATGTGGTCCTCCGGGCCCTCCGGGCCCTAAAGGTCCAAAAGGTGAATGCGGTGACCCAGGTCCCCCGGGCCCTCCGGGTCCTCCGGGAAAATGTGGCCCTCCGGGTCCTATAGGCCCAAAAGGCGAATGCGGTGACCCAGGTCCTCCTGGCCCTCCGGGTCCTATAGGCCCTCCCGGCCCTCCGGGTCCTAGAGGTCTTATCGGTCCTATAGGCCCTCCCGGCCCTCCGGGCGAAACAGGTGCTACCGGAGCTACCGGTCCTGCTGGCCCTGCTGGGCCGCAAGGTCCTGCTGGTCCTGCTGGGCCGCAAGGTCCTACAGGCGCTACCGGTGCTGCAGGCGCTACTGGTCCGCAAGGTCCTCCGGGCCCTCCCGGTCCGCAAGGTGATCCAGGTGCTACAGGTGCTACCGGCCCCCATGGTGCTCAAGGTCCTGAAGGCGTAGCTGGTCCGCAAGGTATCCAGGGTGTTCAAGGTCCGCAAGGTCCTCAAGGTCCTCAAGGTGATCCGGGTCCAATTGGTCCTCAGGGTCCCGCTGGCCCTCCTGGTCCTGTTGGCCCTGCTGGTGCTCAAGGTCCGGTAGGTCCGCAAGGTCCAGTAGGTCCGCAAGGCGAACAAGGTCCGCAAGGTCCGGTAGGTCCTGAAGGTCCGCAAGGCGTTCCGGGCATACAGGGTCCTACAGGCGCTCAGGGTCCGACTGGTCCTCAGGGTATCCCTGGTGACACAGGTCCGCAAGGTCCTGCTGGGCCGCAAGGTCCGCAAGGTCCTGCCGGGCCGCAAGGTCCGCAGGGCATCCCCGGCGATATTGGACCTGCCGGCCCACAAGGTCCGCAAGGTCCTCAAGGCGATACCGGCCCTGCTGGGCCGCAAGGTCCCGCTGGTCCTGCTGGACCGCAAGGTCCTGCCGGCCCCGCTGGAGGTCTAGCAGCTTTTGCAAATGCAACTTATGCAGGTACGCAGACAGTACCATCCGGCGGTAACATTATATTTTCAAACATGCTTGTTTATAGTACCGCAATAACCGCACCAACAACATCTACATTTGTTATAAATGAAACAGGCTTCTATAAAATAACTGCTACTGCTACGATAAATGATGATGAAAAATCTATAGCATTCTTTGGTAATAGCACAGAGATTCCCGGAACAAGAGTAGAAACTGGCGAAGAATATACACAAGTCATGATAAACAAAATAATAGAAGTTACAGCTGTCACTTACACTCTTACACTTAGGAATGTTACAGCATCAACTATAACGCTTCAAGCTAAATCAGACACAGCTGCGACGACAGCATCGATAACTATTGAGAAAATTGGTTCGTTGTCTTGATAAGCACAAACGGATAAAATATAGCATATAAACTTTAATATAAAAATAAAGCCATGAAATGCACAATAGTGCTTCATGGCTTTTTAGCTTTTTATTTGTAATACTTACCAGTACATTCCAAAATATTTATTTCAATAATCACGGTACCTTTTATCATATTCTTAGGTAATTTGCCTCCTGAATGAATAGGCGTATACTTATCGACTATCTTATTAAGTATATTTTCTTTAATTGTCTCATCATCAACTATTTTGGCATTGCCCAAAATAACTACACTTTCATATTGTGCATTTGTATCGCACGCCAGTTCGTCTATTAATAAACCTTGCATGTCATAAGTTTCAAATCCCACTTTTTTATTTTCTATAATATTGTCGATTTTTTCGCCATTAGGCAAGCCATGGATATATATTTTATCCTCATAATAAACAAAATGTACCGGCACTACATAAGGGTATCCCTTCTTGTTTATTGTTGCTATATTCCCTACTTTGGCTCTTTTTAGCAGTTCAATTATATGGTCTTTTCTAAGAGGGTGATTCTTCATACGGTTTTGCATGATTGAATCCTCCTAATATTAATATAAAATAAGGTGCTTTATAAAGCACCTTATTTTTAGTTTGTTAATTATTATTTTATCTCTGTTACGCCCATAAATTGTACCAATGCTTCTGGAATCTTTACAGAACCATCTGCCTGCTGATAATTTTCAACTATCGCAGCCCACGTTCTGCCTACAGCCAAACCAGAACCATTCAGCGTATGAGCAAACTTTGTCTTCTTATCTTCATCTCTGTATCTTATGTTAGCACGTCTTGCCTGATAATCTTCGAAATTTGAGCATGAAGAAATCTCAACATATCTGCCATAGCTTGGCATCCAAACTTCGATATCATAAGTCTTGGCAGATGAGAATCCAAGATCTCCGCCGCAAAGGCATACGACCCTATAAGGAAGCCCTAATTTTTGAAGTATCTTTTCAGCATCGCGTGTTAGTTTTTCGAGTTCATCATATGAACCTTCCTGCTTAACGAACTTAACAAGTTCTACTTTATTAAATTGATGGACTCTGACAATTCCTCTTGTATCTCTCCCTGCAGAACCGGCTTCACCTCTGAAGCATGCAGAATATGCACAATAATAACGTGGCATCGTAGCTACATCAAGTATTTCTTCTCTGTGCATGTTCGTTACAGGGACTTCAGCTGTTGGAATAAGATATAAATCTGTATCCTTTACCGCATACATATCTTCTGCAAATTTCGGCAATTGGCCTGTACCAATCATACAATCCTTATTGACCATAAATGGTGGGAATATTTCTGTATATCCGCTTTCTAATGTATGAGTATTTAACATGAAGGAGTATATTGCACGCTCAAGTTTTGCTCCTAATCCTTTATATAAAGGGAATCTAGAGCCAGAAATCTTAGCCGCTCTTGTTAAATCCAAAATATCTAAGTCAGTGCCTAAATCCCAGTGTGCTTTTGGCTCAAAATCAAATTTAGTAGGTTCGCCATACTTTCTTACTTCTTTATTATCAGCATCACTTTGGCCTTCTGGTACGGAGGAATGAGGAACGTTAGGAATATTATAAAGCGCTTCCTGTATCTGATCATTTACTTCGCGGACCTTATCGTCCAACGCTTTTATTTTATCGGATACTTCTTTCATTTGCTCCATGAGTTCAGTTACGTCCTTGCCCTGCTTCTTATAAACAGGAACCTCCTTGGACACTTTGTTCCTCAGAGCTTTCAGCTCTTCAACTTCTGCAAGTAGATCACGCCTTTTATCATCTAGCGCAATTACTCCCTCAAGATCCGGCTCAATTCCTCTTTTTTTGAGGCCAGCTTTCACTTCAGCCATGTTTTCTCTGATACGTCTAATTTCTAGCATGTGACTACTCTCCCTCTGATTACATTTTTATTATATTTATATTCTATTACTATAAATCAATTTCTTAAAGTAAATTTATGTATAAAAGTAAAATTTTTCAGTTAATATGCTACATTTTCTCAGGTGCTTCTATTCCAAGCAGTGATAATCCAATCTTGATAGTGTTTCTTGTAGCGATAGTAAGTTGCACTCTTGCGCTCATAGCTCCTGCATCATCGGATATTATCCTATGTTCAATATAAAATTTATTGAATGCTTTTGATATCTCAATAATGTGTCTGGTGACCATAAACGGTTCATTCTTTTCGTGTGCTTCTATTATAGCATCTTTAAACGAAGCTATTAGTTTTAAAAGTGTTTGTGCCTCGTCATCCAAAAGAGCTGTATAATCCGGCTTATCTATTTTGCCTGCTTTCTCTATTACCGAGCAGCATCTTGCATGCGTATACTGCACATAAGGACCTGTTTCCCCGTCGAAATTGAGCACTTTATCAAATGAAAACTGTATGTCTTTAATTCTTCCGTTTAAAAGTGTGTTAAATACAATTGCGCCGACACCAATCTGTTTTGCTACTTTCTCTTTATTTTCAAGATCCGGACTTTTTTCTTCGATTATTTCTCTCGTCTTTATTATAGCTTTGTTTAAAACATCTTCAAGTAAAACAACGTTTCCCTGCCTTGTTGAAAGCGTACCGTCTTCAACAGATACCATGCCAAAAGCTACATGCTCCATATCTTTTGCCCAACTGTATCCCATAAGTTCAATTACTTTGAATAGTTGCTTAAAGTGTAGCGTCTGCTGATATGCAACAACATAAATTGATTTATAAAAATGATAAGTATTTTTCCTATAGAAAGCAGCAGCAAGGTCACGTGTCGAATATAACGTTGCACCATCTGATTTTAAAACTATACACGGAGGCAAATCGTATTCATCCAGCATAACGACTTTTGCACCTTTGCTGTCTACAAGCAGTCCTTTTTCTTCAAGCTCATTTATAACAGGTTCCATTTTGTCGTTATAGAATGCTTCACCATTATATGAATCAAAATGTACACCTAGAAGATCATATATTTTTGCAGCATTATCAAGTGTAAGCTTTTTAAACCAATAATAGAGTTCCAATGCTTCCTCGTTGCCGTCTTCAAGTTCCTTAAACCAATACCTTGCCTGATCCTCAAGTGTTTCATCTTTTTCTGCTTCTTCGTGAAACTTTACATATATTTTTAAAAGAGCAGATATACCCTCTTTGTCGATCTCTTCTCTGTTTCCCCATTTTTTATATGCCACGATCAGTTTGCCGAACTGCGTGCCCCAATCACCCAAATGATTTATACCAACACATTCGTATCCCAAAAAGGTATAAATCTTATATAATGAATTACCAATGGCTGTTGATGAAAGATGTCCTATATGGAAGGGCTTAGCTATGTTTATCGATGAAAAATCGATACAAACTGTTTTGCCTTTGCCAATATCGCTTCTTCCATAATTCTCTCCTGCATTAAGAGCTTCATTAAGTGTTTCTTTTGCTAACGTTTCTCTATCAATAAAAAAGTTTACATATCCGCTCATCGCTTCAATCTTGCTTATATAGCTTGGTGCTTTTATGTCTTTTGCAATATCTTGCGCAACTATAGCAGGTGCTTTTCTAAACTGTTTCGCCAATTTAAAGCAAGGAAAAGCATAATCGCCCATACTTGCTTCTTTTGGTATTTCTATCATTTCTTCTATTGTTTCAAGCGGCAGCATTACTTTACTTTGAAGGATCGCTGCTATATCTTTATAAAATTGCATAAACTGCTCCCATTTGTAAAAAAATCTTCCCTTAAATATACCAAATCTTTGCCAAAAAATCAACAAATCAAGTAAAATAGCGCTTTTTGTTCAATTGAATCCTTTGTATTCATACCCCGCATCACAGCCTTTTGTCTGGTATGCCAGCTTATTTTTATAAAACAGCTGTATGCTTATGCATGATGTTATACTTTCATAAACATTATCAACCATCCTGCCTTTAATCGGTGCCAACAGTTTTATTCTGTCTCTAGAAAACACCTTAACTTTAAGCGTGTATTTCCCTTGTTTTATTTCTATTTCTGCTTCTTCTTTGTTTATCTCAAGCCTTCTGATATGTGCAAAATAATAAGAGGCAAATACATTTTGTCTGCTGCCTCTCTGCAGCACCGCAATAATACCGCAAAATTTTGTTCCCAAAAAAGGAACATCTGCTATTGACAAAGACAATCTTGTTTTACGGTCTTCAAACCTGTTGCACTGCACCCAAACATATTTTTCAGGGAACGAAGTGCCCCAATCTTTTTCGATATAAACCGAACCGTTATCAAAATCCATCTCTTTTTTGCCGGTATCTATCTTTCCTTTCACATGTGCATTCATGCATAGTATACCGTGATTACATTGCATGAATGGCAAATACGCAAAAGGTCCCATTATTGAAGGAGCATATCTTGTCCCTCTAAGTTTTATTACATTTCTAAAATACAGTTCGCCTTGATATCGTCTATCACCTTTTATATCTATGTTAGCAGAAAATAAAGTAAATTTATTGTCTGCTATGCTAATAGAGAATGGATTATCTTCAAATGAAAATTCCGATAAATTGTAATTGATGTTATGCGATACTCCTTCATCTATTATTTGTATGAACGCATGCCCATCCCCGTTTTCATCTCTTGAGATACCAGGTATAAAAACAAGTGTTTCTCCTGCTTCAGATTTAATATTGTAATACCAACCTTCAAAGTAATTATGCCTTCTCCTGTCACCCCTGTATAATGCAGGATGTCTTGCCATATATAAAATATCCGGCCTAAGTTGATATTCCATTATTTAGCTCCTTTTTTATTTTGATTATCCCCTAAAACTTATATACATATACGGAGCAAAACGCCATAAAGGCGGCAGACAGGCGACAGTGTCATTTAGATATACTATAAAAAAGGAACTAGAGATAAGAAAGGGCAATCATGGAGTCAATATTAAGTATTTGTATGGAAATGCGTGCGCAAATAGCGACCATACTACAGCAGCAGATCAATTTGGGTGAGAAAATAACCAAACAAGAGGAGGCGATAGAAACGCTCGGAGAGCTTTCAGTATGCGCAAAAGAAACATCTATGGCACTTGGCAACATAAAAAAGAGGCTCGACAAGATCGAAACCAAATTTGAAGCAATTGAAGAGCGCCCATTAAAACATATACAAAACGTAACATCTCAGATTATATCCCTTATCGTCGCAGGGGCTTTCGGGGGAATAACGGCAAAACTGTTCCACTAACCCAAAAATTGCATATATGTATTAACTACGGAATAAATATAATTGAATAGACATTTTTATTGGAGGTCAAGAATATGGATATTTCAAGCTATGTAACCCAACAGGCACTTATCCTTATACCTGTTTTATATTTAATTGGCATCTTATTAAAAGCAACTCCAAATGTACCTAACTGGCTCATCCCCTATATTTTGGGAGGCTTAGGTATATTAGGCGCAGTGTTCCTTTTGGGATTTAATATTGAATCGGTCATACAAGGTATACTTGCTGCCGGGGCTAGCGTATATGTTAATCAGGCTATCAAACAGGCAAAAGAAAAAGGCGCCGATTAATAATCAAAATAAAAAGAACCGAGGAAAACATCTCGGTTCTTTTTTATATATCACTTCTCAAATAACAGTCCCTTTTTTACTTTCTCCATTGCTTCCTGTCCTTTTAACTGTTTAACAAGTTCCAGCGCAAATTGCATTGCAAGCGCAGGTCCTCGCCCCGTTATAATGTTTCCGTCAACAACAACATCTTTATCAGTATACACTGCATCTTTAAGTTCTTTTTCCATACCTGTATATATGGTCGCATTTTTCCCGGAAAGTATTCCGGCTTTTGCAAGTACCGCTGGAGCCGCACATATCGCACCTATTTTTATACCACTTTCATTCGCTCTTTTTATATTTTCAAGTATCACATCGTTTTCGAGCATTGTTTTGTGCCCTGCCCCTCCAGGAAGCACAATAAGATCTGCACCGTTTACATTCATTTCACCAAGCGGTATATCGCTCTTTACTATTACCGAATGCGACCCTTTTATATACCCGCCGCCAAGCCCTGCTGTCTTTACTTCAATACCTGCTCTTCTAAGTATATCTATTGTACAGATCGCTTCCATTTCTTCAAAGCCATCAACCAATATAACAAAAACCATTTTTACCACTCCTTTGCTAATAAATATAGCATAAGACAAATAAAAAAGCATCTGCATGGATGCCTTCTTTTCCGATGGACTTAATTTATTTATATATTTTTACTTGGGCTATATATGTACCTTTTTGCAGGGCTTCGCTATGTGAAGATACGTATATATCAATAATCTTGTTGCTCGCACATCGGTCCTCAACTACATACTTTTCTCCGTTTATCTCGACAATAGTCCCAAAAGGCACGCCTCGCATAGCTACCATACCCAATTCAAGCGCTTTTCCTGAGGCTGTTCTGCCTGTGTTTCCAGGATTGCACTTACTGCAGCTACAGTAATATGTAATCTTATACGTTTTGACATAGTAATCGCTACTGCCAGCTACTGTTGTATTTACAGTTGTACTCGTTTCAGAAACTGATTGCTCTGAGTTTACTGGCTCAGTAGTCTGCGTTCTCTCTTCATCCGGGTTCAAAATTAAATTCATTTGCGCAATGATCCTGCTAAATAAAGTCTTAGTATCCGAATCATAATTAAATATGTTACCTACGCTATCTTCAGACTGGTCACTTGATATTTCTTCTTGAGTATATGAACTTCCAAGAACGTCGATCGTTTTATTATTCTGAATCATCATGGTATTATTGAAAACTTTTAATGCTATTAATAATACCATTATAGTTCTAATCGTTATAACCACTCCTATACAATGGGAATTAGTAATATACTATTTTTCCCATAATTGTCTAAATTATCCTTCTATTTTGACCGCATAGTCGCATATTATACCACTAAAAAATATTTTTGCAACTCTTGGAGCTTTTATGTGTGTTATTATGATATGTTTGTAAACAACAAGATGTTAATATTTCCATCTTTTTTTAATGTTGATTCTGATTTTAAAACATTTGAACTGCATTTTTAAAAAGCAACCATTTTAGCTGTTATTTCGGCATCGCTGTTTTGTAATATATTTTACAGAAATTCATCGTATTTATTAAGTTAAGATTGGCTGAGCATTTTCAGCAAACAAAAGCAATTTATCCGAAAGTAGCAAATATTTTTAAACTGTATATATTGTATTAAGGCTAACTATGTTTTTTGATATGAGGAGACTTACGAAATGAATAAATGCACAATAACGCTTGACCGTGTGCCAATAAGTACAGATGCAAAAGTAGTCGATCTGACCTCAAGCGGCCAGATGCGAAGAAGAATGCTGGATCTGGGTCTAATAAAAGGAACAAACGTAAAACCGCTGCAAAAAAGTCCTGCAGGAGACCCTACTGCTTACTATATAAGAGGAGCTGTGATCGCTTTAAGAAAAGAAGATGCGCTTCAAATAATTGTTGAATATTAGTTTTGGTGCAGTTTATTTAGCACCATTACCATTAGAGGGGGTAAATATATGGGGCTTATCAGTGGCTCGAAAGAACAAGACTTAATGGAAAAAGAGCTACATATACTGAAAGAACAAAATGGTAATAAAGTAGTTGCTCTAGCCGGAAATCCGAATGTCGGCAAAAGCACTATTTTTAATAATCTGACAGGTATGCATCAGCACACAGGCAACTGGGCAGGAAAAACAGTTGCCAATGCACACGGCGAATATGAATATAACGGGAATAAATACATTATGGTGGATATTCCCGGTACATACTCGCTTCTTGCACATTCAGCAGAAGAAGAAATAGCCAGAAATTTTATATGTTTTGGCCAACCAGATGTTGTCGTAGTCATAGTTGATGCTACCTGTCTTGAAAGAAATATGAATCTAGTACTTCAAACGCTTGAAATAACAGGTAATGTTATTGTCTGTGTCAATCTGCTGGACGAAGCAAAAAAGAAACATATTGACGTAGATCTTAAAAAGCTGTCGTCGTTACTGGGTGTACCGGTAGTAGGAACAGCTGCACGCCAAAAAAAAGGGCTTAATGAACTGAAAGCCCAAATTGAAAAAATGTGCAATGCAAAAACAAATACACCCGTTAAAATACAATACGATGAAAACATAGAGAAGTGCATTTCATTGATGCTGTCTGATGTAGAAAAGCAAGTAAACGAAAAATTAAACAGTAGATGGGTCTGTTTAAGGTTTTTGGATAATGAAAGTACATTACTGGAAGCTCTCAACGATTACATTGGACATGATATAAGATCGGATGAGCTTAAAAGCGCTTTAAATGAAGTACATTCACTGCTTTTAAAAAATAATATTACGGAAGATGTTCTTCGAGATGAGATAGTGACATGCATAGTAAGGGAAGCAGAACAAATAAGCAGACAGACGGTATCTTTCAAAAAAGAAGAATATAACGAAAGAGATAGAAAGCTCGATAAGATACTTACAAGCAAATATACAGGTATCCCGATAATGATAGCTATGCTGGGAGTAGTATTCTATATAACGATAATAGGTGCAAATTATCCATCCCAAGTACTCTCCAGTCTGCTGTTCTCTTTGCAGGATAGACTAAGCGAACTTTTTATTTATATCAGTGCTCCTTTGTGGCTTAAGGGCCTGCTTGTGGATGGTATGTATAGAACAACTGCATGGGTGGTTTCCGTCATGCTGCCGCCTATGGCTATCTTTTTTCCATTATTTACTCTGCTCGAAGATTTGGGATACCTTCCAAGAGTGGCATTTAATCTTGACAAATATTTTAAAAGATCCGGCGCCTGCGGCAAACAGGCACTCACTATGTGCATGGGGTTTGGCTGCAATGCGGCAGGCATAGTAGGCTGTCGTATAATAGATTCACCAAGAGAACGTCTTATAGCAATAATCACAAATAATTTTGTGCCTTGCAACGGACGTTTCCCTACCCTGATAACAATACTATCCATCTTCTTCGTAGGCTCTTCTGCTTTTACTGGAATATATCTTACTATGCTGCTCCTTGCTGTGATACTCCTTGGCATATTTATGACTTTCCTTGTTTCCAAAATACTCTCAAATACTATTTTAAAAGGCATAGCTTCATCGTTTACTCTTGAACTGCCGCCATATAGAAGGCCTCAGATAGGCAGGATTATTGTGCGCTCTATATTCGACCGAACCCTTTTTGTTTTAGCAAGAGCAGTATCCATAGCAGCGCCTGCCGGAATGATTATATGGTGCCTTGCGAATATAAAAACAGGAGATCTATCTTTACTTGCCTCTATCGCAAATTTTATGGATCCTTTTGCTTATCTTATGGGACTTGACGGAATAATACTGGTGGCTTTTTTATTAGGATTCCCTGCAAATGAGATAGTTTTCCCGATCATAATAATGAGCTATCTTGCAACCGGCGCTCTCACTGATATGTCTTCGTTATCAGAGCTTCACAGTTTGCTCATTGCAAATGGCTGGACCACTACTACCGCTCTTTGCATGATGCTTTTTTCACTGATGCATTTTCCTTGCAGTACAACTTGTCTTACTATAAAAAAAGAAACAGGCAGTCTTAAATGGACGCTCATTTCTTTTTTAATCCCTACTATTACAGGTATTATCGTTTGCATGGCTGTGGCAGCTTTTCTAAGAATTATATTCTAAAAATAAAAAGGGCAACTGCCCTTTTTATTTTTCAAACTGCTCAGCTACTTTTTTAAGGTTATCGATTATTTGAAGCCCTTGCGGACATTTTGTTTCACACTGTCCGCAATGCACACAATTGCTTGCCATCTGAGATTTATCTATAAATCTCGGATTAAGTTCTTTCCCGAACATAAAATATTCATTGTATGCCTTAAATAACTTAGAGATCGCAACTCCTTTAGGGCAAGGCATGCAATATTCACAGCCGGTACAGTTGATTTGCATTTTTTCTTCAAACATCTTTTTTACTTTATCTATTGTTTCAATCTCTTTTGCGCTCATTGAGTTAGCAAAACCAATATCAGCCAATCCGACGTTTTCAACTGTCTGATCCATATCGCTCATGCCGCTTAATAAAATGGATATCTGCGGATGGTTCCAAACCCATTTAAGTGCCCAACCTGCCGGACTTCTGTTTATACCAGTACTGTCAAAAACTCTTTTGATATCATCTGGTACAGTTGCTAAATTCCCGCCTTTAATCGGCTCCATGATTACAATTCCAAGATCTTTTTTAGCGGCATAGTTTATCCCATCAATGCCTGCCTGAAAATGCTCGTCAACATAATTGAACTGGACTTAACAGAAAGACCATTTATAATAATCCACTATTTCATAAAACAAATCTACTTTATCATGGAACGAGAATCCGGCATATTTGATACGCCCGTCTTTTTTCGCTTTGCTTAGAAAATCTTTCAGTCCTAATTTTTTAAGTTTAGCAAAATTGTTTTTATCAAGTGCATGTATCAAATAAAAGTCTATATGGTCTGTTTGAAGGCGTTTAAGCTGTTCATTTAAGTATTTGTCCATATCTTCTCTTGTATTTACAAACCAACTTGGCAATTTAGTTGCTAATTTTACTTTTTCTCTGTACCCGTCTTTAAGTGCTTTCCCTACAAACGGTTCGCTTGCCCCACCGCTGCCCCACTTTGATCCATGATATGGATATGCCGTATCAATGTAGTTGACACCGTTATCTATCGCATAGCGTATCATTTTTGTTGCCTGTTCTTCGTCTATACTTGCCGGGTCATCTTTAGATAATACTGGTAGCCTCATACATCCGAACCCAAGCACGGAGACCATTTCGTTTGTTTTACCAAATCTTCTATATAACACCAAACCACTCCTTGCTCAAATTAAATGAACATTCATAGATATAGAATACACCAAAATATCCACGGTTAGTCAAGCACAAAATATAAATAGCCAAATTATGGCTGAAAATCCACTATAATTGTCCTGTTTTATGGAAATTTAAAGTAATGTATGCTCCAAAAATATCTTAATACCTATTAGTATTAAGATCGTGCCTCCAAAAATTTTTGCGCCTTCCTTGAGATATGCCCCAAACTTCTTACCTAAAAGCGCACCTATAATACAGCAGCAAAAAGTTATTGCGCCAATAAAAAGTGCCGCTGTCGTGATATTTGTCTGCATAACCGAAAAGCTGACTCCAACTGCGAGCGCATCTATGCTTGTAGCTACTCCTTGAAGCAGCAGTGTGCGAAGCGTAAAATCTTTTTCAGCAGAACATTCTTCCGGTTTTTTAAATTCTTTTATCGATTCAACTATCATGCTGCCGCCAATAAAGCCCAGTAGTATCAGGGCTATCCAATGGTCAAGCGATGAAATTGCCGCACTGAAAAATGTGCCTACATAAAACCCAATAACAGGCATTACACCCTGGAAAAGGCCAAATGTAAATGCAGTTAAAAATATTTGTTTGTTTCTTATGTTCCTATAGCAAAGGCCATTTGATATAGATACCGCAGACGCATCCATAGCCAGTCCCAACGCAAGAAAAAAAAGCGTACTTAGCTCCATAGATCACTTCTCCTTAGTAATTCAAAAAATAAGACTCATACGCAGCCTATAGATAAGCGGCATATGAGTCTTGTCTTTTAAGACAAGCCAGACCATTTCTGGTCATTATGTTGACTTGCCACGCAAAAATGTCTGCGCTGATTACTCCCTCATAGGATACTAATACTTTATAAGATTGTAAAAGGATTGTCAAGTTCTGTGGAATTTAAAAGCATTCGCATAACCATATTTTTCTCTGTTTTTAATAAGTAATGTAACAGAAAGTATCAGTGCCGCAAATTCAGCAAAAGGCACTGAAAGCCAAACGCCGTTTACCTGCAAAAAAGGAACCATCAATATCATACCCAAAATGATAAATACTAATGTCCTTGAAAGTGAAATAGCTACAGCTGTTTTCCCATTAGAAAGTGCTGTGAAAAGAAAAGCAGTGAATATATTTACCCCGGCAAACAGGTAATTTATTGAAAATAGTATAAACCCGTTCATTGCTATATCATTGACCGTTTTATCTTTTGTGAATATAGATACTATGCAGTTTGAAAACAATACGGAAATTCCAAAAATAACTATTGAAGATGCGGCAATAAAGGACATACATATTTTAAAAACTCTCTTAAGCTGCTTAGTATTTTTGCTACCGTAATTATAACTTATTACTGGAGCTACTCCTAAAGAAAATCCAAGATTAATAGCAATAAAAAGGAATTGCGTATATGTAACTATTGTAATCGCTGCTATGCCTTCTTCTCCAAGATATTTCATCATTAGAAGATTAAATACAAATGTTATTATACCTCCTGCTAAGTGCGTAATCATTTCGGCTGACCCAATATAACAACTTCTTCCTATCATGCGCCAATCGATATGCGGCCTTACGAAATTGAGAGTTCCTTTTTTACAGGAAAAATATATCATGCCAAACGTCGATGGTATCATAAACCCTGTTACTGTTGCAATTGCGGCTCCGCTTATACCCATATTCATAGGTCCCATAAATATGTAATCAAATACGGCATTAAATATCCCTGCAAAAACTACTACAGTTAATCCAATGGATGGTTTCCCTGCCGTTATAAAGAATGTTTGAAATAACATTTGTAGTATTACTGCCGGTGAAAACAGCAGCAGTATCCAAAGATAATCATGACAGTAGGGCATTAATTCCTCGTTGGAACCCAATGCGTATATAAGCGGCTTAATAAATATCAACCCCACTGCCGCAAAAATTATGCCTGCTGCAATGCCAAAAAAAACAATAAGCGAAAAATTATCTTTAGCTTTTTCAGTTTCATCCTCACCCATTTTGCGTGCGATTATTGCGCTGCCTCCTGATGCAAGCATAACAGCAAAAGCGCCTATAACACTTATAGCAGGATAAACAATGTTTATAGCAGATAATGCGTCTTTTCCCACAAGTCTTGAAACAAAAATACCGTCTACAATCGTATACATAGACGTAAACATCATCATAACAATAGTAGGAAAAGCAAATTTTATTAATGACAGTAACTTAAAATGCTGTGCTAGCAAATTATCTGTATTTTCGCTTTCTATCACTTTTTCAGATACTAAGCCTTCCATAACAGCCTCTCTTATTGATATTTTTTCTTATAATTGTTATGATAAAGTATAGTGTAACCCTATAGTCAAGAGGTGTTTTTATATTATGAGCAATAACCTTCAAACATATTTAACAACAGGAGAATTTGCTAAAATAAGCAATGTCACAAAGCATACATTATATCATTATGATGACATCGGCATATTCTCGCCTGAAATAAAGGCCGAAAACGGATATCGCTATTATTCGCTCTCACAGCTCGAAGTGTTTGATGTTATTTCTATGCTTAAAGAACTTAATATGCCCTTAAAAGATATAAAAGCATATTTGGAGAGAAGGACTCCAAAAGAGCTAATAAGTCTTTTGAGCGAACAGGAAAAATCATTAAGCCATAAAATACAAAGGCTCAAAAAAATAGAAAAGCTAATCCATCAAAAAAAAGAAATAACAAAAGCTGCATGCAGTATAGACATTAAAAAAATATATTTGCAAAATCTGCAGGAAGAATATTTCATAAAAACAGATTCAGCTGATGGCGGAGCTAAAAGCATAGCCATAAGCATTGCAGAGCATATAAGGTTCTGTGAAGAAAACGATATATACAGTCCTTATGCTATAGGCGGTATGCTCAGCCAAGAGAACATAAAAAACGGCAATTACAATAAATATAGCTTTTTTTATACGCAGGTGGACACAAAGCCTGAAAATATTCCTGTTTATATAAAAGAAGCTGGCAATTACATAACTGCTTATCATAAAGGTGGTTATTACACTTCGGGTAATACATATAAAGAAATCTTGAAATACGCTGAGCAAAACGATTTTGAACTAAGTGGTTATTTCTTTGAAGATGTTTTACTTGACGACTTATCCGTAAAAGGATATGACAATTATATATTGAAAATCTCTATTAAAACGTTATAAGTAAAATCAAAAAGCCTGCCAGGAAATATCTTGGTAGGCTTTTTGATAGGCTTATTGGAAACCAAATATAATAGGAAATGCCAAAGCCACGATCGCCATCCAGATTGCGTAAACGTTCAGATAAGAAGTCTGCCACCTTTCAATCGCTATAAACTCGGTTTTTTTTGCAATGTTACGAATATACAAAACCGCAAGGCCTAATAAATTAACAAGCATTACTACATTTTCACCTAAAGCGGCAAGTTTGTTGGGAGATATGCCATAAGCAGAAAGCCTGAACATAATAGCAGACAGTGCTATCGCATCAATTATAAGAGCTACTATAATAAGGGCCACATTCATGTAATCATAATATCCGGGAGAAGCGTTTAGACCTCTTGAAGAAATAACATACAGTACTAATCCCAGTACAAGCACAAGCATCAGGTCAAATCCGATCAAAAAGTCACGCTCACTAAAAGGGCTTTTGCCTATTATTATTATCTCAGCCAAAAATGCCAGCATTACAATCAAAAACAGCGGACTGAATATCTTAGCTAAAATAGGTGCAAAATTTTCAACTATACTTTTTTTAGCTTCAACCAGATAAATAGTTACCATCATCGTAGCACATCCGCCGTATACTATAACATAATCCTGTGTAAACCAAGATAGATTTATGTTTATCGTATTAAATATTATCTGGATAAAAAGCGCCAGTACGATTACTCCGCAGAATATCAAGCATCCATAGATAAACGTTTCGCCCGTAAAACGTATAAAATCCATTCTGCCCTTATTGTCTCTCCATTTTTCCCCTATATATGCCGCGCCCACTACAAGCCACAAAAATATTGGAAGATGAAAGCCAGTAAGTATCGTCGTATCGTTTGGTGCATACGCCGGATATATGTTTACAAGTATTGCTGACACTAAAAATATACCCATAATGACAGCTGCAGCTTTCCAGTCTTCATTTCTGATGATCAAAAAGTACGCAGCAACAAACGGTAGTATGAATAAGCTTAAGTTTTTCAAATAGAAAAGGTCAGAGTATGATGAATATAGATGAATCCCAAACAATTCAGGCGCTTTGGCGAACGTACCTGCAATAACAGAAAACATTATCACAAGCATTATTTTTTTTCTGTTTTTATTTACCTCTTTTTTGTCTGACTGCTCTATCAGCAGCTGCTTCCAAAAGTTCTCCATATTAACTTTTGAGTATTCTTTTGTAAGCGCATTTATATTGCCTATCCTCTTGACACTTATTATAAAAGCTTCATCTTGCTCGAGGCCTGCTTTTCTAAGATCTTCTATCTCATCTCGCAGATGCTCTTCGAGCTCATCAACATCCGCTTCTTTAAGTTTTCCGCGCACTCGCATCTGATCGCTCCATGCCCGTATATTTGATTCCAGATCAAACATATTAATCCTCCTCGTTCTCGCCAACAATATTTCTGGTCTTTGTAATGGTAGAATTGACTATCTCCCATTGTTTTAGTTGCAACTCAAGTTCTTTTTTCCCTTGTTCTTTTAACTTGTAATATTTTCTTTTTCTGCCTGTTTCAGAAGCTTCCCAATAAGATTCTATTAGTTCTTGTTCTTCTAAACGATGTAAAACGGGGTATAGCATTCCTTCTGTCCAAACTATTTCGTTTCTAGACAGTTCTTTTATCCTTTTTATTATCGAATAGCCATAGCTGTCCCGCTCTTTTAATATAGCAAGTATCAACGGAGTAGCCGAAGCAGCTATAAGGTCTTTTGATACATTCATAAGCTTCTCCTATACCTAGCAGTTCTATGTATATAATACATAGAACTGCTAGGTATGTCAATATATTTTTATAAAAAAGGCATTCTTTAATTAAGAATGCCTTTTGCATATAATTTTTATGAATTTATATAGTGGTTTAGATCATTGAAATGCTCTTTCATCATGTCGTATCCATGCTCATAAAATGCAGTAACTTTCTTTCGATCTTGCTCAAGCCTAGAAATAGTAGGTATTTCTGGCCGTAAAACGAATATCTTCCCATCCTGTTCAAGGTTTTCTATCCATTCAAGTTCTTCGTTGTATGTTTTCCAGCGGTTCTCAATTAATTCACGTAATTTAGGATAGTCGGCATACTTTTTGTTTGAGAGCATTTCAGCCAGTTTGTTTCTGTTCCTGCGATAGCCTTTATTTTTAGTCAGAATAACTATATGTTTCTTATAACCCTTTTCTATGGCACGTTTCAACGGTATTGAATCAGCCATCCCGCCATCAAGATAAGGAACACCCTTTAAGTAAACAAGCTCACTTAAAAACGGCATGCTACTGGACGCCCTTAAAATCTCAAGAAATTCGTCACGGTCATAGTTTGCCTTCATGTATTCCGCCTCGCCTGTCAAGCAATTGGCAACTTCTATCTCGCATTCCATATCTGAACTGTAATAAGTTTCAAAATCAAACGGTATACGCTTAAGCGGAAACTCATGAAAAACTATATCCATATTATATACCGGCTTGCCTCTAAATAAATTTCTCTTTTTAATGTATCTATTTTCTTTTGAAGTAGGAATAAAGCATTCTTTGCTCCTGCCTATCTGTTTTGATACATAATCTACCGCGTTACAGGCGCCTGCTGAAACACCGACAACATATTTTGTATAAAATCCTTTTTCCATAAGATAGTCCAGCGCACCTGACGTAAAAACACCTTTTATTGCACCGCCTTCAAGAACCATGCTGCAATCAACCAATTTCATTTTATCATCTCCATATAATCTGAAACTGTTCTCTAATACTGTATTTTACCATGAATATTCCAAAAGGTTAATCTTTACCGGCCTTTTATTGTTTTAGGCTGTTTTGCTTTATTGAATAAAACTCGGCATGCCAGAAAAAACTAAAAAAAATATATCGTATGGAGTAAGTTAATGTATTCTATAAAATCAATGATGAGAATTAAACCGATACATATAAACAAATTATATGATAAACAATCGCTAAGAAGAGTCATGAGTGTTTCCGATCTGACTTTTTTAGGTGTAGGTGCCATTATAGGAACAGGTATATTCGTTCTTACCGGTGTTGCCTCGGCTCTTTACGCCGGTCCCGCTGTTATACTTTCCTTCGTTATTTCCGGTATCGCCGCTACTCTTGCGGCGCTTTGCTACAGCGAGCTTGCTGCAATGAACCCTGTTGCAGGCAGCGCATATTCTTTCACATATTCTTCTATGGGTGAGCTTATTGCTTGGCTTATCGGTTGGAACCTGATACTTGAGTATCTTGTTGCCGCCGGAGCAGTCGCTGTAGGCTGGAGTTCATATTTTAACGATCTGCTTATTTCGGTAGGTATTTCTCTTCCCAATGAATTATCCAAATCATTATTTGAAGGCGGAGTTATAAATATCTTTGCAGTTTTAATAGCATTGCTGGTAACGTTCATATCACTTTTTGGCACAAGCGAAAGCGCAAAAGCAACAAAAATAATAGTCAGTATAAAGCTGCTTGTCATATTGCTCTTCATTGTGTTAGGCATAACAAAAATAAATGCTGCCAATTGGACACCCTTCGCGCCTTTTGGCTTCTCAGGAATAATGCAGGGTGCTGCAATTGTATTTTTCGCATATATAGGCTTTGACGCAGTCTCGACTGCTGCTGAAGACGTAAAAGACCCTAAGCATGATCTGCCAAGAGGTATAATTGGTTCTTTACTTATTTCAACAGTACTTTATATCATAGTTGCCGGTATCCTCACTGGTATGCAAAACTATACTCTTCTTAATACGCCATCGCCTATTTCATCATCTTTAATCGCCGTAGGTATAAAATGGGCATCAGCTTTTATATCGGTTGGCGCTTTGGCAGGCCTAACAAGCGTTTTGATAGCAGTAATTTTTGCACAAAGCAGAATATTTTATGCGATGTCAAGAGACGGCCTTCTTCCGCCTATTTTTTCTAAGCTACACAAAAAATACGATACGCCTTTTTTTGATATACTGATAATAGGTTTATCAATATGTTTAATCGGCGCTTTCGTGCCTGTGGCATTTATAGCACAAATGGCTAATATCGGAACACTCAGCGCCTTTGTCGTAGTTGCAATCGGCGTTATAATACTGCGGAAAAAAAAGCCTGATATTGACAGACCGTTTCGCGTACCACTTGTGCCTTGGCTGCCTATCATTTCGGCTGCAATGTCTGTATATTTGATGCTGAACCTGCCTATAGCTACATGGATAAGATTTGTTGTATGGATTGCAATTGGGTTAGTAATATATCTTTTTTATGGATATAAGCATAGCATGCTTTCGCATATATATGCATCAAAAAAATCAAAGTAAGAACATAACTATTGTTTGCTTTTAAGGATCTTTGTTTTGCGGTTCTTTATATCTGTTATATTTTCATCTTCCACTTTCTTCATTTCTCAAACAATGACGACCTTTGCGCATCTATATAATCAGTGATTTCTTTTTTGCTCATTGGAGAAGAATTTTGTTTTATAGACTCCTGCCATAAATATGCCAGTATATTCCCCCGGGAGTTCCTGAGTTAATATTATTATTCTTCAATTCATGCTGTGGGAATTTAGCGATAATGCTCTCAAATAATACATGGCAAAATTATAATCGTGCAAGCACTCCGAAATGGCTTTTTTATTATATGGATAAGTTCATAATCTGATAAACAGTAAATACTGAGGGGTATTTTATGTTATCCCCAAACAATAAATTTACACCTATAATACTTTTGCCGCACCTCAAGCATCGTCTAGCCGGGCCGCTTTCAGATAAAGAATATGTAACAAGACTGCCAGACAATATAATATTAAGCGCATTGCACTTATCGTCTGTATTACTAACCGTCATGCCTTTACTATAGCACTGCATAATATTCGATGTGCAGCTAGAAAGCTATTCAAAATATCAATATCTGTTTCAGAAAAAATATCCATATTTTAAGGCTTCTGCTCTCATGATATAAGCTTCTAAAATCACTATAATAAAAAGAAACATATGTGTATTTTTATCTGCTTTAAAACATTTTAATTATTACAGTATTTATTATAAGTGTGAAAATCGATCAATTATTAGCACCATTGGAAAGAAAGGCTTCCGTCTTATGGAAGCCTTTTTCTTATATATAAGCATTTACTCTGTATTTTTTAAGCATCTATGGTCGATATGCCAAGCGTAGTTTCTTCTAAGACATCAAGCAGCACTTTTACCGTATCAAGCGCTGTGAACATCGTTACATTGTTTTCTACAGCGCACTGGCGTATTTCATATCCGTCGGAAAGCGTGCCTGCCGAACTCATATCCCTAGTGTTTATCACATAATTAACATATCCCTGCCTAATTGAGTCCAGTATCTCATCACTGCCATCACTTAGTTTTTTACGTACTCTTGTACGTATACCGTGTTCTTTCAAAAACTTAGCAGTACCTTCTGTTGCTTCTATGTTAAATCCCATATTATAGAAACGCCTTATAAGCGGCAGTGCTTCTTCTTTATCTTTATCGGCAATCGTTGCAAAGATCGTCCCGTAGTTCACAACGCTCATTCCGCTTGCCTGCAGCGCTTTATATAATGCTCTTGTCAGCTTATTATCATATCCAATAGCTTCACCTGTCGATTTCATTTCTGGTGACAGATAAGCGTCAAGTCCGTTCAGCTTAGAGAATGAGAATGCAGGAGCTTTTACATACCAGCGTTTCTTTTCTTCAGGATATATCCCAGTTAATCCCTGTTCTTTTAGACTCTTGCCCAGTATGACCATAGTTCCTATATCGGCCAAGCTGTAACCTGTTGATTTTGATAGGAATGGCACTGTTCGTGATGAACGAGGATTTACTTCGATTATAAATACATTATCATTTTCATCTACTATGAATTGAATATTGTATAATCCGACTATACCTATTCCAAGCCCCAGCTTTTTAGCATAATCAAGTATCGTTTCTTTTACTTTGTCTGAGAGGCTGAATGATGGATATACGCTTATAGAATCTCCTGAGTGTACGCCTGTACGTTCAACTAGTTCCATTATACCCGGCACAAACACATCTTCTCCATCGCAGACCGCATCTATCTCGACTTCTCGGCCCTGTATATATTTATCGACAAGTACCGGCTTATCTACATCCACTTCAACTGCTGTTTTAAGGTAATGATGCAGCATTTCCTCATTCGCAACAATCTGCATAGCTCTGCCACCCAGTACAAAGCTTGGGCGAACAAGCACTGGATATCCGATCTCTGCGGCTACTTTTACGCCATCTTCGATGTTTGTAACAGCAGCACCTCTTGGCTGTGGAATTCCTAAAGCCTTTAGTACTTTTTCAAATGCGTCTCTATTCTCAGCCTTTTCTATCGCATTACAGTCCGTACCTATTATCTTTACACCACGCTCTGCTAGAGGCTCCGCTAAGTTTATGGCTGTTTGCCCGCCTAAAGAAGCAATTACTCCGTCAGGTTTTTCAAGCTCAATTATATTCATTACATCTTCTGTGCAGAGAGGTTCGAAATATAGTTTATCGCTTGTTGTATAGTCTGTTGAAACAGTTTCAGGGTTATTGTTTATTATGATAGCTTCATATCCGGCTCTTTTAATTGTTGAAACTGCATGTACCGTCGAGTAGTCAAATTCTACGCCTTGGCCAATTCTTATCGGTCCTGATCCCAAAACTATTACCTTTTTCTTCTTTGACACTATTGATTCATTTTCCTCTTCATATGTTGAGTAAAAATATGGTATATAGCTGTCAAATTCAGAAGCACATGTGTCTATCATTTTATATACAGGGAACATATTGTTTTTCTTTCGTATGCTCCAGATATCTATTTCTTTTTTGCCCCATAGTTTTGCTATATATTTATCTGAGAACCCCATTTTTTTAGCCACATAAAGTGCTTCTAGATTATCTTTGTTTTCTTCTACATGCTTTTCCATTTCTACTATATTTTTTATCTTCTCAAGGAAGAGCATATCTATCTGAGTTGCATTCAGTATAAGCCCTATATCGACATTGTTACGTATCAGCTGAGCTATAGCATATATACGATCGTCCGTACCAATTTTCACATAACTGAGCAGCTGATCGTTTGTATAGTTGTCGAACTTAGCCATATACAGGTGACATACGCCTATCTCAAGTGAGCGCGCTGCTTTTAAAAGGCTTTCTTCTATCGTTCTGCCTATGCTCATTACCTCACCTGTAGCTTTCATCTGTGTGGAAAGCTTATTATTTGCATCAGCAAACTTATCGAATGGGAATCTCGGCATTTTTGATACTACATAGTCAAGTGTAGGCTCAAATGATGCAGGTGTATTTGCAAGCTGTATCTCATCAAGCGTCATACCTACAGCGATCTTCGTAGAAACTCTTGCTATAGGATATCCGCTTGCTTTTGACGCTAGCGCTGAAGATCTTGATACACGAGGGTTTACTTCTATGAGATAGTATTTGAATGAATGCGGGTCAAGTGCAAACTGTATGTTGCAGCCGCCTTCTATTTCAAGAGCTCTTATTACTTTAAGCGCACTGTCACGGAGCATATGGTATTCCTTGTTTGTAAGCGTTTGGCTCGGGCAGACTACTATTGAGTCACCTGTGTGTATGCCAACAGGATCTACATTTTCCATATTACATACTGTTATGGCAGTATCGTTTGCATCACGCATTACTTCGTATTCTATTTCTTTATAGCCCTTAATGCTCTTTTCAACAAGTACCTGATGTACCGGAGAAACCTTAAGAGCGTTTTCCATCAGTTCAATAAATTCTTCTTCGTCATCAGCAAAACCTCCGCCAGTTCCGCCAAGCGTAAATGCCGGCCTGAGCACTACAGGATATCCTATATCGTTAGCTGCCTTTATGCCCTCCTCAAGAGTATTGGCTATTTCTGAAGGCAATACAGGTTCACCTAGTTGTTGACATAGTTTTTTGAAAAGCTCTCTGTTTTCAGCTTTTTCTATGCTTTCTACTCTTGTGCCAAGCAGTTCCACCTGACATTCTTTCAAAACGCCTTTTCTATGCAACTGCATAGCCAGGTTCAGCCCAGTCTGGCCTCCTATTCCCGGTATTATCGCATCCGGGCGCTCATATCTTAATATCCGTGCGACATATTCAAGTGTAAGCGGCTCCATATATACTTTGTCTGCTATAGCTGTATCCGTCATTATTGTTGCAGGATTGGAGTTGCAAAGAACGACCTCGTATCCTTCTTCTTTAAGCGCTAAGCAAGCTTGTGTGCCCGCATAGTCAAACTCAGCGGCCTGACCTATAACAATAGGCCCCGAGCCTATCACCAGTATTTTCTTTAGATCTGTTCTTTTAGGCATTTACTTTGTCCTCCTCCATATATTTCAAGAAATCATCAAACAAGTAGGCACTGTCTTGTGGCCCTGGAGCACTTTCCGGATGATATTGAACGCTGAAGATCCTGTCTGCTTCGCATTTTACGCCTTCAATCGTATTATCGAGCAAGTTTATATGTGTAACGGTAAGCCCAGTCCCTTTAAGGCTTTCTTCTTTTACTGCAAAGCTGTGGTTCTGCGAAGTTATAGCTATTTTACCTGTTTGGAGGTTTTTTACCGGGTGATTGCCGCCTCTATGCCCAAATTTGAGCTTATAAGTCTGAGCGCCATATGCTAAGCTTACCATTTGATGCCCAAGACATATGCCAAATATCGGATACTTTCCGCGCAGCTCTTTAACAAGCTCGATTACGGGCACAACATCTTCGGGATCACCAGGTCCGTTTGACAGAACTATGCCGTCTGGCTTCATCGCAATTATATCTTCTGCTCTTGTATCATAAGGCACGACCGTTACATTACAGCCTTTTGCATTTAAAGAGCGTATTATATTGAGTTTTATACCGCAGTCTACTGCAATGACATTATATCTTGGGTTTGCTGTGCGTGAGTACCATCTTTTTTTGCAGCTTACCTTTGGTACAGCATCTTTAGGTATATCCGTACTCTTAAGAATTCTCATTGCTTCTTCTTTAGGTGTATCGATATCCGTTATAAGCACCTTTCTGCTTCCAAGATCCCTAATGCTTCTTGTTATTTTTCTTGTATCAACTCCTGATATGCCCGGAATATGATTTTCTTCCATTATTTCTGAAAGCGTTTTGGTATAGCGGAAGTTCGACGGCAGATCATTGTATTCTCTTACAATAAGCCCTCCGATAGTAGGTATCTTCGTTTCATAATCTTCGTCTGCTATGCCATAGTTTCCTATAAGAGGATATGTCATAACCACCATTTGATAAGTATATGAAGGATCTGATACGATCTCTTGATATCCTACCATCGAAGTATTAAATACGATTTCACATACTTTATCGCATGTATCGCCAAATCCATAACCGTAATATTCACTGCCTTCTTCCAGTACAATTTTTCTGTTCGGTTTTCTTTCCATACATATTCTCCTTCTGTCGCCGTCATCTTTTTCTAATTACAGTTTTACCAATATTCTTAGATTTTACATTTTTAAAATGCTTGGACCTTTCTATTTCTGCTTATAAAAAAATCCCGGCTTACGATTTTGAATAAATATCAGTAAGTCCGGGATAGTTATAATCAATAATTATTTTATTAGTCGATTCGTTGAAAGCACTTGTCACGCTGCAAGAAATATAAATATCTTGGCCTTTGAATTTGCCATTCTTATTTACATGTTGATTCATAAGTATGCCCTTCATGGTTTCCCCTCCTAACCTAAGTGCATAAAAAAAGCCTTGCCTTTCGACAAGGTGTTACAGTTAAGTTAAGCCAAAACATTCGATTAAAGTATACAGCTCTATCTTCAAACCTTGCCGATATCTCCGTATCGTCCTTAAAGATTCATTTCGAATATTGTAGCATGGCAACAGTTAATTGTCAATACAACATTATAAATTGTTTATCGATTAACAAAAAATACAAATAATACTAAAAATAAAACAAATCCTAGAATTTATATCTAAAGCCATACATAAAATAAGTTCAAGTTTAGCAGCAGGATAAAACTGACCTATTTAAATTGAACTTATAATTTGACGTGAAATACCGACTAATTCCGCCAAATCAGTTTGTGATAAAATTTTTTCAGCTCTTGCTGTTTTAACTTGTTTTTTAATATTAGCTCTTCTTTGATATCTACCATCCCATACAAAACATTACCAATGCGAATACCTCAGCAGCCAATGCTACAAGTCCCAGTACGAAAAATCTTTTCTCTTTGTCATATAATATCTATATAAATGAGAAACAGCAACAGAACTGCACATAATAACCTAAAGATTGTATATACTTTCTCCTTTATTTGCGCGTTTATATACAAATGCTATCTACACAATGACCATTATTGTAAACGTCCATTTAAATGATTTGTCTCTTATCTGTTCTTCCCTTTCATCATTATTTGATTCTCTGCTTTTGGCTAATACTTTTTCCCTTTTCACTATTGTATCTTTCTCTGCTATCAGATATAAATATTATACTCATTGCATCATTTTACCAAGTTTTATTGTCACTTTATCCGCTTTGCTTGTCTAATAGGAATGTTCTTATAATAAAAAGGAGCAGTCAAACGCAGCCTGCTCCTTTAGCTTTATTCTTATTTTATCGTTGCAATAAGGCATGCTTTCATAGTTTCTTCAGTAAGCTCTTGGCCTATGCCCGGCAGTTCAGGAACTTCAAAGTATCCATTTTGGGGCTGATAGTCATATTTACATGTATCTATATTCTTCTGAATTAAAGCTGCCTGATGATGTTCATGGATAACAAAATTGGGTATAACTGCTTCAAGCTGCAAAGCTGCGGCAGTTGAGATTGGGCCACCGCATATATGTATCTGAACTCCAATATCATATACATGAGCCATATCGCATATCTTTTTACCTTCTGTTATTCCGCCTGTGTTGCACAGATCCGGCTGTATTACACTTAGTGTACGCTCCTCAAGGAATTGCCTGTAGCCCCATCTTGAATAGATCCTTTCGCCTGATGCTAAAGGAATATTGACTTTTTGAGCAATTACCTTAAATAATGAAGGATTAAGCGGCTGTGTAGGCTCTTCGAAATAGAAGCAATTATATTTTTCAAGTGCTCTGCCTAGCTGAACAGCTGTATCGGCATCTGTAAGTGAATGCACTTCAATAATAATATCCATATCAGGACCGCCTGTTTCACGGATAGCTGCAACTCTTTCCGAGGCTACTCTAATCTGTTTGTCAGATAAAAGTCCTCTTGTATTCCACCCTCCGAAAGCACCCGTATCGCTGAACATTATTGGATCGACTTTAACGCAGTCATAACCGTCTGCCATTGCCTTTTTAGTAGCGCCAGCATAATCTTCAGGCTTTACCATAGGTACGCTCTTTTTATCCCAGTCAAACTGTATCTGGCTTGCATAAGCGCGGAGTTTTGTATTCGTTTTTCCTCCCAAAAGTTTATAAACAGGCGTATTATAGTATTTGCCTTTTATGTCCCAAAGAGCTATGTCAATTGCACTCATGCCGGAAAATATGATTGTGCCTCCGCCCATGCCCCAAAATGTCGATCTATGTATTAAGTCCCAAATCTGTTCATTATTTAAAGGGTCTTTACCGATTATAAGTTGAGCAAAATCTCTGATAATGCCGATAGCTGCTTCACACCCATTTCCATAAGCAACTCCGGCTTCACCAAATCCAGAGATCCCTTCATCCGTATTGATACGGATGACTACAGGATTCCACTGTGAAATATCGAATTCTCCGGTTGTAATCTTATAAACATCTACACTTGTTATTTTCATAATAATATTCCTTTCTATATTAATTGAACTTACAATTCCCATAGGTCTTTCAATTAAGTTTATAAACAGAGCAGGTAAAAGCTATCAAATTACTCACCTTGGATATATTCACCATATAATTATATCATAACAAAATCACAAAAAAGAACCTTCCTTTTTTTAGTTAAGCCCTTTTTCTTATGGTTTTATATCTTTACAGCGTTTTGATCTCACTTATCGTTTCATCAAAAAAAATTGCTTATAAACTCTCTGTCCTCTTTAGTCCCATGTAAACTGCTTGCTAGAGTACAGCATCCTATAAAAGTGGAAACAGCAAGCTCAAAATACGAGGATGATTTAACTGCCATACTTATAAAAGCATCATCAATTACATGATCTTCAAAATTAAGCGCCTGATCATCAATTACTCCAAGATTAGAGTAGAAAGTTACAGGTACAGGTGAAGCAGAATAAAACATATTTTCCATTATGTTAAATGGTAGTACATGAAACATCATACAGAGCCGCATCGGCTCTTCAAGACATGTATTGCTTCCTTTTTGAGCCGTCATCTGGTCCGATACTTTTTCAAGAGTCCTCTCAAATGTCTCACTCGATTGTATCTCAATATTACACCAGTAATTGCCGGTTAGGTTGCAGATCCAACACTTTTTTCTTCTTTCTTGTATTTTCTAAGATCAACAGGACTCGGAACAGCTATCTTTATGCACTTTGTTGCTCTGTAAATTGCACGTATATACGCCGTTAAAGAATGTCGTTAACGCTTTCATGCTTCGCTTTGGAAAACTTTTTCATAGCATCAAAATCTTTTTTCTATTCTTGCTGTTACTATAGACGGATAACTGGAACGGGTCTTCTATGGGTACGACCATCTGCGGATCTTGCTCTTGGTTATCTGTTTTTAAAAAAATATTTTATATTTCTGCAAAAATTCTAGATTTTGCAAAATCTGATTAAAGCTGCGGTTATCTGAAAGTTCCGGTTTCTTGTTGCAACCTGCATCTCTCTTACATTTTGTGTATAAACCGCTTAGCATATACAAATACTCTTTAAACCCGGCTCCATCGCTTATCATATGATTTATTATGATGTAAACTCATCTTACATTTACTTTCTAACAAGAAATATTTTCAGCTGCGGCTCACATAAATAATCGATAGATCTAAACAGGTATCCAAGTGAAATATTTTCATTACTGTCTAGGATTTCTTCAAAATGAACGATATTGTCAGCAGTAAACGCTCGCCTTTCCCAATTATGGTATTTTTCATTGAACACACATCCAGCTAACGGAAATGCCTCTATAGACAAATCAATTGCTCTTTTTAGTACAGTTTCATTTATATGGTCATTAAATTTAATATAACAGCGGATAAGAGGTTCCTGAACTGCCCCTTAAAAAACTGCATACAACCATACGCTTGGGCCTTTATATATTTTAAAACACCAAAACATCTCTTCTTAAAGTTTAGAAATCTGTATTCTATTATAAGAATACCAAATATTAGATAAATCGAATATTAGTATTAAAACATTATAGTTCGTATCTATGTTAAAAATATGATTTGCTTTTTACAGGTCCAAATATCCTTTAAGCACTTTAAGCGTATTTAATATACCGTCTTTATGGCTGCGCTCATACCCATGCGATGCATAAACACCTGCGCCAATAAGTCCGTGGCGCAGATCATACCCTGCAGCTAACATAGAAGCAGTATCTGAACGATAAAAAGGATAAACATCAAGCGCATACTCTGCATTTTCCTTTTTAGCAGCAGCAATAAGCTTTTTAACAATATCATAAGCATATGGTCCACCGGAATCTTTCGGGCAAATAGAAACCATGTGTTCTGTGCATTCAAGCCCTTCTCCAACGCAGCCCATATCTACAGCGATTGCTTCAGTCACATCATTTGGTATAAACGCCGCTGCGCCATGTCCTAGTTCCTCATGCATAGTAATATAAACATATACTTTTCTCGAAAGATTAATACCCTTGTCTTTTATGTAATTTGCAAGGCTTATTAGTATGCCTACGCTAAGCTTATCGTCAAGAAACCTGCTCTTAATATATCCCTTTTCCGTCACTTTTGTTCTTGGATCAAAACATACGAAATCACCTACAGCGATGCCTAAATTCTTTACATCCTCAGCTTTTTTTACGTTTTCATCCAGAACTACTTCCATTTTGTCAAACGTACGCAGCATTTTATTGTATTTGCCGTTTACATGCAGCGAAGCATTTATCAACTGCAAAGTACCTTCATAGATCCCATTGAATTTAGTAACGATACGGCAGTTTTCAGCTTCCGCATTGTTCGCATTCATTCCCCCTATATTCTCAAGTTTTAATCTGCCGTTATCTTTTATCTTTGTCACCATAGCACCAAGTGTATCAGCATGTGCAGATAAAAGCAGCGCATCTCCTGATTCCGGACCGCCCAGATCCACTAATACTCCGCCTTTTTTAGAGTGCTTCAAATGATATCCGAGACCTTTAAATTCACCAATGACATACTGTTCAACATTTTCCGTATAGCCTGTAGGACTATCAATAGACAAAAGTTCAACAGTCTTTTTAACCGCAAGTTCCACATACTTTTCCATAATTTTCTCCTTAAATGCAAAGGAATGTAATAATTTCATCGATCATTCTTTGCTATCTATATCTAATCAATTTTTTATTTCTTGTTAGATTGTTCCGCCTCAAAAATAACGACCACTATTTCCGGCCTGTTATTAAGTCTTAAGGGAAATCTGCTGTTTCCCAACCCTCTGCTTACGATCATCGTCGTATTTCCTTTTTTGTATGCACCGCTTGTGTATTTTGGAAATACTCCCTGTTTCGGAGCATATAATCCTCCTATAAAAGGTACTCTGAACTGACCTCCATGAGCGTGCCCGGCAAAAACCAAATCAAAATCATACCCAACATACAAATCGAATAGCTCTGGTCTATGAGAAAGCACAGTTCTGAAATCTGTATTTTGGGGCAGACTATCACAGTATTTTATCATCTGTGATGCGTCTGTCTGTTTTTTATGGTCTATATGCTTTTGACTCTTGGATGTCCAGAAAGAAGGATCTTTCAGTCCTATAAGCGTTATGCTTTCATTTCCTTCAGTAATTTTGATAGCTTCATTGTTCAGTGTAGTGACTCCTGCATCTTTTAGACTTTTTTCAATGATTTCATATTTTTTTGACCATCCTTCATGGTTTCCTGGTGCAAAATATACCGGAGCAATCTTTAAGGCACTTTTAATAAACGTCATGGCTGAAGCCAGATCATATCTTCTTCTGTCGATCAAATCTCCTGTAACTATAATCATATCTGGTGAAGCATCCTTGACTTTTTTTAGAAGTTTCTCGCTTTTTACTCCAAAATTTTTATTGTGCAGATCAGATATCTGCACAATAGTAAAACCGTCAAAATTCCCTGGTATTTTTTTGTTTTGATATTTTATTCGTGTAGTAACGATACCATTGTTTTGCCAAACACAGAAAGGAACAGCAGCCAAAGCAATAATAGGGATTATCCACATGTTAAATCACGTCCTAAGCAGGGTGTTCACATATATATTAAATTATAGAGTAATTACAACAACCTGAAAAGTAATTTATTAATCTATAATGCATTTTGGAATATAAAAAAAGAACAGCTGCATCAGCTCTTTTTGTGTCATTTGCTCAATTCAGATGCAGGTTCTGATCATACTCATAATCCACAAAACCACAATATAAATTACTTAAAAATAAAATAATTCAAATAAAAAAACCATATAACAGTATCGTTTTGACGAGTTCCTATCTTCTTTTAACGTGCCTTTTTATATAAGCGACGACTTGAAATGCATAAATATGAAGTTACCAATTCGATATAATTTGTGTTATGAAACTCTTCAATTAATCCAAGTACATACATTCCATATACTTTATTTTGGCATTGAGGCAAGCTACAAAATCATCCAATTCTGATTTATTATCATGTTGTTCTAATCTAAATGTTCCTATTACAGTATCATTCAGCAGATTCAATTATGCAAGACCGCTTTCGATAAAGCCCCGATTATCATTGTATTGTGGTTTTAATAAGCTATGCCACCATTGTATCCAACCAGGAATTCTATCAAAATGGGGTTTGAATTTTCCCTGGCAAGCTTCAAAAGCTAATGCAACAATTTTGGATTTAATATTAGCATCTGCTCTATGGCCAATTTAACAATAATAATATAATGATGAGTCTGATTGCCTATGAACCTTCTTGTACATTATGCAAATAATCTGAACTGAGTACACCTTAAAAATCGAAACGATAAAAGGACTTAAACCGTAATGGTTTAAATCCTTTTATCGTCTTTATAAACTGGTGTGCCTGGAGGGATTCGAACCCCCGACCTTTTGGTTCGTAGCCAAACACTCTATCCAGCTGAGCCACAGGCACATGCGTGCGAGTAATATTATAGTTCTTAAAGGTTAAAAAGTCAATAGAAGGCTATTTTGAAAAAGAAATGCAAAATTATACTAATTTTAACATTAAAGTGGTAAAATGAATGTAAGATAAGTTACATTTTTATTGTCTTTTGAAAGGAAGAGATGAATGAGAAAGACTAAAATTATATGTACACTGGGGCCTGCTGTAGACGATCCTGCCATACTTAGAGAGCTTTTAGCAAGCGGTGTAAATGCAGTCCGCATGAATTTCTCTCATGGGACACATGAAGAACACAAAAAAAGATATGATGCTTTCAAAGAAGCTGTTGAAGAACTTTCTTTGAACATACCTGCGATACTTGATACAAAAGGTCCTGAAATAAGACTTGGTGCTTTTAAAAAAAATAAAGTGGAATTAAAAAAAGGCCAGCAATTCATTCTCACATCAAATGACATAGAAGGCAATGAACAAACAGCGTCAGTATCCTATAAAGATCTTTATAAAGACGTAACAATAGGTTCAAGAATCCTTATAGACGACGGGCTTATTGAAATGGTTGTTACCGATATAAGAGGAAAAGACATAATACTGAATGTCAAAAACAGCGGAATGATATCTTCAAGGAAAAGCATAAATGTACCTAATGTGAATATTAATCTCCCTGCTATTACGGAACGCGATGTTGATGATATCATGTTTGCAATAGAAAATGATTTTGATTTTATTGCTATGTCTTTTGTCAGAAAAGCCAGTGATGTTGATACAGTAAAAAAACTGTTGCATGACCACCATGCAGATCACATAGGCATCATAGCGAAAATAGAAAACAGACAGGGTATTGAAAACATAAATGAAATACTAAGAGTCAGCGATGCGATAATGGTCGCAAGAGGTGATATGGGCTCTGAAATCCCTATGGAAGAAGTTCCAATAATCCAGAAAATGCTGATAGAAAAATCGTTTACAAACGGAAAAACAGTCATAACAGCTACCCAAATGCTGGATAGTATGATAAGGAATCCTCGCCCAACAAGAGCAGAAGTAAACGATATATATAGCGCAATCGTAGAAGGAACAAGCGCTATTATGCTTTCCGGCGAAACTGCTGTCGGAGCTTACCCGATAGAAGCGGTTAAGACAATGGCAAAAATAGCTGAGCAAGCTGAATCTTCAATAGATTATTGGAACTATTTAAAAAACTGGAATACATATATGCCTAATTCAATAACAAATGCTATTACACATGCTACAGCAACAAGCGCACATGATCTGCAAGCAAAAGCAATTATAACCGTCACTCAAACCGGGACAACCGCTCATATGATATGCCGTTTTAGGCCTCTATGTCCTATAGTTGCTGTAACGCCGGACAAGCATGTATATAGGAAATTAATGCTTAGTTTTAACGTTATTCCTACTCTGGCAAGCAGTGTAAACTCGACGGATGAACTCTTTGAAGTAGGCACTAGAAAAGCAATGGAATGCGGCGCCGTCAAAGATGGTGATATAGTAGTTATTACAGCCGGTGTGCCTATAGGGATAGGCGGTACTACAAATATGCTCAAAGCCCAAGTTGCAGGCAATGTACAAGCATTTGGTATCGGTATAGGCGAAAATAGCGTTACTGGTACACTATGTGTTGCAAGCACTCCTTATGCTGCCTTGCCTATTTTCAGAGAAGGCAATATACTTGTAGTTCCGCATACAAACGTAGATATGTTGCCTTTAATGCGCAAAGCAAAGGCAGTCGTTGTAGACAGCGAAGATGAGAATGGGTATACCGCAACAACGTGCTTGGCACTCGATATTCCATGCATAGTCGCAACAGGTAATGCCTCTAGTGTACTTAAATCAGGGATGATTGCCAAAGTTGACGCAAAAAGCGGCACAATTAAATACATGAAATAAGTGAGGACAAAATGAATAACTTAAGTGAAAGCGCAGCAAAAGTACAGGATATTTTAAATGAAAAGGAAATACCGCTTGAAATTGTGAAATTCGAAACAACAACAGGCACAGCGCAGCAGGCTGCAGATACAATTGGCTGTGATGTAGCGCAGATACTAAAATCTCTAGTGTTTATCAAAAAACCTTCAATGGAACTATTTTTAGTTGCAGCAAGCGGCAAAAACAGAGTAAACACCAAAACACTCAAAAAATATTTTGGAGAAAAAGTAACGCCTGCTGATCCAGCAGATGTCTACGAGAAAACAGGATATGCTGTCGGTGGAGTACCGCCTATTGGTCACAAAGAAAAACTTCTTACAATAATCGACAGCGATGTATTCAATTATGACGCACTTTGGGCCTCAGGTGGAAGCGAATTTGAAGTCTTCAAGATAACACCAGATCAGCTTCTAGATATAACAGGCGGAACAGTACTGGATATCAAATAGTTATAAACAAAAGGAAATGCTCTTTTAATGAATAATACGATGAAAGTACTGGATTCAAGCAAAATAAGGAATATTTTTAAAATACTGTTTGTGATATATCTTATATTATTGGTAAAAGTAATATTGTTTAAGTACCCTCTGTTCATGATAACGGAAATGTTTAAATCTTCTTTAACGCTTTCACTTCATGACAGGATAATGAGCAGTAATTTTATTCCTTTTAAAACAATATCCTACTATATATCGGGAAGGCCAAGCATAGGCGTAGCAAGAATGAATACCATTGGGAATATCTTAGCGTTTTTTCCATATGGATTTATTTTCCCTATAGCTTTTATAAAGAAAAGAAAAATCAAATACATAATATTATTTTCATTCATATTAAGCTTATTATTTGAAGTAATACAGTTCATTACTACAATAGGCGCATTTGATGTAGATGATATTATGCTGAATGTTTTGGGTGCTGTATTAGGTTATATAGTATTTAGGATTTTTATGAAACTGACATTTAGCAGAAAAGAATAAAGCGGCAGGTATTTTTATCCGCCGCTGTTTTAATTTTGCCGATTGATTCCAATAAATTTAATCAATAGTCCCAGCCGTCTGCTCTCTACTCATAGTGTTTATCAGCACGTATAAGTATCCAGCACCAATCTGAACAGGTTGAGTTTGGTCTAAACCCAAGTTCAGCGCCGTTTTCACCAACATTGAAATTTGAAAAAAGAACGATTACATTTTCAGCCTTTACATTATTTAAAGAGCCCTTCCCATATTCCAAATAGCAGGCTGCGGCTTCGTCTGACATTTCCTCATCATACCATAAATCGGTCATTTCACACCCTTTAAACGCGAACGCAAATTTATCCGTTACACGGTTCATCGCCGCATTAATTTCTTCAGTACTGAATTTATCTGATGTCCCAATATTGCGGACTACATTATCAGTTTTGCCCAAGCAGGCCATAAATAGCAGACATAGTATAATTACTGTGATAAAGGAAGCAACTTTTTCATATGTTTCAATCTCCTTAAACCGACATATTATTTTAACCTTATACTGATTTTCTATAATGTAAAAACGCTTCATAAAGCAATACACCATCATATATATGATGGTGTATTAATATAATTCTCATAAACTTATTCGATTTTTATTTCTTTTCGTTTTCATTTATTACAGCTGCAATAAAATCTCTGAAAAGCGGATTTGGTCTGTTTGGTCTTGATGTAAGCTCCGGATGAAACTGAACACCAACAAACCAAGGATTATCTTTCAGCTCTATTATTTCAACAAGATTCTTTTCTTCATATATCCCTGCAATGACCATGCCTTTTTCTTCCATTGCTTTTCTGTAATTATTATTGAACTCATATCTATGCCTATGTCTCTCTTTAGCAGTATCTCCGCTGTAAGCAGCATATGCATGCGTACCTTTAACCAGCTTAGCTTGGTACATACCAAGACGCTGTGTACCACCTCTGTTCGATTCGCTCTTTTGTTCTTCCATCAGATTTATTACAGGATTTGCTGTTTTTTCATCAAACTCAAGTGAATTTGCATCCTTAAGTCCAAGCACATCCCTGGCAAATTCTATTACAGCCACTTGCAAACCTAAGCATAATCCAAGGTACGGTATCTTGTTTTCACGCGCATATCTTGCAGCGTTTATCTTACCCGGTATACCTCTTTCTCCATATCCGCCTGGAACAAGTATTCCCTGGGCGCCTTTGAGAAGTTCTTTTGCTTTTTCATAATCATCTACATCCGATGCCTTTACCCATCTTATTTTTACTTTTGCCGAATTGTATACGCCTGCATGATATAAAGCTTCTGCAACGGAGATATATGAATCTTTTAATTCGATATATTTACCGACAATCGCTATTTCAACATTCTTTGTCAGATGCTTGGATTTTAATACCATTTTTTCCCATTCGCTGTTGTCTGCTTTAGTACACTTTATTCCCAACTTATTGCATATGATCTCATCTACCCCCTGATCTCTAAGCAAAAGTGGTACTTCATATATGCTGTCAGCATCTACGTTCTGTATAACGCATTTTTCTTCGACGTCGCAGAACAACGCTATTTTAGCTCTTGTATCTGAATTTATCTTTATTTCAGATCTTAAGACAATTATATCGGGCTGTATGCCGATAGACCTCAGTTCCTTAACGCTATGCTGGGTGGGCTTCGTCTTCAGTTCACCTGCTTTTGAAAGATATGGCAATAATGTAACGTGTGTATATAAGCAATTTTCTCCTCCCACAGCTGTCTTCATCTGTCTTATTGCTTCAAGGAACGGTAGGCTTTCTATATCGCCTACTGTGCCGCCTACTTCAACTATAACCACATCAGGACGATTTGCATCTTTTTCATGCAATCTTATCCGATCAATTATCTCGTTTGTAATATGGGGTATTACCTGTACTGTATGGCCATCATAATCTCCGCGTCTTTCTTTTGAAATAACGGACCAATATATCCTGCCGGCTGTAACATTGCTGTTCTGATTAAGATTTACATCTATAAATCTCTCATAATGTCCTAAGTCCAGATCACATTCTGCACCGTCGTCTGTAACAAATACCTCACCATGCTGATATGGGCTGAGAGTGCCTGGATCGACGTTTATATAGGGATCAAGTTTTTGCATTGTAACTTTTAATCCTCTGTCCGTTAATAATCTCCCGATTGATGCAGCTGTTATTCCTTTTCCTAGGGATGAAACAACTCCGCCTGTTACAAATATATATTTTATTGCCATAATACCCCTCCACAAGATCCTTTATATTCGTTTTTGCAAAATACTCAATATTATTATTTTAAAAGGCATTGCAACATTAGTCAACTAATAAGAATTATCATTAATAACGACTATTCAAATTTAATTACTGTTTCATCGCTTTATTTATCGCATCTATCCATTTACTGTTATCTTTATCCGCTGCGATACAATACTCTATTTCCGCAAAAGATTCTCCGACATACTGTCCATCTTTTAAATATTGCTGCAGCTGCATTTTAGGCCCTACAATAACAGTTATATTCCCTTTTGACAACGCATCGGTAAGATCAGGATATGAAGCAAAATATTCTGTATCAACTGTATATCCTGCATCTTTTATTGCTTTTTTGTATATACCTGTTTGTGCAGAATCATTAAGTATGCCAATATGTTTGCCATTGATATCGCTTAATTTCATATCTGCACATGTACCTATAACGACCATTTCATCTTTATAATACGGATCAGATAATGCATAGCTGCTTAATAAAGTATCAGTTTTGGGCACAAGAAGCAACGATACATCTATATCGGATGAATCAAGCATATACAGCTGTGTTGCTGAATTCGTTTTTATAATATTATAACTATCTTCATTTCCATAAACAGCAAGAGCACATTTTTTTATTAATGGTTCATATATGCTTTTATAGGTATCATTATTTATATATGCTCCTACAATACCAACATTAAGCAGATTTTCAGTTTTAGCGTATTTTATATGCGTTTCTCCGCTTGAGCATCCTGCAATCAAAACGCCAAAACAAATGATCATAATAAAAAGTTTACGTATTTTCATAATAACTCCTTAAAACTGCTCATACTCACTGTTTATAACCCAAAAATAGAAAGAAGCGAATATGCGCTTCTTTCTATACCATTGTCAATTACTGCTTACATTTGAAGTGCTGGGCAGTAAATGTATCCATGTGTTACCTGGGCTAAGTACTATTTCGTTACCATTGCTGTCTTTAAATATGGTACGTGACTGCATCGTATCTTTCTGCCATGTTCCTTCTATCTCTTTGCCGTTAAGGAAGAAAATCGCTTTTCCGCTTCCTTCTGTTGTAATATCATAGTGTTGGGAATCTACTAGTTTTTCTTTTACGATCTGAACGATAACATTTTTTACAGAAACTTGCTCTCCTGTAGCCGCATCCGTAAACGGAGTCGTATCTTCATATCTCATATAAACTTGATTTTCAGCGTCGTATTTATATACAACTTTTTCGCTTGAAAAGTCGAGTGTTACTTTCGTTGCTTCGTCGCCTGTATATTGAGCATTCGAGCTGAATTTAAAGCCCCGTTCGCTCGGCTCGTTTCCATCATAATACTGCTTAATAAGTTCTAAGTTAGCATAAGCATTATGCGGAGCTTCTCTGGAAGATGTCCTCCACATTATACTCTTTCCGTTCAAAGTTGTATTGAGCATTGTCATCCCGTCTACCCTCTTTGGGAAGGTAACTTTATTAATAAGCGTGTAAACGTTTGAAGAATTGTCTGAATCAGGGCCTCCAAAATGAACAAATATACAACCATATTCCTGCTGTATCTTTACCCAATATGTCCTTGCACTTCTCACAGGGCCTGCAACTGTTGGCAAGTTATCATTGAATATGCAGAAAAATCTTGTCAGTTTCCCTTCCATATGACCTTCATATACTATATCAGCAGCCTGCAATCCTGTCTGTGGCCTTGCAGCCTTTGAATTTTCGATCATTATTCCAACAGGTGCATATTCTTTCGTTGTTGGTTTGCCCGTTGTGGGCGATAGTTTAATGTTTGTTGCTGTTGGTGTAACTGTTGCCGTGTTACTTGCAACAGGTGATGTTTCTACAGCAGCAGATTGTGTGCTACATGCCGTTAATAGCATGCATGTACTTAAAAGCACAGCAAATATAAGTTTTTTCATAATACTCCCCTTTATAAAGTCTAGTAGACACCATCCCTTTTAATAAAAACAACAAATATAGTCTTTAAAAATATCCTTATATCATTAATCATAGTGATATTATCAACATAAAACAAATCCTTTTCCATACGCTCATCTAAAGAAAGATCATTTCTGCCACTGATTTGGGCATAACCAGTTAGGCCAGGTTTTATTGTTAACCTTCTTAATTGATATTCATTTAGCATTTCTATCTCAGATCTAATAAAGGGTCGGGGCCCTATAAAGCTCATTTCACCCTTAAGTATATTAAACATCTGAGGAAACTCATCTAATGAAAATTTCCTTAGTATCCTGCCTGCCTTCGTAACTCTAGGATCATCTTTTGTTTGAACGAAAGTACCTGTTTCTTTTACGATTCTGTCTGCGTTCTTTGCGTCAACGTACATCGTTCTAAACTTATATAATTTAAATGGTATTCCATATCTGCCTATTCGCTCTTGACTATAAATAACTGGTCCCTTTGAATCCAGTTTTATAATCAGAGCTAAAAAAGGGAACAATATTAAACAACCTATCAAACCAAAAAAAGCAACAATAATGTCCGTCATTCTTTTAAAAAATGGATAGTATATTCTTATGTTTTTCTTTTTTTCGCTCATACGCCTTCTCATTCACAAATGTACCAATTTATTTCACAAGCAATTATATATTTTAAACAAAGCACTGTCAACGAAGATAATATTACGATAGTATTACAATAGTATTGAAAATTGCTTGTTCTCTTTTTATATACCAATTATATCTTTATTGTTTGTCCAATGTAAAGAAAAAGCCGCCTATAGGCGGCTTTTTCTTTACTCTGCCATCTGTCCCTGATCTGTGTCCAGTATCTCCATTACTTCTCGTTCTTGTCCAGTATCAGCATCAATATATGTAAGGAATCTTAGCCCTCTATATACTCCGCTGAATTCATAACAATAATCTTCTGTAAGTGTTTCCGTTGGTATTATGCAAAGTTTTACGCTATCTATTGTCAGATTCTTGGAAACATATGCTTTTGCCTGCGCAGTAGTCAGCTTAGGACTTTTTATCGTTCTATCTACATGAGCATATATATAGTTTTTTGCATCCAGTCCTGTTACGGTGAAATTCGTTATGTCTACCCAAACCTTGATTATGTCGGGATAGATCGTCACATCATTAATAACAGGCGCAAAGTTTACAAGTATTGACCCATTGTAATATTGTATGTAGTTTGGCTCCATATTTTTGTATCCGATAGAAGTAAGATATGTTTTTGCTATCTCTTTCCCTTTTGCAATTGCTTCATCAGAAGGCTTTTCCTCGGCTGCTCCAGGAATAGTTTCTTGTATCAGATATAACGGTTTGCCGCCTTTTTTTGTTATATTTATCGTAGATGTATTGCCATCGCTATACGTGACAGTAAACGTATATGCAGGAAGTATACCCTGAACATCGTCTACTCTAGTTATACCAGTAATGGCTTGCCCAGCTATAGCTACGGCTGTTTCCTGAGCCTTTTCTGCAGATACTTCAGCCATTGAATCTACCCATTTAGCAATTTGATTTTTTGTGCTGTCGCTGAAAGGCCCGTCATATATAAGACTTGGATATTGTTGTATGCTGCTTTTTACCGTTTCAAAAGGATTCTTTTCCTCTTCAGCAGCTGTTTGAACAACCGCTTGTTCTTCAGCAGACAAAAATACAACTTTTCCTTCAGCTCTCATAGTTAAAAGTTTATTAGCAAGGTCTGCGCAGTTCTGCTGCAGATCAAATAGCTGATTCTGCTGATCTGCGGTAACATCTTTCCCTTCCAAAATGTTTTTGGTTAAAACATAACAGAAATCACCTGCTTGAGTTACAAACCGCGACAGCTCATTTGCCACATCCGTTTGCAATGGCAACTGTCCTATTTCGTTTCTCATTATATTAGATGTATTCCAAATCTCAGTAAGAAGTGTAACGTACATTTCTTCTGAACTAACTATCTGTACTTTAGCAAGCTTTTTTTCAAGATCGTTTATTTCAGATGTTATATTATCAAATGATTTGTAATAGACACCCACCAATTCGTTCTGGTTCATTTGCAGTTTATTGTTTGTGTTAACCCAGCCATAAATCAAAAAACCAATAACAACTACAGCAACGGCCCAAAGCAGCCATTGGGTAGCAACTTTCGTTTTATCAATAGGTCTCTTGCAATTTTCATTTATTTTGCCCGCGTTATTGTTCTTATTACTGCTTAAATTATTGTTGCTATTATTATCGTTGTTTTTGTTATTATCCTGCACTGTCTGTTTATTATTGCTTTCATCATTGTCCGTAACTTTATGTTCACTGTCCTTTTCAAGTCCAGAATCGTTATCCTCAGGAGTGATTTCATTTGCCATTTCGCTTGTCATCTTCATATAGATGTCTTTCATTCGGTCATGCTCTGCTTGTTCATCTTTTTGATTTTCTTTTGTGTCGAATTTCCCTAATAACACATTTTTCAAATCTTTATTAGGATCAGCTACTGCCGGCTCTTTTGCATTTTTTTGCGTATCATCTCCAGTATCGGCAGAAAGTCTGCTTTTATTCTTTTCGTCTTCGTATTTATCCATATTCTTTCAACTTCCTCCTACTCAGTAAATGTATGGTTGCCGATCACTGTAATAACTTTTCTTGTAGCATTCCAAGAAGAACTTGTTGTCTTTGCGTTAAAAAAGAACAATGCGCCGCCGCTAGGGTCGACACCATTTAATGCATCTCTTGCAGCTCTTAGGCATTCTTCATTCGGTGTATTATTAATAGCTCCGTTAGAAACGCAAGTAAATTGTTTCGGCTGGTATATTACACCAGATATAGTATTGGGAAAACGTGCATCGTCGACTCTGTTCAAAACAACAGCGGCAACTGCAACTTTTCCTCTGTAAATCTCTCCTCTAGCCTCAGCATAAATTAATTTTGCAAGAAGTTGAACATCTGCTTGCACAGCAGTGTTGCTGCTTGAATTAGCCGCTGTTGCCGTATTTGTAGTACTTGTCGAAGTTGTCGTTTTCTTTGTAACCGAAAGCGTGTTTAAATTTATACCTATTTTGGCTGCCGTTAAAGGGCCTACTATTCCGTCAGGAACAAGATTATTCTTTTTTTGGAAAGCAATAACTGCATCTTGAGTATTCTTGCCAAAAATACCATCAACAGCATATTTGTAATAATTCCAGTTTTTTAATCTTTGCTGGATGACCGTAACAGCCTGCCCTGTATCTCCTCTGCTTACAGTAGTAGCAGTTGCAGGCGCAGTTACAGTCTTTGTTGTAGACATCGCACCAACGGCAGTAAGGCCAAGTGAAATGAATACAAACATAAAAACAACCATAAAAATTACTTTACTTTTTATAAAATAGTTTTTAAACTTTTTCATTCATATCCTCCCATGCCCCACTATTTCCCCCTTAAAAACCAAAGAACTCTGCTATTTTTGATTTAAATTGCACTACTGTATCTTGGTCTTCCATCACATAATTATTATCTGCGTTTGTATTATTGTTATACACATTTTGTTCATCTGTACTTTCTGCAACACTATTTTCGATATCTACAAAACACAGAGGAGGGAACACTACACACCACCAGTTTTTTCCGCTTGCTCTTCCTAATTTGATCTCAACTGCTTCATAGTTTCCTGCTTCATATACGATGTTTCCGTATTGTCTTTTTGGGAATGCAAACACACCTATTTCAACTGTCGCATCATAATCAAATCCGTTTTGCTCAAGTTCATCGTTAGCAATTTTATCAATCATATCCAAATTTTCTATAACGATATTTTTTGCGTCCTCTTCATCTGCTGCGCTCTTTAATTTATCGCTCAAAGCGTCAATAACTTTATCTCTTACCTTAAGCTTTACAGCTTGATCTTCCTGCGAGTCGCTGTTCGCTATGACATGCAGTCTCAGTACGCTGTTGTCTACAATCTGCGTTCTTTTTGCTGCGTCTGCACCAATAGCAATTATTATTAAACAAATTGCAAGTATTATATATATTCTTCTTTTTTTTCTCATTTTTAATTCCCCCGAATTTTTATAAATGAATTATGCACAAATATTAGATTTTTAATCATACATACAGAAAAATCAGAATAAAAAAAAGTGCCTTTGTTTGGCACTGTTAAACAATATATATGTTCTTTATCATAGCGTTTTTGTTTTATAAATGAAATAGTCTTTAAAAATTGTTTTTAAATATACCGTTGCTTTTTCAGCATCTTCTCTATTTTTATAAAGGCCGATGATCGTAGGTCCGCTTCCACTCATTATTGCAGCCGCAGCACCGCTTTGCAAAACTTCGGATTTTACTTTCTTCAGTTTTGGAAATAAAGAAAACGTGACCGGCTCAAGCGCATTTCCCATATTCAGCGCCAGTTTTTCTGCGCTGCCTTCTTCTATTGCTTCTGCTGTTTTTTGAGCATATTTATTTTCATTTTTTTGAGGAATGGTATCATATGCCGCATAAATTTGCTTTGTGCTGACTCCTAAAGGAGGTTTTACAAGTACTATATCAAAAACGTTTCCTGCATTAACATTTGTAAGCTCATCCCCTATATTTGTAGCTCGCATCGTTTTCCCTTTTATGCAGAACGGTACATCAGCTCCTATCTCGGCTCCAATTTTTAACAGCTCGCTTTCTGAAAATGCTTCATACATCATATTTAATGCTTTCAAAACAGCTGCGCTGTCACTGCTGCCGCCTGCAAGCCCTGCTGCAACCGGTATAATTTTTTCAATATATATATTAACACCGTTTTTTATACCCGCTTTTTTTAAATATAATACAGCCGATTTATAACATAGGTTTTTGCTCCCGGCAGGTACTTCATTATTAGTGCAGCTTACTTTTATTTCATTGCCTTTTTCAAGTGTGATAAAGTCATAAAGCTCTATTTGCTGCATTATCATATCGACATAATGATAACCGTCTTCTCTTTTCCCAAGTATGTCTATAGCCCAATTGATTTTTGCTGGAGCTTTAATTTCCATATGTATCTCCTTAAGATTTATTAATGATATTATAACAAAATTCTTTTTAATGATATATACTTTAAATAGTGGCTTCATTATTATATATATCAATATATTGTATAAAACTATTAATGGTTTTTTTCATATTTTTAATTCTGAGCTTTAATTTATGTTACAAAAAATATACATTATAAATGTATATTTGCACGCCTTTAATAATGATTTTTTGTTATAATAAAAGAAACCGTTATTAAAGAGGAGCTTAAAATGAACCAGCATTTTGCATTAGATATAGCACTACTTAAAGGTGAATATAAAGCTGCCTACGTTACGATTATGGGTAATGTTATGAATTCAACAGCCACAATAGAAATGCGTGAAAAGATATTAACGGATGTACTTGAAAAACTGTTGAATGCTCAAGAAAGAGGATTACCGGCAGAGATCATAATGGACGACACTTTAAGATCTTTTTTAAAGCAATCTCCCAAAGAAAAACCAAATCAGCAATTAAAGGCTGATATCTCTAAAAAAAATCCACCTTTTCCCTTTTTCTTTTTATCGCTTGCCATCACAATTTCAACAATTGTTTATATGGCTATTTATGGGCAGGAACTATCGACCCTTCAGCTTAATGTGTATCCGGAGTTTATAGTAGTTCCGGCAACCATATTAGTCATTTTCCTTCTTTACTATGGTATTACGATCGCCAAGCTGCATGGTTATACTGCCATGTTTAATATTTGTATAGCACTTGTACCCATTTATTTAGGCATAATAGCATATCTTTATATAACAAAGCCTTTATATTTCTGCAGTATACTAGGTAAAATCTCAGTCTTCATGATAATATTTACTATAGCAATACTTTGGGCAATCACGATAATAATATTTATACGAAGAAAGAAAAACAGAAGACGAGTAAAATAAAAACCGGCATATGCCGGTTTTTATTATGATTGTACTTTTTTCGTATATACCAGTATTTTTTGTCCTTCATTAAGTTTATCTTTCGCGCTCATCTCTCCGTTATATTTTGAAAGTGCCTCTATAGTAGTATTGAATTTCTTAAGCACATCCCATACACTTTCATCCTTGTCTGCAAAGTAAATAGTTATGCCTCCGGCAACATCTTCCTTTTCTACTTCCTGTATGTCGCCTACTATAGTCTCGTTATTTATATAAAATACTCTTATACTTCCTTCAATATTATATTTAAGCTCTATTTCGTTCCCGGAACCGCTTGCAAATACGTTTTCCAAAAGAATATTTGGATCTACGAACATACCTTCATCGGCTCCTGATGCGTCGTAATCAAGCATAAACGGTACTTGTGTCTGGAAGCTTCTTAATATATCTTCTCTTGTAACATAAACTACTGTAGTATCCATTACACCTTCAACAAATACCTTGTCATCTGAAGCATAGCTGTTAAGCACATTCGGTGTTGCAAATGCCATTAATATTCTTCCTATCATAGGCATACCTGTCTGCAAAGAAACAGTTTCGCGAAGATTCGATCTTGCATTAAAATTTGTCAGCAGCGCTCTCATGCTGATATCTTCAGAGATCGGTAACAGTCCTACGGAAGGTGAGTATACATCTTTTATAACATCGGCATTTTGTTCCTTCATTATATCTGCAAAAACTGTGAGCATTGATTCTATTTTGAAATATTGCTCTCCATCCTGTTCTGCCAGTTGAATATAAGTTTCTCCGACGTCTATCCTTGCAAGCACCTTTCCATCACCTGCCTGTGATTCCATTGCAAGCATATGTTCAAAAGGCAGCGTATATTGTGTCTGCTGGATCGCTAATTGTTCATCAACGCCCATATATAGTATATTGACCTTTACTTCGCCTTCGACAGCTACCTTATTCATATCTATAAATGAATTCTTTATTGTTGCCACCGCTGTCTGCCCGATTATATGGCTGACAAGAGGCATACCCTGGTACAGCTTTACATCTTCTTTTATATTGAATAAAGATTTTCCCCGAGCAGATACATATGGTATGCCTATTGTTTCTTTCAGCATCTGCACATCAGAGACATCTATAACGCTCTCTACAGCGCTTATTTCCTTTTTTTCAAGAAGCGTACCGTTAAGAGCTACGACCGCTTTAGCATTTATTCTTCTTTTATCCATCTGTGTATATTCCGTATGCATAACATTTGCGCTTACCTCTGCTTGCATACCAGCCTCCGCCAGTTCAGCATCAAGCCCATGTCTGAATGATGTTGCTGACTCAAATCCATCAATAAGCCCTTCAGCATCCATATATACAACGAAAAAAGATACTGAGCCTTCAAGCAGTATCCTGCCTTCTACTACTTCGCTTGAAGATACCAAAACATTTGCTTGTAGTGAAAGTATATTTTCTATATCCTGCTTCATAGCTGGGGGCGAAATTTCACCCTCCACCAATGCTTGAGCCCCAGCAACTTGGGCCATTCTTTCGGCCATTAACATGCCGCGTACTAATTTCATTATTCCGACCCCCACTTATTCTTTTATCATTAATATGCTATATGATATATGTATAAGCCTTGAGAAAAAAATATGCACATTTTTAACACTCTTAGATATATATTTTTTATGTTTTTTATTAGTAATCTATATGTTTTTAAATAAAAAAAAGAGCTGAAGTTCATAAAACTTTCAGTTCTACATTTTTAGTAAGTATATCACTATATGTATAACTATGTCTTTGAATTATTTTCCCCTCTTTCATTACAACTATCGTAAAAAGGCTGGGATAAACCTCCTCAATTACCGCTCCATTTATACCTATTCTTCTTCTTCCTTTTTTTGCACGTACATCCACGCGCTTACCAACATTTTTCTTCAATTCATCTCGTATTGTATCTAATCCTTCTTGAGTTTTTATCATTTAATCACACGCTTTCAACCTTTATATTTGTAGTATGCCCATAAACAATCTATCTATCCAATATAAAGTTGAATTGTAATATTTAGTAAACAAGTACTTTTTTCATAGGAGTATAAATAATACCTATTTTTTCTGTTTTGTCGCCTAATGCTGAAAATCCCATCGCTTCATATGCACTCTCAGCTCCAGGGACTGCATTTACATTTAATTCGTTTACTTCTCTTCCTTTCTCTTGTATATATTCAATCGCAGCCTTAATAAGCGCCTTGCCTACTCCCGCTTGCCTCATTTCTTTATCTACAAACAAAAGAGTGATGTGATTCCATTCTCTCATCTCTATCATTCCAATAATCCTTTCGCCGTCTTTTGCAATCATGAAAAAATCATCTTCAGTTTTCATGCGTTTTTTTATCTGCCTTGGTGTAACATATTTCAAAAACGCATTTACACCTTCTTTTCGATATTTGGGAGCAACGCTTTCCATAAACACTTGGCTAATAAACACGCTCAGTCTGGCACAATAATAAACATTTGCCTCTTCAACGGTATACATTTTATTCCTCCTGCATAAATATTAATATCTGCTGTTTTTTATATACATAATTCCACCAATATTCCATATGCTAATACCGCACAAAATATTCGTTTTTTAAACAAAAAAATTATTGACTTTTCCCATAAAGAAAGTCTGTTCGAATAAAAGTTATCCACAATATCCACAGGGTTATCCCCAAGTGCCTATTTAAAGCCTCTACTATTTTGTGGATTAATTTAACCTCAATTTTACATTTATTTTTACTTTTTTCAAGTACTTTTTTATTTCCATTTTTGTCATTATGCCTTTTGAACGAGTAATTTGCCGTTCATTGATTAAATGTAACCGTTCATGAATTAAATTCAGCAAAGCTTATTTTTCATTAACTATTTATTAATTTATAATAATTTATAAAAATTCAAAAATTGCATAAGCATAAAAAAAATAGCGTTACGCTATCTTTTTTTATATATAAGCAGTACGTTATTTAAGCAGTACGTTCTTTTTCCATTATAAGTTTATCCGCAACCAGTGCTATGAACTCTCCGTTTGTGGGTTTATCGTTTTTGGTATAGATATTGAAGCCGAATATCTGGTTTATGTTTTCTATCTTGCCTCTGGTCCATGCTACTTCAATTGCATGTCTTATAGCTCTTTCTACTTTACTTGGCGAAGTATTAAATTTTTCTGCAATGCCAGGATACAATTCTTTTGTTATGCTGTTTATTATGTCCGGATTATCATACATCATTTTTATAGCTTCTCTTAAGAAATGATACCCTTTAATATGTGCCGGAATCCCTATTACTAAAAAAATACTTGTGATCTTTTCATCTAAGGATCTATTCTGAGGCGCTCTCTGCATAGGAGCTGAATTTATATTAGATTGTTTTTTGTAGACTCTGTTTCCGCAAAGCTCCTGTATCCTCTTATTAAGCATATCTATGTCAAGCGGCTTTATCATAAAATAACTTGCACCGTATTCGCTCGATCTTCTAATTACATCTTCATTACCTAAAGCTGATATAACTATTATTTGCGGGATTGTTTTAAAATCGTGTGTATTAAGCGATTCCATTATTCCAAACCCGTCCAGCCTGGGAATAATCATATCCATAAGCATAATATCAATATCATATTGCTTAATATACTCCAAAGCTGATAACCCATCCTGTGCTGTTGCAACTACCTCAATACCAGATTGTGCGTTAAAATATTCTTGTAAATTTTGGCATAGCTGTGTGTTATCGTCTACTATGAGCAGTTTAATTGGATCATTCATCTTAAAATTCCTCCTTATATTTTATTTATTTTAATAAATAATACAATATATAGATAAATTTACCATAAACACAAATCTATAATACCACATATTGAACAATAAACAAACAAATATATAGGTTTTTTTATTATTTTTTGCAAATAGTAAATTTATATTTTTATCTATACAGATATATATGTAGATTTCAATTTATTTTATGCATGCTCAATTATTTTTTATTTACAATATGTATTAGTTTCACCCAATATATGCAAAGTCAATTAGGTTTAAATAAATTTTAATATAATTTTTTAAATATTCTTATATTATCGAATGTCGATATATTACCCAGGCAATCATACACGCTAATTTTATGCATAATAAGACGGCTTTATTCTCTATCAAACATTAAAAAGCACTAATAAATTCGCATCATAATATAGCTAAAACAAAAGATGTTTATCATTCTTTATCGAATAAAAAAAGAAACTGCAATTAATAATCGCTTTATAAATCTAAAAGCGCCAATATTATCGCAGAAAAAATAAAGTAAATCAGCTATTATGGATATTTACCAATAAGCGATGTTCATAGTTTAACATAATGTCTTTTTTAGGAGATAATCACTACACAACTATGTCGAAAAAAACATATAAAACAAAAAAGAGAGCAGCATATTGCCCTCTTTTTTTATTCATTTGATTCTCGTGTAGATCCCTTGTGCTCCATCTTCATACGTTAATGTCAATTTATCGCCATCAATCGCATATGACCATTGGTATCTTATAGGTTTATCTATTTCCTTTATGTTTATTCCGCTTTCATCTATTTCATATGTTTTGCTAAGTTCAATAGTCAATTTGCCGTCGCTTGTTTCATAAGCTCCCGGTATAGACTTGTTATCGACTTGCAACTCGAACTCTCCGTTTTCCTTAAACGTAAGCGTATCTGTTTCTTGCCCCTGCTCAGCAACATATTTCCATGTTCCAACGATAGGATTTTTTGAACTGCATGAAACAGTAATAAACCATATAGCTAAGACAATCACAGCCGCCGTACCAACAATCAAGTAAATCTTCTTATTCTTACTCATACATATACCTCTTCCATACTATATTTATAAGCGAACCTCTATAGGACATATTTATGCAAGGGAAATATATATTAGCACGTTTAAAAGCAATCGGCTTGGTCACTTTTTAAGAAATAAAAAAGTTATCCATATGGATAACTTTTAGAATAAAGCATATTGAAACAATCATTTGAATTTAACAGCAGTACCGTAAGCCATTACCTCGGCAGCACCCTGCATTACGGAAGAGGAAGCATATCTTAGACATATTACTGCATCTGCACCAATACTTTCAGCTTCTTTTACCATGCGCTGCGTTGCAATGCCTCTGGCTTCATTGAGCATTTCCGTATACCCCGTTATTTCGCCGCCGACTATTGTCTTCATGCCAGCCATAAAGTCTTTCCCCAGATGTTTAGACTGAACAGTAGATCCTTTCACTATACCTAAAACTTCGAATTCCTTACCGGGTATATAATCAATACTGACTATTAACATTTTCAATCCCTCCACTTTAAAAATATATATTTATGCGTTTTTGTTTGTTGTAATAAAATATTATATGAATTTCAATATTACTCTAGACATAATTTGGGTGATAGTCCTGTAAGCAGCTATTATCAACCGCTCTTGAAAGGTAGCTTAAAAATATTTAACTGAAATTACAGCATCTGCTTCCATTTATTCTGCTTTTTTGGTTAGATCTTTCTTTCATCTTAAACTATTCCTTCAATTTGATTAGCAAGTATATTAGAATTCTAAGATAAATCTGTCGGAGATTATGTTTCAGCAGCTTTAATCATATCGATTATTTCATATTATACTCCGTTTATATAATCTAGTGTTATCAGTGATACTATTGTACTTCCCCTTACTCAATACTTAGAATAGTCGTCTTTCTGTTTAGCGATTTCTTCTCTTATTCTCTGAACAAGTGCAGCTATTATACATGCTGTAATAATTACAAAAAGTATTATTAAAACTATTTTTAATGTACTGCTAATAAAAGGTCCACTTAATACAGCAACCATAATATAAATGAAAACGCCTATAAAACATATTGTTATAACAATCGGAAAAATCAAAGATTTTAAAATTTTACGCATACTATCACCTAAAGTTCTATGTTAATATCAAAATGAATAATAAGTACCATTAATAATAAGTAATTATATCACACAATAATTATGTCTTTTTATTGCTTGCAACTTTTATCAAATCGGTACTTTATATATATTATACACATATTTTAAATACAAAACATGTAAATAATATTAAATATATTTAACATCAACGCTATAGAATTTGTTATAATTGAATAAATTTTATTTTAAAGAGAGGTAGTATTATTGAAGATGAGTTTTCCTATTATATTTGCGGCAGGAGTCATAGTCATCGGTTTACTGTTGCTTATCAAAGCACTTGTACCTTCTTTCCAATTCAGTACGTTTAAATTCATAGCCGGCATTGAACCGTACCCCGAAAATTGGACAGCCATTGATTGAAATTCCACAGTGAGAAATCAAAATCACAAACAGAAAGCAGAGTCGGAAATCAACAATTCGGACAGATATGAAATTCACAG
>Ga0067045_1002560_pt1 | contig 77011 bp, 63 predicted proteins | sample TerdegcTABiofilm_FD_59184 | JGI IMG/M metagenome (GOLD analysis project Ga0067045, IMG submission 59184) | Combined Assembly of (Gp0054472, Gp0054536) Wastewater bioreactor microbial communities from Singapore -Terephthalate degrading... | reverse complement strand
CAGCTTCGTACTGTTTGCGCATTTTCTCTACTTCGCTGGCGCCTCTGGTGAAAAGGCTGGGAAGATTTTCGATGGCTTCTGCTTTCCATCGGGCTAAAACTGTTGGGTGAACACCTGTTTCCGAGGCTATTTGAGCAATGGTTTTCTCCTCCCGGAGTATCTGAAGAACAATATTCGCTTTTTCGTCTGGCTTGTAAGTTTTTCTTTTTTCCATAGTTCCATATAGCTTAATTTTTTTGAATTTGTGTCAAGCTCTTGGGTCCATTATACTTGACCGGGGAAATCAGCTCGCAATTTTAACTTGAATCACCTTAAGTCTTAATAATTTAATCCCATTAATTGGATCATCTTCATATTCTTCGATGGCAACTATATTTACACTATTATAAAGCATAGATTGTATGTAATTTGAAGTTTCTTGATTGCCTATAACTGTGAATGAGTATTCGCCCATAGGGATTGCTTGACCTTCTAAAACTCTTAATTTACCTGTATTATCAACCTTATTAAAATTAAATATGTCTGCTACAATCTCAATTGGTTTTGGTACTATTTTGGTTGATGTTTTAAACAAATTTTTTTCGGATAAATTTAATACAATACCAGTATTATCTAAATCAGGAGATGCTATCATAATATTGTGAATACCATCTTCATTTAGAATCCCAGCAAGTTTTTTATAGTTTCTTTTTGTTCTGTTAGCTAAGTCAATTATGCGTGCATCGGGCAATATGATATTATTGTTGTCGCCAGTAATTACAATTACATTAGAATTATCCCCGGCAATAATTTGAGGTTTTGTATTTTGATTCGAAGTATATGCAGTATATATAGCTTTCAAAAACAAAAAACTATAACGAGTATATTCCCAAATTGTATATGGATTTATCATTCCTAACAAAGGAAGAGTTAGTGTCATTCCAGTAATAATTATTTCAAGAATTGCCATGAATGATCCGTGCTTAAATTCACTGATTTGAATTTTATAAAACTCTCTTTCGGATCTTGTTAGTCTTTGTTTACCGGTGATGACACAATAACTTTTATCTATGATACTATGAAATTCTGTTAGAGTTGTTATTATATCATATAAATTCAATTCCTCTTGCAAACCTGGGCCTTCAATTTTAAATAATAATTTTTGAGGAGCATTGTAATCTGACATAAAATCCCTCCTAATAAATGGTGAAAGGGGTTCGCATGTCAATATTGATATACTTTAGCCTACCAATCAATTCTTTAAAATCACTACATTCCGAACCATCTCTTTCATATTCCGTAATAACTTACGCGCCTTTTCCTTTCTTAAAAAAAGACCAAACTGCTTTCTAATATATGCGTCAGCTTCGCAATAAAGCTTTTGATCGCCTCTCAAAAATATATCAATCACTCTATATCTGGCGGCCTGTTTTGAAATACCGCAAAGCGAAGCGATTTCTGTGATTTTGTATACTCCAAGATGTTTTAATACTGCCAAAGGGGCCAACAGTTCTGCTGCAAATATATTGGCTTCTCTTTCCAGAATTCTGTAATCTTCAGCTTTAAAGTTTGTCCCTTGGAAATCTGTTAGGTGGCCCAAAACTATATGCCCGATTTCATGGGCCAGTGTCCAGCGAATTCGCCCGCACATACGCTTGTCATCATATATTGTGAGGTATTTTTGGTTTGCATAGAACGTTTTCGCGTCAACATTATCTTTATATATATGGAACGGGTCTTCGCAATTTAACAGGGCTTCTATCTCCGTGCAACTGTATAACCCCCATCCGTACAGTTCAAATAAATCTTCAGGATTTATTGGTAATTTGCCTATTCCTGATTCTTTTATTATTTTCCTCGCTGTTCTGACGGTTTTAACTATTCTTGGCTTTTTGGGATATGGTTTTACCAATGTGAATTTAGTTGCTCCCTAATGCAATATGCAATGCGTCGAATCATGTAGTATATTGTCGAATTTTTGGGCATAACTGTAAAAGCCCCGGGGCTTTTGGCCTTGAGGGCTTTTAGATATCCGTTTTTCCTTGCGATTTTTTGTGTTTTATCTTTTCCTCGTGATGTTTTAGCAGGGCTTCCAGCGCATCTGATATTTGTTCAATATTCCTTTTTGGAAGTACTTTTGCTCTTGCTATCATCTCATAGAACTTTTTGGAATTTGAATTGACATTATATGGATATTTTTCTTCTGGAATTATTAATCCATTACGTTCGTCTGTTCGGCCAAGCAGATAATCAACACTGCAACAAAAGTAATCAGCCAGTTTTTTTATTACGTTTGTATCCGGTGTGTTTATATTATTCTCATATTGAGAGATTGTTGATTTGCCTACATTTAAGATTTTACCCAATTGTTCTTGGGTAAGGCCTTTTTCGATTCTTAAGGATTTTATTCGCTTGCCCAAATCCGACATTCTTCCACATCCTTGTTCAAAACGTGTGAACATCTTTAGTTTATCACATAAATTCAACTAAACAAATAGTATGAAGAAACGTTCATGAAAAATGAAAAATGTGTTGACATGTTTGTATAGAATGAACTATAATTCAAAGTAAGATACTCACTATTCATAAAACGAAGGAGAAGTAAGAATGCACCTGGAAAATCTGAAAAAACTTCGAAAAGAAAGGGGTATAACCCAGGAAACGATGGCGCAGTATCTTGGGTATAAGAGCAAAAGCGGTTATTGCCAGTTGGAAAACGGCGATGTGGTTATGACTTTGGAAAAAGCTATACGTATTTCGGAAATTCTTAATGAAGACCTAAATACGCTTTTCTGTTCAAACAAATGAATTCTAGTGAATTCTAACCGGGAGCGAATATGGAGCTATCCGTTGTTCCGTATAAGAATGAGCACAAATGGTCGACATGGGTGGAACTTTTAATTGAATACCGGCAATCGTTAAAGATCGTTAATAATTACATAGTATCAAATAACGACAGCGAATATAAAGCGGGAGATCTGGAAATATTAAAAGATTCTCGAAACAACATTGAGGAGATGATCAAAGAATTACGACTGCGGACTTTAACGGAGTATAAATCCATAAGAGAGGAGGATCTTAATAATCCTTTATTAACCGAAAGGCAAAGACAAATCGCCAGGATGAGACAAATTTACAACTGCACGGAAGTCGCCAGGATGTTGGGGCTGTCCCCGAAAACGGTTTTTACAGTATATAAACGAACGATCGATAAAATATGTAAGATGCGTTTAAAAGAGTCGGCAAATTTGTCAGGTCAACAAGACGCAATATGGCGGCTGAAGAAAGAAGGGTTGTCCGACAGAGAGATAGCGGAAAGGCTTAATACCACATACGGCAATGTTCGAAAGCAGTTGAGCTGTATAAGAAAGAAGTTACCAGAGCAGTGGGAAAACTGCTGACGGTTAAGAATTGCCTGAATAAGGTGTAATGGCTCCCATAATGGGGGCTTTAAATTGTTTTGGATGCGTTTACAGGCGCCGACAGCGAGGCGTAAGCGGGTATAGATATATTTTGTCTTTCGGCCTGATAGTCGTAAAGAGTACAAACAGTTTCCGCATATAATTGTTTGAGAATGCTTACAGGAGGGATGGAGGATGAAAAAGAGCAACAGGCCGTTGATGGTCTTGGTGGAAAGAGTGGGCAGCGAGGCTGAAAGGAAAGGAGCCTACAGCAAAGCGGTCAGGAGGTTGATTGACAGATGTGCGGGTGTTGTTTTCGATGAGAAAGGCCATAGTATACATACGGGTGTCTACGGAAGAACAGGCGGAGAAGGGTTATTCGCTCCAGGCCCAAAAAGAGGAATGTCATCATAAGGCAAAAGAGCTTGGCTGTAATGAGATCCTTGATTTCGGCGATGAGGGAGTATCCGGTTCCATCCTTGAAAGACCCGGCTTGATGGATGCCTTTACAAGGCTTAAGGCAAAAGATATCGCCTACTTTATCTGTCTTGACTCCAGCCGCCTTTCCAGGAATACGGCCCACCAGCTTATTATTTTTGACTTTCTGAAGAAGCATGGCTGCAGGCCCGTTTTCATCAGGAGTTCCATTGAAGATACTCCCGAAGGAAAATTTCAGCTCACTGTCATGTCGGCGGTGGACGAATATGAAAGGGCGCGCTTCCAGCTGCGGAGCGAGCTGGGGAAGAGGGCCAAGGCTTCCCGGGGCGGATTGACCCACAGTCCCAACCTCTATGGATATGATTTCGACAAAGAGACGGATATGCTGCATATAAACAGGGAACAGGCGGAGATCGTCAAAAAAATGTTCAAGTGGGTTGTGGAGGAGGAAATAGGGCCGAATATGATTGCAAACAGGTTAAACGATATGGGCGTCCCCAGCCCCAGGGGAAAGATGTGGCAAAAGGCCACGGTGAAAAGGATATTAAACAATACTGCTTATAAAGGCGTTCTATATATAAGGAAATATGATTCCCGGGAGACAAAATTCAACAAATATAAAAAGGAAGAAGAAAGAGTCAAAAGAAAGATTAAACCAAAAAATGAATGGATTCCCATAAGTGTTCCGGCAATAATCGATGAAGAGACATGGAACAGAGCCCAGGTTGTTATTGAAAAAGCCAGGAGGAAAAGGAGCGGGGCAAATGTTGCCGAATATCTGTTAAGCGGGCTTTTACGGTGCGGTCTTTGCGGCAGTACGATCCACGGTAATCTAGTCACAGGAAGGAAAGGTGTAAAACATCGCTATTATGTGTGTACTGCCAGGTCCCCCGGCATAACAGGCAAAGGAAAGTGCAAACTCCCCTTTTTGCGTGCCGAAGCACTGGAGGATCCAGTATGGAACCAGGTTTCAGTGTGGCTGAACAATCCCGAGGAATTGAAAAAAGAACTTGCCCGCGGTGATGAAAACAATGCCGCGGTTTTGCAGGAAGTTAAAGATCTGGCTGAAGAGATTGAGAATATAAAAAAAGAAAAAGACCGGATAATAACACTTTATCAGAAATCCTTCATCGATGATGCCGAGACGGTAAAAAGGCTCAATGAAATAAAAAAGAGAGAGTCAAGGTTTCTAAGCAGAAAAGCCGAGCTCGAACAGTTTTTGAACAGGAAACTTACTGAAAAAGACCTGGAAGACCTGGATGAAATATTGAATTCCGTTATTGATAGAATTAACAGCCTCGATTTTGAGGACAAAAAGACAGTGGTCAATTCCATGATTGATGAAATCGAGGTCTGGCCTGAGAGGCTGAAGATAAAAGCTAGAATTCCGGCATTTGTGAAGCTCGCCCCGTTTTGACAATTGTTACAACACTGCATGTGGTTGATCCCTCTTACCCTGGAGCTGTGGACGTGATAATCAACCTAGGCGATTACTGGGATGAGGACATGCTGGCCGGGTCCAAGGAGCGGATTGTTGATCTGCATAAACGGATAAGGCATTTGTTCCTGATGGCGTTTAACAGTCTTAAAGAAGCGCGCGTGGTCCGCGACGAACTGGCCAGTTACTATGCCGGAGCGTTGGACCAGGTGGCCGTGGACAGAAAGATTGCCGATGTTTATTCCGACATCTTAGCCGGGACCAGGCCGGCAGCCGGTGGGAAAGCGAGGGTGCGTCGCCTGTTTGCCAGCGCCAATACGCCCAACGGACCGGTAAACCACCTTGATTCGCTCCTGGAAGGGACAAAAAGACTGTATCTGTTGAAAGGGGAGCCTGGTACCGGACAGGAAAAAGCACTGGAAGTCCTATTGAGTGAGGCTCTACGCTTGGGAATGGATTGTGAGGCGTACCATTGCCCGCTGGATCCACATAAATTGGAAGCCGTTAACATACCGGCCGCAAGCGCCGCTGCCGTTCGCCTTAGCGAAAGGCTGGCCTTTAGCCCGGAAGGAATTGCCAGCCTGGAGGAATTGATATGCATAGATTTTAACCGGTATGTGAATGAAGGGATTTGCCAAGCGGTTGCCGGCGAAATAATAGAGGCCAATGAACGCCTTAAGGGGTGCTTTTTGCGGGCATGGAGGAAACTGGGTGAGGCCAAGACGCTTCATGATGACCTGGAAAAGCTGTACGTGGCATCAATGAAATTTACGGAAATCGATAGGATCCGAGAAAGGACGTTAAACAGCCTACTGGTTCTTGGTGATCCGCCCAGTGCCGGATAAGGGGGCCCAAAAAGGCCGCCTTGTTTTTTAATGCGAAACGTTCATTCACAATACCAGGCGTGATCCGCTGCTGGGAAGCGAGGTGACGGTGATCGCGCCGCCGGTGATGGAAATGTAGTTGCCGTTAAAAAGCACGGCGTTGCCGATAACTTTTCCCTTGACGGTTATGTAGTTGCCGTTGAATTGAATAGTACCGCCGGGAGCATAGAGGATGCCTTCGATCGTTATATAGTTGCCGTTAATGCTGATGTTGCCCTGGGAATACAAGCAAACCTGGTCCTGAGAGGAAGCGCTGAGGCAGTTCCCGTTGATATATATATTGCCGGTCGCGAGAATAGCCCCGGTACCGTTGATGGTATTGCCATTTAGATGCACGCTGCCGTTCACGTAAATGCTGTGGTCAACATTAACGCTATTGCCGTTGTATTGGACCGAGGTGTTGAAGACCTGACCGGCGGCCTGGGCCTGGGCTTGTATTTCGTCGCTGTAGTCTGGCATATCAACATGACCGGCCTGGGGACAACGATAAGGAATATCAATATAATTGCCGTTGGTGCTAACAGTACCTACTGCTTCGCAGGCGCCTGTCACTTGAATATAGTTGCCGTTGGCCTGGAAATTCTGATTGGTATGGACTGAACCGTTTATGGACAAGCTGTTTCCATTCAGACTTAGTGTGGCTGAATCGCTCCCGGAGAAAAGGGCATAATCAAAGGCCCGGCCTGGCGAACCGGCTTCGGCTGCGGCCACGGCGCGCAAGTCGGCGGAATCGATGCCCAGGACCGGCAGAAAGAAAAGGTCCTGTGTCTTTGTATAAGACAAAGTGAGTCTCCGGTTATTGTTGCTGAACGAAACCTCAATTTCCTCAGTGTTCACGCCGTTCAATGCGGCAAACTCCAGTGCCCTGGCTTCGGCCGCCCCAGTGTCGGGAAGTTCCTGAGCCCCGGCCAGGCAGGCGGCGTCAAGGGCGTTTTGTACCGCTTGTTTTTTTATGTATAAAAGACCCACATCGGCAACCAGACCAGCCAGGCCTAACAATGGGACCATTGCCAGGGCGATAAGTATAGTTGTTGCGCCTTTTTCGTCTAACAGGTTTTTCAGTCGGTGGATAGTCATTAAGTATACCACCCGCAATTTTAGATTTAATTGGTTTAATTCAATTGTATTATTAAAAGGCATATTGTTTAATCGGCTCTCAGTCTCGTTGGTGATAGGTCTTCAGGCTGGGGGCGATTGAGGACCGAATTAAAAACCAGACCGGCGTTTATTTGATTTCAACCTTGTATTCCTTGAGCCAGGTGTTAACCTGTACCAGGTAAGCCATCATTTGCGGGCCGCGCATAAGCTGCCCGAAAAATGGCTGGTTAAAGAGGTCGGCAGGGGAAAAGATGATTTCTTCCACTTTGGCCCTGTTTATTACGTGGTGCAAGGGTTGAGAAGGATCGCTCAGGATGTCGGACAGCAAGGAACGCACCGCCCGAGTGTATGATGGGTTGTGAGTTTTGGGATAGGGGCTTTTTTTCCTGTGGAGAACGTCCTCGGGGAGAAGACCTTTTAGGGCCATGCGGAGGATGCCTTTAGCTTTATCGCCGTGTGTTTTAAGTTTCCAGGGAATATTCCAAACGTATTCAACCAAACGGTGGTCAGCAAAGGGCACGCGTACTTCAAGGCCGTTGGCCATGCTCATTCTATCTTTCCGATCAAGGAGGGCTTGCATGAACCAGAATATGTTCAGATAAAACATTTCCCTGCGCCTTGCTTCAAGAGGTGTTTCTCCGTTTAATGCCGGGACTTCGGAAATGGTTTCCTTGTACCTGTATGTAACGTAATCGGCAGGGGCAAAACTCTTAAACAGTTCCCTGTTCCACAAAGATACGCGGTGCTCCAGGGACCTGACCCAGGGGAAGGTGTTTTGTTTTAGGATCCCTTCCTCATGAAACCACGGATAACCGCCGAAAATCTCGTCGGCGCATTCGCCGGAAAGGGCCACAGTCGCGCTCTTTTTGATCTCCCGGCAAAACAGGTAAAGGGAAGAATCGATATCGGCCTGACCGGGCAAATCTCTGGCCAGGGTGGCTTCGTGCAGGGCGAAGACCAGGTCGGCAGTGTCGATGATTATCTGACGGTGGTGTGTCCCCAAATAGGCAGAAACCCTGGCTGACCAGGGAGAGTCTGCGTCGGGCTGGAAAATGGAGGCCTGGAAATGCTTGTCGTTGTCCAGGTAATCGACGGAATAAGTGTTAAGCGTTCCCATGCCCTTTTCCCGGAAGGTCTTGGCGGCAAAAGCAGTGAGGGCGCTGGAATCAAGCCCGCCGGACAGCAGCGTGCAGACGGGCACGTCGGATACAAGCTGTCTTTCCACAATGTCCTGGAGCATGGATCGTAGCTTTTCCGCCGTGGTGAACAGGTCGTCCTGGTGAGGAACGCTGTTTAAGGACCAGTACCGTTGGCAACGGAAACCGGCGGGGGAAAAAGTCAGGAAGCAGCCGGGCCGGATTTCGCTTATCCCCTCATAGACTCCATGGCCGGGAGTCCGGGCCGGGCCCATGAGCAACACTTCCGCCAGCCCTTCCTCGCCGACCACGGGCTTGATTGACGGGTGGGCGAGCAGGGCTTTGAGTTCAGAAGCGAAGATGAGGGAACCGGTTTGTACGGTGTAAAACAGCGGTTTTACCCCCAGCCGGTCTCTGGCCAGAAGGAGCTTTTGTTCCCCGTCATCCCAGACCGCGAAGGCGAATATGCCGTTTAAGCGTTCCAGACAGCGCTCCCCCCATTCCATATACGAATAGAGCAGTGCTTCGGTGTCAGAATGACCGTAAAATACGTAACCCCTTCCAAGCAGCTCGCTGCGCAACTCCGGCGTGTTGTAAAGCTCGCCGTTGTAACAGATGACGTATTGCTTACCGTTCCGCAATCTCACCATAGGCTGGGCGCCGCCGGCAGGGTCTACCACGCTCAGCCGCCGGTGCCCAAAGGCGGCATGGGTGGAAAACCAGCTTCCCGAATCGTCCGGGCCCCTCATGATGAGGGTGTTCATCATTTTTTGAATTACAGCCTGTTCGCGGGTAAGGTCTTTTCCCCAGTCAATCCATCCGGTTATACCGCACATGGCAGTTTCGCACCTCCTGTTTTGCTCAAAAAAAAGCCCCCCCAAAAGTACGCTGCGGCCCTTTCCGAGAAGGGCGCCGTTGTCCTCGCCGTTGCTGGCGCATTTATCATTTATTATAGTATGCGTGCCGAAAAGAGCTGTCACAAATATTGAACTTATAGGTTATTGTATTTTTATATACCAATAAATATAAATTGAGCTATAATTAATAAATGTAAATCGATAATTGCAAATCGAGCATTAGGCATAGCCAGAACAAAGAACAGAAAACAGTAGGTGCTAGCAAAAGATGGGCAAATACTTTTTGTTTGAGCGCGAAAAAGGGTTGATCTTATTTTCGACTTCGCTTGGCGTGTTTGTTATGACCCTTAATGCCAGTGTGGTGAATATCGCTTTGCCGTTAATCACCTCGTATTACCAGGCGCCGCTCAGCAGCGCGGAGTGGGTGGTACTGGTATATTTAATCGTTATCAGCAGCCTCATGTTGACTTTCGGCCGCCTGGGGGACCTGTTTGGTCATAAACTGATTTTTGTCAGGGGATTCCTGATTTTCACGGCGGGTTCCTTGTTTTGCGCTGTGGCTCCCGATATTTTGAGCCTGATCGCATCGCGCGCTTTACAGGCCGTAGGTGCAGGCATGGCCATCTCCGTCGTTCAGGCGATCATTGCCGATGCGTTCCCGCCTGGCATCAGGGGACGGGCCATCGGCTTGAACTCGGTCTTTGTTTCCCTGGGGCTTGCCGCCGGGCCGAGCCTGGGCGGATTTGCGCTTTCCCATTTCGGTTGGAAGATCATTTTTGTTATGAATATACCTATAGGGATTGCCAACATCATATTGGCCTGGCGGGTAATACCAGGCAGAAAGGGGCAACCTCAACAATTCGATATCATCGGAGCCTCGCTGCTTTTCATGGGGCTGATGTGCTTTTTGCTGGCCATGAGCCACGGCCAGGAATGGGGTTGGTGCTCCGGCCGTATTGTGGGGCTGTTGTCGTGCTGGCTGATTTTGATGGCTGGTTTCATTTACAGGGAAACGCATTATCATTTTCCGATGCTGAACCTCAAACTTTTCAGTAACAGGCAGTTCACCGCAGCCAACATTGCCCAAAGCATAAACTATATCACCCAGTACATCGTTACTTTTTTAATGCCGTTTTACTTGTTGAACATGCTTCGGCTTACCTCAGACCGGGCCGGCATGGTGATGGCTGCCTTTCCCTTGGCCATGTTGGTCGCTTCACCGTTCAGCGGGGTTATTTGCGACCGGATTGGGTCGAGGATCCCCGCTTCGTTGGGAATGGGCCTAATCTCCGTCAGCATTTATTGCTTGAGCCGCCTTGGACTTTCAAGTTCCCCGGCGGTTGTTGCCGCAGCGCTTGTCGGGACGGGGCTGGGCAATGGCCTGTTCATCACGCCCAACAATAACGCGATTATGAGCAGCGTGCCCAAAGGACAGCTCGGGGTGGCCTCGGGAATGGTTGCCACCATGCGCAGCATCGGGCAGGCGCTGGGGATTGCTATCGGCGGGGCCGTCCTTTCCAGCAGGTTGGCGTATTATGCCACCCGGGTGGGCTTGCAGAGCGGCGAAAACTTATTATACGACAGCCGGGTGTATACTTTGGCCCAGCGTGACACTTTCCTGGCGGCCGCGATTGTAGGGATCCTGGGGATGATCATTTCTATGGTGCGCGGGTCGGAAAACAGCTATGCCGGTTATAATGAAAAGGAAGAAACTTAAACCGTCCTGTCGGTGAGCGCAGTGCCAAAAACCGAGAATATGCAAGGCGCGGCCGGGCGTACTTCTGCCTGCGGCCGCGCTTTTTTGTTTGGTTTGGCGTTAGAATGGTAAATACATAATACTGCACACTGTGTTATAGAACAGTATACAATATTATTGCGGCGTATACAGTATATCTGCCCGCAAGCCGTTCACAAAAAGGATAGAGCTGTTATAATATAGCACAAAGAAAAATCGCTTGTTATGACACTTAACAGGATTGAAAATTGAAACGGCGAGATGATCAGCGCCGTAGAAAAGGGAGGCAAACAGCTATGTTGCGGGAAGGTGCGGTCAGAATACCTGCAGGTTGTGCAATCAGCGGTATTATGAATAAAAAAGGGAGGCTGATCAGCGGTCAGGATATCATTAAATCCATTGCCGTCATGCATGATCGCTCCAACGGCCTGGGCGGCGGGTTTGCTGCGTACGGCATTTATCCGGATTTCAAAGACGATTTTGCCATGCATTTCTTTTTTGACAGCCAGGAGGCAAAGGCAGAGACCGAGGTTCAATTGAACACACATTTCACCGTGGTTTACGACGAGCCTGTGCCGGTCAGGGAAGTGGATGCCATTCGGGATGCGCCCATCATTTGGCGCTATTTTGTCCAGCCTAAGGCTAAAATGTTGGTTAAGGCCGGATTGTCCGAGGAAGAGTATGTTGTCAAGTTCGTGATGAAGATAAACAGCGAGATGGAAGGAGCATATATCTTTTCCAGCGGCAAGAACATGGGGGCCTTCAAAGGGGTTGGTTACCCGGAAGACATAGGGGAGTTTTACAGGCTTGACGAATACAGGGCGTGGCTGTGGACGGCCCACGGGCGCTTCCCCACCAATACGCCTGGATGGTGGGGAGGAGCACACCCTTTTACCTTACTGGACTGCTCCGTCGTTCATAATGGGGAAATATCCTCATACGACGCCAACCGCCGTTTCCTGGAGATGTTTGGTTATCGGTGCACCTTACTCACCGATACCGAGGTGATAGCATACACTTTTGATTTTCTGATGAGGAAACAAGGACTCCCCCTAGAAACTGTTGTGATGGCGATGGCTAGCCCGTTTTGGAAGGAAATCGACCGGATGGATCCCGAAAGGAAGGAAACGGCTAAAGCCGTGCGTGCCGTCTACGGAAGCCTGTTGGTTAACGGCCCTTTCTCCATTCTGGTCGGCACCAGCCGGGGAATGATTGCTCTGAACGACAGGATTAAACTGCGCCCGTGCGTTGCCGCTACAAGAGAGGATTTTCTTTATGTGGCCAGCGAGGAAGCCGGTATACGCGAAGTGTGCCCCAAACCGGACAGGATTTGGGCCCCGCGCGGTGGTGAACCGGTCATCGGTTTGTTGGAGAACACAGCGTCGCATTACGGCGGCGTGCCGTGCGCCGAGAAAATAGCCATCAACTCATGATGAGACAGGAGAAAGGGTGTTTTTCATGGCCATTTTAAAGAGTTTCCTTACGCCCGGTTTTTTAATTGAGCGAAACAAGGAACGATGCATACAGTGCTTGGTGTGTGTCCGGCAATGTGCCAACGAAGTCCATTACTATGACGATGAAGAGGGAGAAGTGTATTCGGATGAAATGAAATGCGTCAACTGCCAGCGCTGTGTGGCCATGTGCCCCACCAGAGCGCTGGCAGTCCGCAGAACCACCAACGAATTGAGGGAAAATGCCAACTGGACACCGGAGGTTATCAGGTCGATATATATTCAGGCCGAAACCGGAGGGGTTCTCCTGACAGGAATGGGTAACGATAGACCTTACCCGGTGTACTGGGACCATATGCTGTTGAATGCCAGCCAGGTTACGAACCCATCTATTGACCCTTTAAGAGAGCCGATGGAGTGCAAGACTTTGCTGGGGCGCAAACCTGCGTCCCTTGTTTTTGAAAACGGCAGGCTTAAGGGAAAGCTGCCTCCACAGCTTGAGTTGGATGTCCCTGTGATGTTTTCAGCCATGTCTTTTGGTTCAATCAGTCTTAATGCCATCAAGTCGCTGGCTCTGGCCGCCCGGCAGGAAGGGACGTTTTTTAATACCGGGGAAGGCGGACTGCATAAAGACCTTTACCAGTACGGCGACAATTGCATCGTTCAGGTTGCTTCAGGGCGGTTCGGGGTGCATGTCGATTACCTGGAAGCAGGCGCAGCCATTGAAATTAAAATCGGCCAGGGCGCGAAGCCGGGGATCGGCGGCCATTTGCCGGGAGAAAAAGTGGGCAAAGAGATCTCGGAAACGCGGATGATCCCCCAGGGGACGGATGCGCTTTCGCCAGCGCCCCATCACGATATATATTCGATTGAAGATTTGAGGCAGTTAATATTTTCCCTGAAGGAAGCAACCGGCTACCGGAAGCCGGTTGGAGTAAAAATCGCGGCGGTCCATAATGTAGCCGCCATCGCCTCGGGTATTGCCAGGGCAGGCGCTGATTACATTGCCATTGACGGGTACAGGGGCGGGACTGGCGCCGCGCCGTTAAGAATCCGCGACAATGTCGGCATACCGGTTGAGTTTGCCCTGGCGGCGGTCGATACGCGCTTGCGAGAGGAGGGCATCCGCAATGAGGTTTCGCTCGTGGTGGCGGGCAGCATTCGCAACAGCGCTGATGTGGTGAAGGCAGTAGCCCTCGGCGCCGATGCTGTGTATATCGCGAGCGCCGCCCTGCTGGCGCTTGGTTGCCATATGTGTCAGAAGTGCTATACCGGCAAGTGCAACTGGGGCATTGCCACCCAGGATCCTTACCTCACCAGGCGGCTCAATCCCGAGCTGGGGTCACAGCGGGCGGCAAATCTGCTCCGGGCCTGGAAGCATGAAATCCAGGAAATGCTGGGGGGCATGGGCCTTAACGCCCTGGAGAGCTTGCGCGGAAACCGATTAATGTTACGGGGGATTGGCCTGACGGAAAAAGAATTGAAAATCCTGGGCATCAAAGCCGCTGGAGAATAATTGCTGGAGAAAAATTAAGGAGGCCTTTTGGTTATGAAAAAGGTGTATCCCCGGGAAGAATACTGCACAGGCTGCGGATTGTGTCAGGTGCACTGCGTCACAGCCCACTCTCCATATAAAAGCAATATTGTAAAGGCTTACAAAAAAACTTTTCCCCGGCCTTTGCCGAGGGTAATAGTGGAAGAACAACGGCCTGTTTCCTTTGCCCTGCAATGCCGCCATTGCGAAGACGCCCCCTGCATAAAGGCTTGTATCACTGGGGCGATGCACAGGGACCAGGCGACAGGGGCGGTTATTAATGACGAGTCGCGCTGCGTGGGTTGCTGGACATGCATTCTGGTCTGCCCGTATGGCGCTGTTGCCCGCGATGAGAGAGGGAAAAAAGTGGCCTCAAAATGCGATCTGTGCAGCGGGATCCATGAGGTCCCGGCTTGCGTCGCCGGATGCCCCAACGGGGCGTTGGAATACCGGGCGGAAACAGAGTCTGAGGCTTAATTAAAGGGGGGAGAAAGGGTGGAATATTGCATTATAGGTAATTCGGCTGCAGCTATCGGCGCCGTGGAAGGAATTCGCCAGAGGGATAAAACAGGCCGGATAACTGTTGTTTCGGCGGAAAACCGTCATACCTATTCACGGCCGCTGATCTCATATTATTTGGCTGGCAAGGTTAATATGGAAAAAATGTATTACCGTCCCCTGGACTTTTATGAGCAAAACGGCGTCCGCTTTATTGGAGGGGAACCTGCCGCCGCTATTGACACGAAATCAAGAAAGGTGGCGTTGGCCTGCGGCGATGAAATACCGTATGATAGGTTGCTTGTGGCTACGGGCGGGAAACCGTTTATGCCAGCCATTGAAGGGTTGGAGAAGAAAAACGTTTTTACGTTTCATAATATTGATGATGTTTTGGCGATCGGAAAAGCTATTGATGCCCGAACAAAGGCGGTCATTATTGGGGCGGGCCTGATCGGCATGAAGGCGGCAGAAGCGCTGGCCGTCCTTGGGGTGGAAGTTGTTGTGGTGGAACTGGCCGGGAGGGTGTTGAGCTCGATCCTGGATGAGCAGGCAGGCACTCTGGTGAGGGAAGTCGTGGAAAGCTACGGGATCAGGTTTGTTTTTGAAAACACCGTCAAGCGGGTGCTGGGCGAAGAGCGGGTAACAGGCGTGGAACTGGCCGATGGGAGCAGGCTGGAATGCGACCTCCTGATTGTGGCTATCGGCGTTGTGCCTAACACGGACCTGGTGAAAAACAGCCCGCTTACGGTTAACAGGGGCATTGTGGTTAACCAAAGAATGGAAACCGGCATTCCTGGCATTTATGCTGCCGGCGATGTGGCGGAAGGAGATGACGCCATACTGGGCACCAAACGCGTAATCCCCATCCTGCCAAACGCGTACCGGCAGGGAGAAACGGCAGGGTTGAACATGGCGGGCGGGGAAGCCATCTTTTCCGGCGGGATGGCGATGAACGCCATTGGATTTTTCGGGTATTCCCTTGCTACCGCAGGTGTGATGGGCGGTTCTGGTTATGAAGAGCTGGCGGCGCTGGACCCGGCGGAGAAGTCCTATCGCAAGGTGGTTTTGAAGGATAACCGCCTGGTGGGATTTATCGCTGTAAAGAACATCAGCCGGATAGGTATGCTGACGGGGTTGATGGTTGACAGAACCCAATGTGGGTTCTTTTAAAGAAAAACTGGTCAGAACAGATTTCGGCTACGTCGATTACCCGCTTGAACTGCGCCGGGGAAAAATACTGGGAGGAGGCAGGCCATAATGGTTTCCATCGACGCGCGCGGCATGCATTATAAAGACCTGAACGAGATGGTAAAACAATTCATTGAGCATGGGAGCAAGGAGATAAAGATAAAAAACGTCAATGGGCAGCGTTATATTGGTGACGGTCTGAAAGGAAGGGGAAAGATCGTCATTAAGGGTGTGCCTGGTAATGACCTGGCGGCTTTCATGGATGGACCTCTTCTCGAAGTATACGGAAACGCACAGGATGGAGTAGGGAACACCATGAACGATGGAACAGTCGTCATACATGGGGATGCCCGCGATGCACTGGGCTACGCCATGCGCGGCGGAGAAATATATGTCCAGGGCGAGGTCGGATGCCGGGTGGGTATCCATATGAAGGGTTATCTCGATAAGGCACCAGTAATTGTTATCGGTAAAAAGGCAGGCGATTTCTTCGCCGAATATATGGCGGGCGGGGTTCAGATCGTGTTAGGATTGGGACTTGAACCTGGAGAAAAAATAGTCGGCAATTATTGCGGCACGGGCATGCACGGCGGTGTTATTTACCTGGGGGGCGAAGTGGAGGATTTCCAGCTGGGGAAAGAGGTCCGAGTCGTGCCGCTGGAAAGTGAAGACCAGGCCATGCTAGAAAAATACGTCGGCCGGTTTGCGGACTTTTTTGGGAAAAACAAGGAACAGGTGTTCAATAAGCATTTTATCAAGCTGATCCCTTACAACAAGCGACCGTACGGCAACATGTATGCCGGATGGTGAGCGGGCTCTAAAACAAAACAATCTGAACCCAGGAAAACATACCAGCAGCCGCAAGCCTTATTCCGGCTTGCCGCCGCGCAGGACTCAAAGCCCAATGCCTGCGCCGGTCGGCAAGCGTTGTTTTTCTAGATTAAAAATATAGTGCATAAAGTGTATAAAATAAACAAAGATGCCAAAAAACAAAACTAAGAAGGATAAATGCAAATAATAGCGAATAAAATAAAATTGAATAATATGGCAAAATAGGATTAAAGGCCATAATTGGATGCCGTTTTGTTTCAAAATGTTTTTACGGTCGCCTTGTAATGGCCAGGGAGCGAAGAACAATAAGGAGGGTTTGCTTGGATGGGAATAAGGATGCGCAGTTTGAGGGTAAAGCTGGTTTCAAGTTTTTTGGTTCTTCTTACCGTACCGATGGTTGTTTTGGGCTATCTTTCGTATATCAGGGCCTCGGCAACACTGCAGGGGACAATTGAGCAGGAACTGAACAATACGGCCAAGCTGACGGCTGAGCTGACGGAGCAAGTGCTGGACGGAGCGGAAGGTTACCTGGCTGCTATCAGCAAAGCTGCTGTGCTGGCAAATGCTGCTGCCGGCGACAAATCGAGCAGGCTGGAGGCATACCGCTTTATGGCGCAAGCCCGGAAAGAAAAAGGAGAACTGTTGGAAAGCCTCGTGCTGGTTGACAGCATTGCCCGCGGGATCGTCACCGATTCCAAGCAAGAGGAAAACATTGACCTTGCGGACAGACATTACATCACCCAGGCGCTTTCAGGGAACAAAAGCAGGAGCGATGTCATCGCTTCCAAAGTAACCGGCAACACGGTGATCGCCATAGCCAATCCCCTGTGGCTTGACGGCAGGGTGGTGGGCGTGCTCGTGGGAACCGTCAATTTTGAAAAAATCACCACGCATCTGGCGGAATTGAAAATAGGTGAACATGGGTACGCCTTTATGGTTAACAGGGACGGGTTACTGGTATATCATCCGGTTAAAGAAAAGGTGATGGCCGAGAACCTGCTCCAGTCGGAAAACCCCGGTTTAAAAGAGCTCGCCAGGCAGATGGTCGCCGGCAAATCATCCAGCGGGTTTTATGCTTACGAAGGCATCAAGAAGTATTTGGCCTTTCGGCCGGTAGGAGAATGGTCAGTGGCTGTGACAGCCAATTACGATGAGTATATGGCTGCGGCTGTGCAAATCGGGAGAATAATCGCGGTTACTGGCGGTTCAGCCCTGGTCATTGCCCTTGTCCTGGCCTTTTTCATTACTTCAGGTATAGTGAAGCCTGTTCAGCAGTTGCAGCGCTTGATGGAAAGAGCAGGGAACGGCGATTTGACGGTCAGGTCAGAAATTAAAACCGGGGATGAGATCGAGAGCCTGGGAGAATCGTTCAACAAAATGATCACCAACCAGGCGGTGCTTGTCAAACAGGCTTTGACCAGTGCAGGAGAACTGGCTGCTGCATCCGAGGAAATGGCGGCCTATTCAGAAGAATTGAGTTCATCGGTCCAGCAAATCAACGCCAGTACGCAGGAAATAAGCAGTCTGATGGAGGAGACAAGCGCTACCGCTGAAGAAATGGCCGCTTCAGGCCAGGAGATAAACCGCTCGGCTTCTCAGTTGGCCCAAAAAGCGGGGGAAGGCAGCATTACTGTTAAAGAAATTGAGAGCAAGGCTCATAAAATGAGGGATGAGGCGGAAAGGTCCAGGGAGCTGGCCCAAAGCATGTATGAGGAGAAGCAGGAACGCATCCAGAAGGGCATCGAGGAAGGCAAGGTGGTGGAAGAAATCGTTATCATGACTGATGCGATTTCGGAAATAGCTGAACAAACGAACCTGCTCGCTCTTAACGCCGCGATTGAAGCGGCCAGGGCGGGCGATCAGGGTCGCGGGTTTGCCGTGGTGGCGGAGGAAGTGAGAAAACTTGCCGAACAGTCGGCCAGGACAGTCGGGGACATTCAAAGGGTCATCAAACAGGTTAAAGCGGCGTTTGAAAAGCTCTCGGCGACCGCCAGCGATTTACTGGAATTCGTCAACAACAAGGTTGCTGCCGATTACGAAACGTTGGTCGTGACCGGACGGCAATACTGTGATGATGCGGAAACAATGGGGAGGTTGGTTGAGGAATTTGCTGCCGGTGCCGAGGAAATAACGGCTTCAATCAACCAGGTCAATGCAGCGATTGGTGCGGTGACCAGGGCGGTAGAGCAAGCAGCAAGCGGATCGCAAGAAATAGCTTCCAGCGTGGCGCAGGCGGCCACTGCGGCCGGTGATGTGGCGAAAGCGGCCCAGAATCAGACGCTGATGGCCGAGGGTTTGAACTCGATGGTCCAAAAGTTCAAGGTGTAAGCAAAGAAGAATCCGCAAGCCAGGAAAGATATAAAAGGCCGGAACAAACCGGTTCCGGCCTTTTTTTTATTAAGAAAGTATTCAAAACGTTTTAAGTTTAAATAGTGTTTTCCGGGCAGTATCTAATACATAGAAAGATACCTGTCCAATTCCCATTGGTGGACCCTGGTGCGGTACTCGTCCCATTCGCGGAGTTTGGCTTCCATGTAACGATCAAGGACATGCTGCCCCAGGGCTTGTTTTACGACCTCGTCCTTAGACAATTCCTCGATGGCTTCCTGCAGGGTCCCGGGAAGGCTGCCGATTCCCAGGTCCCAACGCTCCACGGGAGTCATTTCGTAAATGTTGCGGTCGCAGGGAGCCGGCGCCTTAAGCCGGCTCTTGATACCGTCCAACCCACACATCAGCACTACGGCCAACGCCAGGTAGGGATTGCAGGTGGGATCGGGGTTGCGGAGTTCGATGCGGGTGGAAAGGCCTCTTTTGGCCGGTATGCGGATCAGGGGGCTGCGGTTTTGATAGGACCAGGCAATGTATACCGGCGCCTCATATCCGGGGACCAGCCGTTTGTAAGAGTTGACTGTCGGGTTGGTAACGGCGGTGATAGCCCGGGCATGTTTGAGTATGCCGGCGATAAAGTGTAAAGCTGTTTCGCTTAGCTGGTCAGGGGTAGAGGGATCGTAAAAGGCGTTTTGGCCGTCTTTGAATAAGGATTGGTTCATGTGCATACCGTTGCCGGCTGTGCCAAAAATGGGTTTGGCCATAAAAGTGGCATGCAGGCCGTGACGCTGGGCGATGATGCGTACCACCGTCTTGAAGGTGATTATCTTGTCGGCGATGCTCAGGGCGTCGGAGTATTTGAAATCTATTTCATGTTGGCCCGGAGCAACTTCATGGTGCGAAGTCTCGATCTCGAAGCCCATTTTTTCCAGGGTCAGCACGATATCACGGCGGGCATTCTCACCCAGGTCGATTGGTGAGAGGTCAAAATATCCGGCCTGGTCGTGGGTATTTATGGTCGGAGAGCCGTCGGGAGCGGTATGAAAGAGGAAAAACTCCGCTTCGGGCCCGACATTGAACGTATATCCCATGTCGGCCGCCTCTTTAAGCGCCCTGCGCAGGACGTAACGCGGGTCGCCGGCAAAAGGCGTTCCGTCGGGGTTATAGATGTCGCAGATCAGCCTGGCCACACCTCCCTCTTCGGAAGCACGCCAGGGATAAATGACGAAGGTGTCGGGATCGGGATACAGATACATATCCGATTCTTCAATCCGCACAAAACCTTCGATCGAAGAGCCGTCAAACATCAACTCGTTGTTTAAAGCTTTTTCCAGCTGCTTGACTGTTATGGAGACGTTTTTGGGAATACCCATGATGTCGGTGAACTGCAGCCGGATGAATCTGACATTGTTTTCTGAGACCAGGCGGAATATATCCTCTTTGCTAAGCCTTTGCATACCGGTTTTCCTCCCTGATGCGGATTCATGCACTGAGAATGAACGTACATTAGGTATATTTTAGCAACCGGGATGCTTTTTTGCAAGCATAACCCGGGTGGAAGACTGGGGGTGAAAACAACCGGATGGGGAGGTACGGCCAAAGGTCCTGACAGGCTTCCTAGATGGCATCATCGCCCCGTTCACCGGTTCTAATGCGGATCGCATCTTCGATCGCCGAGACGAAAATCTTGCCATCCCCGATTTCTCCAGACCTGGCAGCAAGGGTTACAATGTTTACAAGTTCATCCACTTGATGGTCGGGAACAACAATTTCGATTTTCAGTTTGGGGAGCAATTTGATGTCATAAACGGTCCCCCGGTATATTTCCCGCCGGCCTTTCTGCAGCCCGCAGCCCATCACTTGGGTTACGGTCATCCCATGGATTCCGTATTTGTTTAGGGCACTGGTAACTTCGTCCAGCCTGGTTGGGCGGATGATACATTCGACTTTTTTCATCTGGTTTAACCTCCCTTACACACAGCATTAATTTGCGGAATACAGGGCGCTGGAGCCAAGGCCCGAGCTGTCATATGCATCTTCTCCGTGCTGGGTCAGGTCGAGGCCGACCTCTTCTTCCCTGGCGCTGACCCGCAACCCGCCACACAGGGTGTCGACCAGTTTCAGGATCACGAATGTGCTCACACCGGCGAAAATGACCGTGGCCAGCACGGCTGCCCCTTGGATGGCCAACAGCTGCGGGTTTCCGAAAACAAGCCCGTCTGCACCGGCTTCGTTAATGGCTTTGGAAGCAAAGACACCGGTGGCGAGAGCCCCGAGTACGCCTCCTACGCCGTGAATACCAAAGGCATCGAGGGAATCATCGTATCCCAGTTTGATTTTTACGACGGCCACAGCTAAATAGCAGGCGATGCCGGCGGCAAGACCAATCAGGATGGCTGAAAGCGGGCCGACAAATCCAGCGGCTGGAGTAATGGCTACCAGCCCGGCTACTGCTCCGCTAGTTGCGCCCAGAGCGGTCGCTTTGCCGTTGCGGGTCTTTTCACAGACCACCCAGGCGATAGCGCCGGCAGCCGCCGAGGTGTTGGTGACTATGAAGGCGTTGGCGGCCAGGCTCCCGGCCGTAAGGGCGCTGCCGGCATTGAAGCCAAACCAGCCGAACCACAGCAATCCCGCCCCCATAACGGTCATGGGGATGTTGTGAGGGGTCAGTGAAGCGGAACCAAAACCTTTTCTTTTGCCAAGGACGAAAGCGGCCACAAGCCCGGAGACGCCTGAGCTGATATGGACCACAGTGCCGCCGGCAAAATCCAGGGCACCAAGGTTTCTCAGCCAGCCGCCCACGCCCCAGACCCAATGAGCAAGAGGGTCATAAACGAGCGTTGACCATAAGAGGGTGAACAGAACAAAAGCCGAGAATTTCATGCGTTCCGCAAATGCTCCGGTGATCAGGGCCGGGGTGATGATGGCAAACATCAGCTGGAAGGCAGCAAAAGCCTGGTGAGGTATTGTTGCGGCATAGTCCGGATTTGGATCCATGCCCACGCCGCGGAAACCAAACCACTCCAAGGATCCTATCAGGTGACATTTGTCCGGCCCGAAAGCTAGGGCGTAGCCAACCAGGACCCACTGAACGGAGATCAGGGCTATGATGAAAAAGCTCTGCATGATGGTGCTCAGGACGTTTTTCTTGCGGACCATTCCACCGTAAAACAGGGCTAGCCCAGGTGTCATCAGCATGACCAGGGCGGAAGAAATAAGGATAAAGGTGGTGTCGCCGGGGTCGGCCGATGCTTCGGTTGCCAGCGCTGGCCAGGGGAAGGCGGTGCCGGCAGAAAGCAAGAGCAAGCAGGTGAACACTGACTTTTTTTTCATTTGGTTACTTCTCCTTTCATGGTTGTATTGACATGATATATATAACAAAGGCGTTCTCCGACAGGGCTTTCCCGCCGAGAACGCCGTTGCTCTCAACTGTGCCACGGTTTTTATATACAGCAACGAGGACCCAGTAAAGCGAAAAACGTCCACAAACAGGGTCTGGCCTGTCTGTGGACGCCTTTGTCCTCCAATGGATACGCCTTTGTATCAATTTCAATTGTAGCGTCAATACATTCGCAATTCAAGAGGCAGGGCCAAAAAATACTGTATATTTGGGTCGTCAGGCCTAATGAGCCGGCGCGGTATCGCTGCGCGGTCATGTTAAAGCCCGTTCCGGATGCTGCCCGCTACTTTTTCAGCTCTTCATTTAACAGGATGGCTTGGGCCAGTTCTTTCATGGGGATGCCTTTGTCCATGCTCTGTTTTTGGAGGCGCCGGAATGCTTCGGCTTCAGAGAGGTTGAGGTCGCGCATCAGGATGTGCTTGGCGCGTTCTACGAGTTTGCGCGTTTCCAGGGACTCTTTCAGTTTTTGGATTTCTGCTTCTTTTTGTACCATCTTGTCAAAATTTGCCAAGGCGGTATTGACGGCCGATTCCAGAGCCCATTTGTTAAGGGGTTTTACAACATAAGACATGACGTAGTCTTCTTTGATTGCGTCAATGACATTTTGCTGGCGGGGTACAGTGACCAGGATTACCGGCGCCAGCTTTTCTCTTGCAATTAGGGAAGCGATGTCCATTTCGGAGTAATCGTACCTTTCGATATCAAACACGACCAGGCGAGGTTGGGAGGAACGGACTAAACGCAAAGCCTGTTGAGCGTCAGGCGCTTCTGCCACCACAGTCAAGCCCATTGATTGCAAAAGGGTGATAATCCTGTTGCGGCGCTTTGTATCTGAACAACAAACCATTACACTGACCATAATAGCCCTCCCTGAAACAAGAAACGAGGCTAAACCCGCTGGGTATTAGTTTTGAAGGCAAAAGGTTGGTCGTCACGCCAGGCCGTTTTCCGCATCTGTTAACAGGGATTGGACCAGTTTAACGGCTGCAACGGCGTCTTTGCCGTAGCCGTCAGCTCCTATGGAACGGGCATACTCCTCGGTGACGACGGCGCCTCCCACAATAACCTTTAGCTTGCTGTCCGCCGTTTTGAGCATACGGATTATGGGCCCCATTTCCACCATGGTGGTAGTCATTAAAGCGCTGAGGCCAACAATGTCGGCCTGTTCTTTTTGGGCGGCAGCAAGAAATTCTTCACCGGGCACATTTTTCCCCAAATCTATTACCCTGTACCCGTGGTTTTCCAGCATAGCGGCTGTGATGTTCTTGCCGATATCATGTATATCACCCTTCACCGTGCCGATTATAATGGTGCCTTTTTGTTTTGAGGCATGGGACGGGAGTTGTTTCTTAAGAAAATTAAGCGCATGCTTGGCGGCGTCTCCGGCCAGCATCAGCTGCGGAAGGAACGCCTCCCCCTTGGCAAAGAGGTCGCCGATTTGTTCCAAAGGCGGAATAACCCCACGGTTGATGATGCTCAAAGGGTCTTCGCTTTTCAAGAGCCGCGTCAGCAGTGGGATGATTGGTTCCGTTTGCCCGTGAAAGATCAACGATTGCAGCTGTTCAAAGGAGGCATCGCCCTGTTTGTCAGGCGGGTGGCTCCGCGGATGATAAGACGCGGCGCGGCCGGCCACCGAAAGATAGTTGTGAGCCCCTTTGTCCCGGCCCGAAAGCAACGAACCCGCAGCAAGGGTTTCCGCGATCCTGCTGTCGGCGGGATTGGCAATAACAGCATCCAGTCCTGCGCCAAGGGCCAGGGCAAGGAAGGCGGCATTGAGCCAGGAGCGTTGCGGCAAACCGTGGGAGACGTTACTTAACCCAAGAACTGTGGCTACTCCCAGGCGTTGTTTTACAAGCCGGACGGCGCGGACGGTTTCCATGGCCTGGGCGGGAGAAGTCGCGGCGGTTAGTGTCAGGCAATCGATAAGAATGTCGTCCCGAGGCAAGCCGTATTCGGAAGCGCGCTCAACAATACGTTCGGCAATTGCCAGGCGCTGTTCGGCGCTTTCTGGGATGCCGCGTTCGTCAAGGCACAGTCCGATAACTGCAGCGCCGTATTTCTTGGCCAGGGGAAGTATTGCGGCCAGGCTTTTTTCCTCGCCGTTGACAGAGTTTATTAATGCCTTGCCTTGGAATTCTTTCAACCCTTTTTCCAGCGCGTCGGGACGCGTGCAGTCCAGGACGAGAGGAATATCAAGGGCCTTTTGGAGTTGTCGCACCCCTCCCACCAGGAGAGAATCCTCTTCAAGGCCGGGGACTCCCACGTTCAAGTCCAGGAGCCGGGCTCCTGCTTCCACCTGCGCAGCCGCTTCTTGGACGATGAACGCCCAGTTTTCTTCACGCAGGGCGTTAGCCACGGCAGACCTGGCCGTCGGGTTGATTCTTTCGCCGATCAAGACTGGCAGGCAACCGGAGCCAATGGAAACGAGGCGTGAACGGCTGGCCAGCCTGGTGCATGCTGGACCGGGAGAGGGCTTACAGACAGGCTGCCGCGAAGCGAGAACCTTGGCCATAGCCTCAATGTGGCGGGGTGTGCTTCCGCAACAGGCTCCGATCAGGTTGACCCCCGCCTGGCGGAAGGCTTCCACAAATGAAGCCATAAACTCGGGCGTGTCAGGAAAAACAGTTTTGCCATCGATCAATTCAGGCATGCCCGCATTCGGTTCTACCAGCAAGGGCAAACTGGTGGCTGCCCGGTAGGCTTTCATCACTTCCAGCAGTTCACGGGAACCCGTGGAGCAATTGGCGCCAATCACCTGGGCCCCCAGCGAGGATAAAACTGCTGCCGCGATCTCGGGAGAGGTGCCGGTGAGTGTTCGGCCGCCGTTGTAAGTCATTGAACAGGCAACCGGCAAAGAGGCAACGGTTTTAGCGGCCACAAGGGCTGCTCTTATTTCTCCCAGATCGGAGAAAGTCTCCAGAAAGATGAAATCGACGCCAGCTTCCGCCAGGGCCGAAATCTGCTCGGCAAAGACATCCACCAGATCGGACCAGTCAATATCTCCCAAAGGGGCAGGGAAACGACCGGTAGGGCCGACGATCCCGGCCACAAAGGCGTTTTTTTCGACGGCCTCCCGGGCCAGTCTGGCGGCCTGCTTATTAATGAACGCCACCTTGTCCGAAGCGCCGTATTCCCCAAGCTTGATCCGGTTGGCGCCGAAGGTGTTGGTTTGGATAACCTGTGCGCCCGCTTCGAGGTAAGAGCGATGGATCTTCTTAATTTCCTCGGGATGGGAAAGCATCCACAGTTCAGGGCTTTCGCCGCGTTCAAGGCCTTGTTCGGCCAGCATGGTGCCCATCGCACCGTCTCCTATAAGCACCTGTTCGCGCAGCGCATCTAAAAAAGCAGACAAGCCAGACACCTCCTCGACTGGATAAATCTTGTTTCAATCATTTTAGCCGTTGACGGCGGTGAAGTCAATTGCCCTATATACCCTATATAAAAGGCCGGCCTTGTTGCCGGGTTTGCGAAAGGCAACATGTTTCCGCAGTCATATTCTCGGGGTTGGGACAATATATTTTAGTTAAAACGGTTTTATTTAATTAATAAGGGTGGTTTTCATGGGTAAGTTATGGGAACCCGGGGAACGGCCGTCGGTTTCCCGTTATTATGGGAATTACGGCAAAAAGAGGTTTTTGTACGATCGCACATACGATCGCGGCCGGGAGAAAACGGTCTGGATAAAGGTTCTATGGCAGAGCGGCATTTGTTTGGTCCTGTTTTTATTGATTGCCGCCGTTTTCCAGTTTGATTCCCCTGTGCTTCAGCCGGCTCAAGCCAGGATAAGGGCCTGGTTTACAGAAGATTACAATATCGCGCCGGTGATCAGGTTTTTTTCGGAAGTCGGTTTATGGGGGGACACATTTGACCGGGCTGCGTTCGAAGCATCCAGTTTTTCCAAAAGCCAGGTCGTATTGGCTGTCCCGGTTTCAGGGCAGGTGACAGGCCCTTTCGGCGGGATTGTCGGTACTGGTGAAACCCAGAAAAGAAACGACGGGATCATAATTGCCGCTCCGGAAGGCGCACCTGTCAAGGCTGCGCTCAAGGGTGTTGTCACCAGGCTGGCCAATGACGAAGAAATGGGCCGGACGGTAGAAATCACCAGCGAAGGCGGCCTCGTTTTTACTTACGGCCACTGCAAGGAGATACTTGTAAATTTGAACGATACCGTTCTTACGGGACAGGTCATTGCCAAGGTTGGCAAAACTGGCCGGGCTGCCGGGCCGCAGCTATTTTTCAAAGTAGTTCAGGAGGGAGAACCGCTGGACCCGACAAAACTTTTTCTTCCTGCTGCGGATAAGACCTGAACTTGAGGTCTGAAGTGAGAACCTGAAGTGAAGGGCTCGGCGTATTCGCCGGCCGTGGTCTGGGACTGGCCGCTTGGATTTTATACCAGCGGCTTTGCTTTTTGATAGCTGCAATACGCCATAACGGGCTGAAGGAGTTGGGAGAACCATGTAAAATGTCATAGGCGGGAGCGGGTCGTTGCCATGATTTAGAAAAAATTGTATATTATAAGGGTACAATAATTGATGCACCGGAACAAGGGTTAGCGGCGGGAAAATCAGCCGCGGGCGCCGGAGGAGGCTTTTGAGCTTTGGAAGACAAGAAAGATATTAAACGAATGCTGGAGAGCGAGATTTTGCCCGGAGTGCTCAAGCCGCTGCGCTATGTCGGCAATGAGTATAACGCTGTGAAGAAGGATTGGTCAGCGGTCAATCTGAGGAGCCTGTTCGCTTTTCCGGACCTATACGAGGTGGGCATGTCCCACCTGGGGTTGAGCATTATTTATCACGTGGTGAACGAACAGCCGGATTTCTTGATGGAACGGGTTTTCGCGCCGTGGACGGATATGGAAAAGGCATTGCGGGAAAGGGACATTCCCCTGTTCAGCTTGGAATCCTGGCGGCCTATGGCCGACTTTGACTGCATCGGGTTTACCCTGCAATACGAAATGAGCTACACAAACATCCTCAACATGCTTGACCTGGGCAGGATCCCGCTCAAGTCTAAGGAACGAAACGATGATTACCCGCTTATAATGGGCGGAGGGCCTTGCGCTTCCAACCCTGAACCCATCGCTGACTTTTTTGACGTTTTTGTGTTGGGAGATGGCGAAGAAGCGATCCTGGAGGTTTTAAGGGTTATTTCCAACCACCGCTTGGCACGTGGCGGCAAGCAGGACAAAAAAACCTTGCTCCGAGAGTTGGCCCGTCTAAGGGGGGTCTATGTGCCGGCTTTTTATGAGCCGGTTTATATAGCCGGCGGGGGGTTAAAGGAGATCAGGCCGATTGATCCGGCGGCTCCCCGTCGCGTAGTTAAAAGGGTGGTACGCGATCTGGACGGGGCTTATTTCCCCCAGAAGCCAATCGTGCCGTATTTGGAAGTGGTCCACGACCGGGTTATGCTTGAGGTCCTGCGGGGCTGCACGCGGGGATGCCGGTTTTGCCAGGCCGGGATGATTTACAGGCCAGTACGGGAAAGAAGCCTGGACCTGTTGGAAAAGCAGGCGGAGAAACTGGTGGCGGCGACGGGGCACAATGAAATATCTCTCACTTCGCTTAGCACAAGCGACTATTCTTGCGTGGAAACCCTGGTAACAAGGCTTGTGGAGAAGTATGAAAAAGAAAAGGTCGGGGTCTCTCTACCGTCCTTGCGTGTGGATTCTTTCTCTCTGGAATTGGCGAGGCAGGTGCAGCGCGTGCGCAAAACTGGCCTGACGTTTGCCCCGGAGGCGGGAACCCAACGGCTGCGCGACGTCATCAACAAAAAAGTGACGGAACAGGATTTGCTGGAAGTAACGACAGCAGCATTTCAAGCCGGGTGGACCCAGCTCAAGCTTTATTTTATGATTGGCTTGCCCACTGAGACGGCAGCAGACCTGGACGGGATTGTTGAACTGGCTTATAAGGTTTTGCACTGCGGCCTGGAAATACTGCGCCGCAGAAACGATCCCAGGCAGCCGAGGATCACCATCAGCGTGTCCTCGTTTGTTCCCAAAGCCCACACTCCCTTCCAATGGGAAGCCCAGGACGACCTCCGGACTTTGCAGGAAAAGCAAAAGTATTTGAAAGAAAGGATCCGCGATCGGCGTATAGTTTATAATTACCACCAGGCTGAATTGAGCTTGCTGGAAGCCGTTTTTGCGAGGGGCGACCGGCGCCTTGGCGCCGTATTGATGAAGGCCTGGCAGAAGGGTTGCAGGTTTGACAGCTGGACGGAACAATTCAAATGGCAGGCCTGGCTTGAAGCTTTCGAGGAGGAAGGGATTGACCCGGCTGAAATTGCCTGTTCCGCCAGGGGTTATGATCAGGTGCTGCCCTGGGAACACCTGGACATGGGAGTAACCAAGCAGTATCTATGGCGAGAAAGAGAAAAGGCTTACCAGACCGCCATCACGGGCGACTGCCGCGATGAAGCCTGCGTTTTATGCGGCGCTTGCCAGTCCCTGGGAGCGGGTATGGTTTTAAGGAATGAGGGAAAAGGACATGCTGCTCAGAATCAAATATGCTAAAACAGCAAACGGGCGTTTTCTATCTCACCTTGACCTGTTGAGGACCATGGAACGAGCATTTCGCCGCGCCGGCCTGCCTTTGGCTTTCAGCGAGGGATATAACCCTCACCCCCGGATATCATACGCCTCTGCCCTGGCTGTGGGTGTTACCAGCGAAGGGGAATACCTCGACGTCGAACTCAGGGAAGAAGTTCCGCTTGCCCTGATCAGGCAACGGTTGGATTCCGCCATGCCGCCGGCAGTAAAGGTTTTAGCCGTAAAAAGGCTTGCCGGCAAAGGGGAAAGCCTGACGGCCCTGGTTAACATGGCCCGTTATTCAGTAATAACAAAACCGCCTCAACCCATTTCTGCTCAAGAAGTACGGCAGGCTGTCGCCAGGACGTTGTCAGAGCCTGCTTTTTGGGTGGTCCGCGAGGGGAAAAAAGGGAAACGGCGGGTGGAAATCAAGCAAGGCGTTTTTTCACTGAGGGCGGAACCGCGGGGTGAATTGCTGGTGATGGAAATGGATGTCCGGACCGGAAGCGAAGGCAACGTAAAGCCGGAGGAAGTTGTGGATATGCTGGCAATTGTTGGTAATATTTCGCCGGGCGAGGTTTTGAGCGTCCACCGGATAGGGCTGTTTATCAGGGATGACCAAGGGATAAAATCGCCTGTGGAGTAATGCCGGACGCGGGGACGGGCTGAGGGACGACATGTTGTTGAGGGTGAGTGAGTGTGGATATGTGCAAGGAAATACTTGTTCAAACAGATGACCTCGAGACCAGGGTGGCGGTGCTGGAAGAAGGCAGATTGGCGGAAATTTATGTGGAAAGGAGTTCCAATGACCGGCTGGTGGGAAACATATATAAAGGGGTTGTCAGGAATGTGCTCCCCGGCATGGAGGCGGCGTTTATAGACATTGGAATGGGCAAGAACGCATTTTTGTATGTGGAGGATGCGCTCGCCTGCTCCGAGCGGCAAACGGACAACGGCCCTAAACAGCCCAGAAACGGAGTCCGTCCAAGCATCCGCGATGTCGTAAAAGAAGGACAGGAAATCATCGTCCAGATAACCAAGGAAGCGGCAGGGACAAAAGGAGCGCGCGTGACCACCCGCCTGTCCATACCAGGCCGCTATCTCGTCTTAATGCCGGCTGTTGATTATATCGGCGTCTCCAGGCGCATCAATGACGACCAGGAAAGAGAACGGCTGAAGGCTGCTGCCGTACAGATCAGGCCTGGCAAGATGGGATTGATTGTCAGGACTGCGGCCGAAGGCGCCGAGATGGAGGAGCTAAAACAGGACCTGGAAGGGCTGACGAAGATTTGGCAGGCAATTAAACTGAAAGCAACGCGTGTTTCCGCGCCCGCATTGATACACAAGGACCTCGAGCTTGTCCTGCGCATCTTGCGAGACGTTTTCAGTGAAGACGTAACAAAGGTCAGGGTAAATTCAAGGGAGGTGATGGACAGGGTAATCGAGTTCATGGATGTTATGGGCGTGGATGTGAAAGGAAAAGTATTTTTAAGCGACACGGTCAACCTGTTTGCCCAATATGCCGTTGACTACGAGATTGCCCAAGCCCTGAAACGCAAAGTCTGGCTAAAAAGCGGCGGCTACCTTGTCATTGACGAAACGGAAGCCCTGACGGTTATAGACGTGAACACCGGCAAGTATACGGGGAGCACCGGCCTGGCCGATACGGTTTTCAAAACCAATTCCGAAGCGGCCCGCGAGATTGCCCGGCAGTTGCGGCTGCGCAACATCGGCGGCATTATCATTATCGATTTTATCGATATGCAGAATCTGGCTCATCGGGAAGAAATCGTCAGCATATTGTCCGAAGAACTGAAAAAGGATAAAACTAAGGCCCATGTTCTAGGGATTACCCCCCTGGGTCTGGTGGAGATGACCAGAAAAAAAGCGAGGCTGTCATTGAGCAGGGTTTTTGAAAAGACCTGCCCCTACTGCGAGGGTAAAGGGAGGGTCCCTTCGGAAGAAACGGTCTTAATTGCCCTGCGAAAGGAGCTTCGCGAAAAGGCCGCCGTCACTTCGGCCGGGACCCTGGAGGTGACTGCGCATCCGTTGGTGGCGGAGCTGTTAACCGGCCCGAGCGGCAACGGGCAGCGGAACCTGGAAATGGAAACCGGGAAAAAGATTGTTGTCAAACCTCAAGGGCATTTTTTATCTGGGGAATACGAGATCAGGGCTGTTTACGAGCCGAGCGTTTTTGATTGATCATCTTCAGTTCGTAGCGGCGTCACAGACCGATCGCTTTGCTTTTCGGTTAATTGTTGACATCAGGAGATTGATGTAATAGAATAAGATATCGTAGGCGTCGCGTGCCTGCCAAACCGCTCACCACGGGCTGAAATGCGGCCTGAGGGTTGTTAATAACAAGCCGCTGCCTGGTGGCTGGCGAGTCCAGGTCAGGGAGGTGTAACGAAATGTATGCCATCATTGAAACAGGCGGAAAACAATACAAAGTCCGGGAAGGAGACGTTCTCCAGGTTGAGAAGCTTGACGCCGGTCTGAATGAAGCCGTGGAAGTTAACAACGTTCTGGCGATAGTCAGGGACGGTAAGGTTGATGTTGGCCGGCCTGTGCTGGAAGGAGCGAAAGTTGTCCTGAAAGTACTGGAACACGGCAAAGGCAAAAAAATACTGGTTTTCAAATACAAGCCCAAAAAGAATTATCGCCGGACGTATGGGCACAGGCAGCCTTATACGAAGGTCCTTGTCGAAAAAATTGAAGCCAGATGATTGAAGCCATAATTTATTATCTTGAACCGGATGGGGCTTCAGGGAACGATAAACCGGAAAGAAAAACCGGCAGGGAAGCCGACAGGATTATTAAAGGGTATGTGATCCATGGCCATGCCGGGATGGCGGAGCCGGGATACGACCTGGTCTGCGCCAGCGTTTCTGTACTTGCCCAAACGGCTTTACTGGGGCTTGATGCTCATCTCAGCCAAAAACCGGCCTGGCGAATAGACGATGAAGGTTACCTGGAATGCTGGCTGCCAGACCGGCTCCCGGCGGAAGAGATGGGCCTGGCGCAGGCGATAATCCGCACGATGGAGCTGGGATTGGAGAGTATCGAAGAGGAGTACGGGAAGTATCTGAGGGTAAAAAAGAGGAGGTGGACCAAATGCTGTTCAGAATGAATCTACAGCTGTTTGCTCATAAGAAAGGTGTGGGCAGTTCCCGGAACGGCAGGGACAGTGAGTCAAAAAGGCTCGGTGTGAAGAGGTTCGACGGCCAGTTTGTGAAGGCAGGCAATATACTGGTCAGGCAGAGAGGCACAAAGATCCATCCCGGCGAGAACGTGGGCAGAGGGAAAGATGATACCCTTTTTGCTTTAATCAGCGGGTACGTAAAATTTGAGCGAAAAGATAAGGAAAGAAAGCAGGTCAGCGTATACGCTTGAAGCAACATGACGGATGGAGTCCCGGTCTGAACGCCCGGGACTTTTTTGCGCATGATCAGGCCCGTTTGCCCGGCAAGCTGCGGCGGCAAGCGAGCCAAAGGACGGACGAGAGCAAAATGGCAGGGGTGAATGAGAGGGAAGGGGGGTGAGAGGAAAGTGGCGTTTCTTCAACAAATGCTTGAGGCCCACAGGACTTTGCGGCATGATTTTATGAACGACCTGCAGGTGATTCTGGGCTATCTCCAAATGGGGCAGGCGGACAAGGCCCGCGATTATGTCAGGAAGGCGGCTGCCTCGCTGGAGGGGTTCCAGCCGCTGGCCAGACTTAGACTGCCCGCGCTTCAGTCCCTGTTAACCTGTTTTCTCAGTTCCCTTCACAGCGAAAGGGCTTTTTTCGCGATGGAAATCCAGGACGACATGAGCACCTGGGAAGAAGACGAGGATGTCCTGACGGGGCTTTTGCAGAAGTTGCTTGCTGTGCTGCAGGAAGGGATCCTGGCTAATAGGCTGAGGGCCAGACTCCAGCTAATTGGAGGCCCCTCGGTTCGCATCCTGGTTTTGCCTTTGACGGGAGCAGATGCCGAAAAAGTACTGGAAGCCTCATCCAGCTTGCAGAAAGAATACAGCGGACGGGTTGCTCTGGAGATAAAAACGGACGGGAACAACATTTTGTTGGAAATAACCAAAGGGAAGGGCTGAAGCCCATGTTTTATGATTATGCCAAGATCTATGTTCAGGGCGGAGACGGCGGGAACGGACTGGTTGCCTTCCGCCGCGAAAAATATGTGCCCAGGGGAGGCCCGTCCGGAGGAGACGGGGGCAACGGCGGCAGCGTAGTTCTCCAGGCGGACGAGGGCTTGCGCACACTGGTCGATTTCCGTTATAAAAGGCATTACCGGGCGGAGAGAGGCGAACACGGCAAGAGCAAGAACATGCATGGAGCAAACGGTAAAGACCTGGTTGTGAAGGTACCGGTGGGGACGGTTGTGAAAAACGCGGCTACCGGAGAAATTGTGGCCGATCTGGTGGAACACGGGCAAATTTTTGTTGCCGCCCGGGGCGGCCGCGGGGGACGGGGGAATGCGCGTTTCGTCTCCCCGGTTAACAAGGCTCCCGATTTTGCGGAAAACGGGGAGCCGGGTGAAGAGGCGTGGCTTGAACTCGAATTAAAACTGCTTGCTGACGCAGGTTTGATCGGTTTCCCCAATGCGGGCAAGTCCACCATTCTNTCGCGCGTTTCTGCCGCTAGGCCTAAGATAGCGGATTATCATTTTACGACCATTGATCCAAATCTGGGCGTGGTCCGGGTGGAAGAAGGGAAGAGCTTTGTGCTGGTCGATATCCCCGGCTTGGTGGAGGGAGCCAGCGAAGGGGTCGGGCTGGGTCACCGCTTTTTGCGCCATGTGGAAAGGACAAGGCTTTTGCTTCATGTTTTGGATGCTTCGGGTTCCGAAGGGCGCGATCCGCTGGATGATTTCAAGGTCATCAACCGGGAACTTGGGTTGTATAACCCTGTTTTAAAATCACGCCGCCAGCTGATTGTAGCGAACAAGACAGATCTGCCGGGAGCAATGGCCCATGTGGATAGGATAAAGGAAGAACTGGGGGACAGGTACGAAATATACCCTGTTTCGGCAGTGACCGGATACGGGCTCTGGGAATTGATGCACAGGGCGGCTGACCTGCTGGCGGAAATTCCGGCGGAGACGTTGCCGGCCGACGAAAAGTCCCTGCGGGTCGTAAGGGTTGAACAAGACCGGCCGTTCGAGATCAGTAGTGAGAACGGAGCCTGGGTGGTGACCGGCCGGGAGATAAAACGCCTATTGTCCAGGACAAACATGCGCAATGAGGAGGCCTTAAAGAGGTTCCTTTATGCGCTGCGCAAAATGGGAGTAGAAACTGCCCTGAGGGAAAAAGGGGCGCGGGATGGCGACGTAGTGCGCATTGAGGGGTTGGAGTTTGACTTCTTCGATCAATAACCCCTTTGTAACAACAAATACCAGACATTATGCGCCGGAAGGCATGTTATAATTACTCCTGCGGGCAAGCATAACCCGGCGTTGTCCGGTATAGTTGCAGCCGCAAAGGAGAGGGAAGATGGATCCCGTAACCCATGCCCTGATTGGATTGGCGGTCGGAAGCAAAGCGGGCTCAGGTCTGGCGTTGAACAACGGGATGATGATGGCGAGCGCACTGGGCGCGGTAGCCCCGGACGTGGACATCGCAGCCCGCATTTGGGGCGACTATGCCTATTTGAGACAACACCGCAAGATGTCTCACTCCTTGCCCGGACTTGCAGTGCTCGCTCTGGCCGTCGGGGCTGTGCTGGCACCTTTTTACCCGCAGCCGGGATTCAACGCACTGGCGTTCTGGGCTTTTTGCGGTGCGCTTTCCCACAGCCTGCTGGACATGTTCAATTCTTACGGGGTAAATCTCCTGTGGCCGCTGAACAAGGGGAAATGGTCCTTCAACCTGTTGCTGATCTTTGATCCAGTGTTCTTTGGATTGGGGCTGTTGCTGGCGGCAGCGGGAAAGCAGGCCCGACTCAACCTGCTGGCGATTGGGCTGATGGGTGGTTATCTTATGCTCCGTTTGGCGATGCGTATTTGGGCCCAGCGCCTGGTAGGAACAGGCCTTGCTCGTCGGCACCCGCAGGCCAGAATTTACATCCTGCCTTCCATGCGCCACTTTTTTGTCTGGAACTTTATCCTGCGGCTCCCCGGCCAGAACCTGGTCGGTACCGTCAATATCCTGCAACGAAGTTTCAAAATAGTGCGCCGCCTTCGCCCGGCGAAAGGCGAACTGCGGGCAGCGATGCAAGAATCGGCGCTGGGCAAGTTTTTCCGCGATTTCACACCGTTTTACCATTTGGAATGCGAACTGGTGGAGGGCAAATACATCGGGCGGTTTATGGACCTGCGTTATTTGGTAGAGGAAAGGTTTTTGCACAACGGGACGCTTGTGCTGGACCGGGACCTGAAAGTGGAGGAGGCTGTCCTGCAGCCATTCAGTCTTTCCAGGCGAATTGAGCTGAATGCATAAAGATGAATACAACAGGGAAACAGAACAGGCGGGCCGTTGGGGAAACGTTTGACAACAGGCAACCAGATAGCGAAGGGAGGTAAGCAATAAGGGGAGCTTGAGCCCCCCTTATTGTAATTTGGTCTGGTTCATCTTGTTTTGTTTGGCGTGTTGCTGATTACCCTGCTGGATGGCATTATTGAACACCTTGTATTGCGGTTCTTGCTGTTCAATATAATTGACACGGGCGCTCAGCCCATTGCAGATGGAATCCAGCTGCTGGGCGAACTGGCTGAACATTTGCTTGGCTGCCGCATCTTCGGCTTCCAGGGCAAACGTTTTCATTTCGGCTGTTGCCGCCTCAAGGCTTGCGAGCGTTTGATGGATTTTGGTGCCGACTGTCATAAATTCTTACCCCCAGTTGCATAATATTGATGGTTCATTTGTATTATCCACATTATGATGGGCAGGTATGAATGGAAAAGTGTCACGCTCGTGGTAACAATATCCGAATAAATCCCCTGCAAAGGAGAAGAGAAAATTAATTGTCACTTTTGCAGGGAAATTTTTATATTTGTAGAAGTAAAAAACTTGAAGCATTTAAACAGAAATTAATTCTGATTGTCGAAAAAACGGAGGCAATATGAGTTACCTTTCAAAAGAAAACAATAAAAAGAAGATCTATTCTTTAAGCATACCGCCCACCCAGCAGGACCCCTTTCTTCACCCGTTCAGACACAGCCGGATCATCAAACATTTCGACCGTAAGGGGAATGCCTGCCATGCCCTGAATTCGGACGGCGAGGTGGACTTCTATCTTCTGTTGTCAGATGACGAGGATATCGAGGATATGCCCAGCGCTCATGAAGAGTTTGCCTTGAACATCAGCAAGCGGCACCGGGTTGAATTGGAACTGTATTACGACAGCATGCTCAAGGGGGTTTTTTGTTTCGACCTTAACAACCCCATGGATGTCCACAATCTCCGGTGTGTAATTGAGAAGAAGAGCATTAACATCTATTATATTTACCGGTTTGAAAGAGAGTTCGTATGCTCCGGCATAAAAACCGTTTACTTACCGGGGATGCTGTGCTATGACCTTCAACGCCACCTGGATGGGCAAAAACCGTTGCTGTTGCCGGCATTTTCCAACAGGCTGGCGGATGACGGGTTTATCGATCGAAGGGTTCTCCTGCGCAACGCCTGGGGTTTTTATATGGACTTCACCGCGTTTTTAAAGAGAGCGGGCAGCCTGGAAGAAGCCGAAGAGATTGTAACGCGGCACATCCTTCATGCCCTTCATCGTATGCAGCACAGCAGAAGGCCGAATGTCAAAAACGACGCCGTGGTGTTATGGCTGGGCCGCAAGGTTAAAGTCAATAGAAACAACTTGCCATCCGAGTTTTACAGCATCTATCTGTCGGGCGAAATGATCACTGGGAACAAAGACAGGGATTACGCGTGCAGGATTATGGAAGACGCGCTAAAAGAAATCCCCGAGTTTATCATGCCGTACTGGGTGTCCCCTCTGGAGGAGGAAAGCATTCCCCTGGTTGTTTTGCAGGACGGCTCTCTTTCCCGCATCCATTTGTCGCACCGGTTTTATGCCCTGGCCGATGAATTGTTCGAGGAACACTATTTGCCTTATCCGGGCTATGAGAGTTATTACCGTAAAGTTCTACAGTCCAAACAGGAGAATGGAAGGGATACAAAGATCTACAACTTTTTAGAAATCCGCCGGGAAAAACGCGGTTTTTCGACGGAACCGCTTACCTCGGAAGAAATACTCCAGCTGGTCAAGCGGGGCGGGGAAGAAGACCTGCCGCGGGTGTTTCAAAACCTGTCCCGTGTTAAGGCCGAGGATATGGATGAGGTTCTGGTAACCCTGTGTGAAAGATATAAAGAAAAAATCGAGCCTTTTCTTCTGCCCTATCTCTCGTCAGACCAACATGCCCTTAAAGCTGTGGCTATCCTTGGGCTGGGAATGATCGAAAGCGTAAGGGCCATTCCGGCCCTGATCGGGAGCCTGAAAGGACCGCGAAGAGAAGCGTCGCTTGCCAAGTACGCCCTGGCCTTGATCGGGGAAAAGGCTTTGCCGCATTTAAAGAAGCTTTTGGACGACAAGAAAGCGGAAATACGCATCCGGGGCATCGAAACACTGGCTTTGCTAGGTTCGGCCCAAGCCTTCGACGCCATTAAAGGCATGAAGAGCGACCGGAGCGCCAAGGTGGAGCAGGTCAGGAAACGCGCCCTGAGCAGGTTTAAAGGACAGTTTGCCTGACAGGCGGCGCATTTCCGGTAACATTCAACAAAACAGGCGGCAGGAGGTAATACCGCTTGAAATATAAACTGAAGATTCGTCATTATATAAGCATCATCGCTCTTTTAGCCCTGATCCCCACCTTGATCCTGGGGATCACCCTGGCTTATGATTTTCTGAATAGAGGACAAAATTTAAAAAAACAGCACCTTTCCTTGGCTGATCAGATTTCGCAAGAAGTTTATTCTTTCCTGAAGATACACTTGCTGGCGGTGGATACGCTGGCCAAACAGATGGTAAGAATGAACCTTTCCCCCGAGGAACTGAAAGGTGTTGTGGCCCAGGTGGCAGGGCAGTACGAGGGCTTTTCCGAAATCTATGTGGACATGCCGGGCTGTCAGTTAAGTTCGAATGCCTTTCAAGCAGCCCCTGAAAGCTTGCGTGAAAAAACCGAGATGATCTCGCGCCAGTTATACGAAGCCGCCTTGCCAGTCAGCGGCAAATCCTTCGTCAGCTCTTTTTTTTATGACCGGACCGGGTACCCCGCTCTGTTTATCTATGTGCCCGTTGAACAGGCAACCTCTTCCAGGGGATATATCATGGGCATAATCGACATTCGATCTCTAAACGGGTTAATTGCCAAATACCGGATTTATCCGTCAGCCTATACGATAATAATAGACAACATCGGCCATTTTCTCACTTTTCCGGAAGCCAATGCGCCCAATGTTTCCGCCTTGAGCGCGCCCGTGCTGCAAAAACTGAAGGAAAAAAACAGCGGGACGATTGAATACCGCGGGCTTTATGGCCGCTGGGAGATTGCCAGTTATACCACCATTCCGGAATTCGGGTGGGGGGTATGGGTCGCGGCCCCCCAGTACGAGGTCATGCTCCCGCTGTTCAGGGCAGCCGGTTTGTCTCTGGCCCTGATCTCGTTCAGCATAGCAGTCATACTGGCAATCGGGCGCCTGCTGGAAAAAAACATCGCCAGACCGCTGACCCGGTTGAATGAAGCCTGCCAGCAGATTTCTTCCGGCAACCTGTTTTACCGCGTCGAACTGGAGGGGAACAAACTGCCGCTTGAGATTAACACGTTGGCCCAAAAGTTCAATTATATGGCTGCCAACATGCAGCATACCAATACCCTGTTGAAGCTGCACAGCGAAGGGTTGGAAAGCCGTGTCAAGGAGCGGACCAGGGAGTTGGTCATGAAGAACAGGGAATTGTCGGTGCTGTATGCGGTCGCCTCTGCCATGAGTACTGTCAGCCCACTGTCGGATGTGCTGGCCAATGTCGCGCAGGAGATCGTGTCGTTGTTTGAAGCGGAGGTGGCAGCGATCTGGGTCATCAAGGACAAGGAAGAGAAACTGATCCAGTGTGCCGTCGATTGTCCGGAAGAGCAAAAAAGGGAATATGATCGTCTGCTGGATGTCTATTCCAAACAGGCCATCCTGGACGGCAAGCCGGTAATAGTACAGCAACTCGGCAGGCAGGCAGGTCCGCCGAGCCTTCTCAAAGCCGGGGAACGCCTTGTCTCGCTGCTCAGTGTCCCGATACTCCATGACGGCAATATCCTGGGGGCGATAACCATGGCCAGCCGTCTCCCCAACAGGTTTGGCAGGCAGGAGCTGACGCTCATGCAGGCCATCAACAGCCAGTTGGCCGTGGTTATTACCAATGTATCGCTGTTTAATGTTATCAATGAAGAACACAACACCCTGCTGGCGGTAATGGACAGCATTAATGAAGGTCTTGTGCTTTTTGACGCCAAGGCAACAATTATTTACGTCAATCCTGTTTTTTCAAGGATGTTCGGGATGGGCGAGTTTAACTGGCAGGGGCTTACCTTCAAAGGGCTGCAGGGTTTTTTGGATTATTTTGATGCCAGTATACCTTTTGAGGACCTGTGGGACGATTTCAAACAGAAAAAGGCTTTTCAGCACCGCGAAGCCACGTTAAAACTCAAGGATAAGAAGCACCATTACTTGATACTCGGGTTTCCGGTCATATCAAACCAAAATTTTATCGGTTACGGGTATCTTTTCCGCGACATTACCCGCGAAAAGGAGGTCGAGCACCTTAAAAACTCGATACTATCCACGGTTTCCCATGAGCTTAGGACCCCACTCACAACAATCAGGGGTAGTGCCGAGTCGCTCCTGCGCAAGGACGTCGGCTGGCAGGAGGAAGAAAAGAGGGAATTTTTATCTGGAATAGTTGAAGAGAGCAAGCGCCTGCAGGATCTAATCGACAACATCATGGACATGTCCAAAATTGAAGCCGGGGTGTTGGGGCTTGACCTTCAGGTTATTGACATCCGGAAGGTCATTCACCGGGTTGTTTGCCGGTTCAAGCAACGGTTCAATCATGTTTTGTTTTCCGTGGAGCATGAACCTGACCTGCCGTTTGTTTATGTTGACGGGCGAAGAATTGAACAGGTATTGAGCAATCTGGTGGAAAATGGTATAAAATACTCGAAGGATAACCCGCAACTGACAATTAAGACGGCATATCTGGAAGAACGGGATATGGTGAAGGTCAGCGTGATCGACAACGGGATCGGTATAGATCCGGCGTACCACGAGGCGATTTTTGAGAGGTTTTACCGTATAAACCATGCCGCCGCCAAGGAAACGGGCGGCAGCGGGTTGGGGCTTTCAATATCGAAAGGGATCGTGGAGGCCCACGGCGGCAGGCTGTGGGTTACCAGCAACAAAGGACAGGGAAGCAAATTCGAGTTTACCATTCCGTGTAAAAAAGAAATTGAAGGAGGAAGTGTCAGTTGAAACCTGTAGCCTTGGTCGTTGACGATGAGTACAATATTTTGCGTTTTGTGAGGGCCAATTTGCGGGCCAGCGGGTATGAGGTAGTGTCGGCCACCAACGGAGCGGAGGCCATTTCCCAGTTTGAAGCAACCAACCCCAACGTGATTATTCTGGATATCATGCTGCCGGTAATGGATGGGCTTGAGGTATGCCGGCGGATAAGGAGCGTTTCCGATGTGCCGATAATCATGATCACCGCCAAGGACAATACTCAGGATTCGGTAGAAGGCCTTAACGCCGGCGCTGATGATTACATCACCAAGCCGTTTGCGGTGGAGGAGCTTTTGGCCCGGATTAACGCGGTAATGCGCAGGACCAGGAGCAATGTTTTGCAGGTGCCTGCAGATAAAATCCGGATTGGCAATATCCTCATCGACCTGGCCCAGAGACAGGTTACCATTAACGGACAAAACGTGCATCTCACGCCAACCGAGTTCAAGCTGCTCACCATCCTGGCCAGCAATCCGGAAAAGGTCGTTTCGCACGAGGAGTTACTGCAGGCCATCTGGGGCAGTGACTACAAGGATTGCACCCATTACCTGCGAGTCAGTATCGGGAGGTTGAGACAAAAAATTGAGACAGAGCCCGGCAATCCTGAAATGATTGTAACCTGTAGCGGGGTTGGATATATGCTGCGCACGGTAAGGTGAAGCCGGCGTATAAACATAAACCATATAACCGTGGGAAGGAGCGGCGAAATGTTTACAAACGGGAACGGCAGCCATATACATATAACGGAAGGAATAGACAGGCTGGTTGACTGGTGGCGAAAAGCTGATTACCGGGTTGTATTTACGGGAGCAGGCATGAGTACTGAATCGGGGCTGCCTGATTTTCGCTCTCCCCAAGGGTTATGGCGAGGGGTAGACCCGGCCAGGATAGCTACGATTTCGGCTCTTTACGAAAATCCCCAGGAGTTTTATGATTTTTACCGGATGCGTTTATCCCGGCTGGGCCAAGCCAAACCAAACCGCGGCCATGAAATTCTGGGCAAGATGCAGCAACAAAGGCTTCTGAACGCCATTATTACGCAAAATGTGGATGGACTACACCAACGGGGCGGGGCCGCCAGGGTGATTGAACTCCACGGCAGCTTGCGCGAAGCCCGGTGCCTGAAGTGCAAAAAAGACTACCCGTCGGGGATCCTGGAGGGCCAGGAGATCCCAACCTGCCCGGCCTGCGGCGGGATGATTAAGCCCGGCGTGGTCCTGTTCGGCGAAATGCTGCCGGCTGAAGCGCTGCGGCAAGCGGAGATCGAAGCGAAGAGAGCCCGCCTGTTTGCAGTGATCGGTTCATCCCTGGAGGTTTCGCCGGCCAACCATTTTCCTGTTATGGCCCGGGAAAACGGCGCGAAACTGGTCATCATCAACAGGGAAGCGACAGCGATGGACCATGAAGCGGACCTGATCTTGCGGGGCAGCGCCGGGGAAATACTCGAAAAGCTATACCATGCGCTGGCGGGGAAGGCTTAAAGCCTTCCCCGGGGTTATGGCGCATCTTGCAAGCGCGGTCAGCGCTTTCTTGTTCTCTTTCCCCGTTCCTCTGCCCTGATTCTGTCTTTAACCCGTTGCCGCCAGTTGGCGACCTGCTGCGTGGTCGGTTCATTTTTCAGCATTTTAAGCACCTTTTCCCAGTTGATCTGGTCCCGGTTTTTTTTATATCCGGGAAGTTTTTGCCCCAGGTGTTTTTCCAGTTCCCGGATCAGGGTTTTGGTGCGGTAAGCGTCGATGCGCGTTCTGAGAAACATACCCAGGAGCAGCGAGACGAGAATTATGATAAGATAAAAGGTGAAACTTGAAGTTAGCGATTGCAAACAAACACCCCCGGAACATAATTTCATAACTGCTGGTTTTAATCCTTTAACAAGTATTTTTCGACAAGGATCGGCCGATCACCTTTAGCGACTTTTATAAACAACGGGGCTGCCTGTGGTTGTCTGGAAGACATCATGAAATATGGATAAAGGAACGTGCAACGGCAGGATGGACGAGAAATCACGGGATGAAACCATTAGAGTCAGGTTTCCGGTAGAACAGGGCGACTTTGTCCGAGCAGGAGAGGCAAGCTCCAAGATCAAACGCTTGCTTCTCCAGCTCGGTTTTTCCGCGGATGTTATCAGGCGGGCGGCGGTCGCCACCTATGAGGCGGAAATGAATATCGTGATCCATTCCTGGGGCGGGTTTTTGGAGGCGGAGATCAACCCTTTCCGGATAATTATAACGGCTCAGGATAAAGGACCGGGGATACCGGATGTGGACCTGGCCATGGAAGCCGGATATTCAACCGCTCCGGAGCACATCCGTGAAATGGGCTTCGGAGCAGGGATGGGGCTTCCCAACATGCGCAGCTGCTCTAACGAATTTACAATCGAGTCCGAGCCAGGCCAGGGGACCACGGTGAAAATGGCTATTTGGGAAACGGAGGAGCAGGCCAAATGACTTCATATTTTCATGCGGTAACGCTCAATAAAGATAAATGCGTCGGGTGCACCAACTGCATCAAGCATTGTCCTACCGAAGCCATCAGGGTCAAGGAGGGGAAAGCCAAGATCATTGATGAGAGGTGCATAGACTGCGGGGAGTGCATCCGCATTTGTCCCCAGCACGCCAAAATGGCGGTAACCGACGCGCTGGAAGAGATTAGGCGTTTCCGCTACCCGGTGGCTTTGCCAGCGCCAACCTTGTACGGGCAGTTCAAGAGCGGTACGACTGTAGACATGATCATCGCCGGTCTTCTGGAGCTGGGGTTTGCGCGGGTATGGGAAGTGGCCAGGGGAGCGGAGATGGTCTCCCGCGCCACCCGGCAGTTCATGCAGGAAACTGATCTGCCCAAACCGGTCATTTCTTCGGCTTGCCCGGCAGTGGTAAGACTGATCAGGGTGCGCTTCCCTGAGCTGATCAATAACCTGCTGCCGGTTGATTCGCCAATGGAGGCGGCTGCCCGCCTGGCCAAGAAGGAGCTGGCAGAAGAAGGCTGCCTGGAGGATCAGGTCGGCGTGTTTTTCATCTCGCCGTGTGCGGCCAAGTTTACTGCCGTAAAAAACCCCATCGGCCGAGATAAGTCTTTCGTCGACGGGGTTATAGCGATTTCCGACATTTATGGGCCGCTGTATGGCATGCTGGAAAAGCTGAAGGGAGCACCCCGCCTGCAAAGGTCGACCGGTTCGGGCATATTCTGGGCCGTTTCCGGCGGCGAGATGAGCTTGATTCCTCAGAGCCGGAGCCTTGCGGTTGACGGCCTTGTCAATGTGGCCCACCTCCTGGAAGATGTGGTGATGGGAAAACTGAAAGAGGTTGATTTTATCGAAGCGCTGGCCTGTGCCGGCGGCTGTGTGGGAGGACCGCTCACCGTGGAGAATCCGTTTTTGGCCAAAGCTCGCCTTGCAGCCCTGGCCAGACAGGCAGGCCAATCGGCGGACCAATTGCCGGAATTTCCGGCAGGGATCAGCTGGCAGGATTTTGCCTGGACTGAGGCTTTGCAACCGCAGGCCGTCTTGAAACTTGACGATGACCTGGCTGCTGCAATCAGGAAAATGGAAATCCTGGACGAGCTCCACAAGTCGCTACCCGGCCTGGACTGCGGTTCATGCGGGGCGCCGACATGCCGGGCTTTGGCCGAAGACATCGTTCGCGGCCAGGGCAATGAGGTCGACTGCGTTTTTAAACTGCGGGAGAAAGTGGCTGAACTGGCGGCAAGAATGGTGGAACTGTCCAGCAAGCTGCCGCCTTCGATGAATGAAAATAAGCAAAAGTAGGCACGACTTCACAGCCACCGCCCAAGCCAGTATTTTTCAAACAGCGTTTTTGCCCAGAAGGCCGTTCTTGTAGGTCTGAACAGGGTGATAGAGGGCGCCGGCCGGCGGTAGTAGTGGACGGATGAATAGCGAGCCCGACCAAAGCCGGTGTTCATTATACAGGCGCCTTTGCCTGTATAGCGGAAAACAGGTTCTTGGCCACACGCCAAAAGTGAAATGTTTCTTGCCACCACTTCAGCCTGGTAATGAGCGAAGATGCCGGCTTTAGGGGCCAGCGCGCCGATGTCGGGGAGCCGTATGGCGGCTGCGTCGCCAACACTGTAAACACCGGGGAAACCGGTGGTAAGACGGTAAGGGTCCACTATGACCCAGCCGGCTTCGTCCACCAGGCCGGTGTTACGCAAAACGGACGGGGAACAGTGTGGCGCAATACCCAGGAAGAGGTCGCCGTTGATTTCGCCGTGATCGAGGACAAGGGTTCCAGGCTCAAGCCTGATCACCTTGGCTTCGGTAATAAGTTTAATGCCTTTTTTTGCCATCATGTCCCTGACGCTTTTGCCTACCAAAGGGCTGGCCAGCGGTTCCGGGGAAATGTCAGGGGTCACGAGGGTGAGTTCAATGTTGGAACGCAGGCCTTTTTCCTGGAAAAACTGATTGAGCAGGAACATGATTTCGTAAGGAGCGGGAGGGCATTTGTACGGCGTGCTGGAAATAAAGACCACCGCCCGCCCGCTCCTCATTTTGCACAGGGCTTCCCGTGCTTTGAGTACCTGTTTGAAGTCGTAGATATTGTAGGCGTTGTCGGAAAAGCCTGGCACGCTGCCAGGGTTATACTCCAGGCCCAGAGCGATTATTAAAAAATCGCCGTTCGCCGTTCCACTGCTGGTGGTTACAGTTTTTTGAACAGGGTCTATTGCCGTCACTTCAGCGTGGATAAACTCCACGCCCTTTTTTTCAAGATTGGATAGTTTTCTCGTGATGTCTTCCGGCCTTCTTTTTCCAACCAGTAGCAGGGGGTAAGCCGACTGAAAACGGTGGTATTCTTCCTTGTCAACAACCGTTACCCGCATTTTTTCCCCTGTTGCTTTTTTCAACACCTGGGAAGCAACGATGCCGCCGATGCCACCTCCGAGGATCAGGGTACGATGTTTTTTGGCCATATTTAACACCAGGCGTAAGGAGTTTTTTTTATATTTTCCCAATGGTGTTTTTTGATTATTCGCGGCAGCAGGTAAAGGAGCTGCTGAATACAGTTCAGCAGCTCCTTTATTACACATCACGCCAGATTACCCTTATTCCTTCACGGCTTCGTTCAGGTCCGCAATCAGTTTGTCCACATCAATCCCGTGAGCCATCGCGCCCTGGCCCAGATTTTCAAAACGGGCGGCAGCGCATCCCAGGCATCCCATCCCGTGTTTAAGAAAAACATCGATGGACTGGGGGTATTTTTGCACTATTTCCGTAATGGACATTTCCTTGGTGATTTTCATGGTTGACCTCCCTTGCATACTCCGTGTTATACCCCTTGAGTATAACAGAATTGTTGAGGTTTCACAACCTTTGGGAGTTAGAGTTAGAACGGCAGGCGCTTTGCAGCAGTTGTTTGCTTTAATCTGCCAGCAGGAAACAGAGATCCGGTGTCAAATTTTTTAAATATAGTCTGAATAAACGGCTGGACCGTTTTTCAGGGGGGCTGTGGCGATGAACAAAAAAACTGTAGCCGTCCTGCTGTCAGCAGCCCTGGCGCTGCTTGCAGCGCACGGGGGATGTCGTCCGGAACAAATCCGGGCGCCTGAGACGGAACGCTTGGCGGAGCAACGGACGCAGCCGGCGGATTCGATTGCCGAAAGGCCCGGGGATGAGGCCGAAAAGTCCAAGGCCGATGAAACGGGCAAAGTCATGATCCTCATGTACCATGTCATCGGCGCGGAAAAAGAAGCGGCCTGGAAGCAAACAGCAGCGAATTTCAGGCGGGATCTGCTGACGTTGTACAACGAGGGCTATTCGCTTTGCAGCCTCAGGGATTTTGTGACAAACAACATCAAGGTTGCGGCCGGCAGGACGCCGGTAATAATTACATTTGACGACTCCAGCGAAGGACAGTTTCGTTATTTACAGGACGGAAGTGGCCGGGGAAAAATCGATCCGGAGTGCGCAGTGGGAATGATGCTTGATCTTGCCAAACAGCACCCGGATTTTGGCTGCACGGCAACGTTCTATATTAATGAAAACCCGTTTGGCCAGAAAGACTGTTGGCGAGAAAAACTGCAAGCGCTTGTGGAGCTGGGGTTCGACATTGGGAACCATACCCTTACCCATCCAAAACTCAACCTGCTTTCCGACGATCAGGTCCAAAAAGAGTTGGCCGGACTGGCCAGGCTTGTCGAACAGACCGTGCCGGGATATAAGGTAGATTCGCTGGCCCTGCCGCACGGCCTGTCGCCTGTAAACTTTATGTTGGCCGTAAGTGGAGAATACGGTGGTTATCAATACCATCACCGGGCGGTCTTAAGGGTTGGGGCCAACCCCGCCGCCAGCCCGGCGGTCAAGGGATTTGACCCGCTGCGGCTGCCCCGGGTCCAGGCCAGCACAGAGGAGTTGGGAAAATGGTTGAATTATTTCAGAAAGAACCCGGCTGAGCGTTATGTCAGCGACGGCGATCCGGCGGTTGTTACCGTGCCCCGGCACCGGGAAGGACTTGTCGATAAAGAAAAGCTAAACGGGAAGAAGCTCGTCGTTTATCCATAAACAACCATCCTATAGCAATTGATTCAGTCAGTCTGCTTGAAAGAGGGCGGTGGAGAGATAGCGCTCGCCTGAGTCCGGCAGGATGACCACGATTGTTTTGCCCTGATTGTCGGGGTTTTTACCGATCTGAGTTGCAGCATGGACTGCCGCGCCGGATGATATCCCCACCAGCAGCCCTTCGGTGCGGGCCACCTGGCGGGCGGCGGAAAATGCCTCATCATCCCTGACTTTGATGATTTCATCGATTATCTCGAGGTTTAATACCTCCGGGATCATGCCTGCTCCGATACCCTGGAGGTTATGGGGACCAGCCTGGCCACCGGAAAGCACCGGCGAATCAAAAGGCTCGACTGCCACTACCATGCACTTCGGATTGCGCTGCTTGAAAAACTCGCCGACTCCCGTAATTGTCCCGCCTGTTCCAACGCCGCAGACAATGATGTCCACCTGCCCATCAGTGTCTCTCCATATTTCTTCGGCGGTGGTGCGGCGGTGTATTTCAGGGTTGGCGGGGTTTCTAAATTGCTGCGGGATAAAAGAGTTGGCGATCCGGGATCCCAGTTCTTCCGCTTTTCTGATCGCTCCCGGCATTCCTTCGGCCCCCGGGGTAAGGACAAGCTCAGCCCCCAGGGCGGTCAGCAACCGTCTTCTTTCAACGCTCATGGTCTCAGGCATGGTGAGAATCAGACGGTACCCCTTGGCGGCTGCGGCAAAGGCCAGAGCTATACCTGTATTGCCGCTGGTGGGCTCGATGATCACCGTGCCCGGTTTTATTTTCCCATTTTCTTCGGCCGCTTTGAGCATGGCATAAGCGGTTCTGTCCTTGATGCTTCCGGCAGGGTTGAAGTATTCCAGCTTGCCAATGAGGCGGGCCTTCAAGCCGGCGCTCCTGCCGTAATTTTCCAGTTCCAGCAGCGGGGTATTGCCGATCAGGTCTGTTAAGGTTTTAGCTATCTTCATCGTGGCCGCTCCTTGAATTTTGGTGGTTATTGCGGATTGCAGCGCTTTCCAGTTTGATTATCCTGTTTTCCAATTCCTGTATGCGGGACAGTAGGGACTGGATCATTTCCCGGTCGGGATCGGGAAGCTTGTTGTGTTCGAGGTCGACGGCTGGCTGTTTTTTCTCTTCGCTTTCGCTGTCGGAAATGCTTCTAGGCACAATCCGGCCTGGAATTCCCACCACTGTGCTGTTGGGCGGTACTTCGCTCAGGACGACGGAACCGGCGCCGATTTTTGAATTGTCACCCACTTTAAACGACCCCAGCACCTTGGCGCCGGTGCTGATTACAACGTTGTTGCCGATGGTCGGATGGCGTTTGCCTTTTTCTTTTCCTGTACCTCCCAGCGTAACCCCCTGGTAAAGGGTTACATTATCGCCGATTTCCGCTGTTTCACCAATAACCACCCCGCATCCATGGTCAATAAACAGGCCTTTACCGATCTTGGCGCCGGGATGGATCTCGATTTGGGTCAGGAAGCGATTTAGCTGTGATATTAAGCGAGCGGTGACATACCATTTTCTATTGTAGAACCAGTGGGCCACCCGGTGGAGATTGACCGCGTGAAACCCGGGATAACACAGGATGACCTCCAGCACGTTTTTGACTGCCGGATCCCGCTCAAAAACCGCCTGGATGTCCTGCCGGATCGTCGCTAAAATGCCCATTGGCTGTTGAACCTCCTGATAATAAATATAAATATAATGGGTGCGTAAATATTGTATGGTAATAATGGCGTTAGGTTCAGGAGAAGTATACAACAGACGGGAGCCGTTTTCAATAGCCCGCACAGGCAGGACGGACCTGCGGGCGGCGAACCGGATTGCCGTTTATGTGTATTGCAGCCCTATTTTAGTACTTTTCTTTTTTAGCTGGTCATAGTAAAGTAGAACATGCATAAATGGCATTGGCTAAAGCCGCTGCCGGGAGGGAGCAGTGAAATATGGCCGAGATAGAAGGATTGACGGGGCTCAGGCCCAGCAGGGAAAGCATTGGAAGCATTGCCTGCCCGCCGTATGACGTAATCAAGCCGGGCAGCAAACTGGAGGCGGCGCTGAACGCGAACCGAAACGCCCTGTCGCACATTACACTTGGGCCGGACCCGCTGGGAGCCCTAAACAGACTGGTGGCTGAGGGCATGCTGCAAAAAGACGGGGTGCCTTGCTTTTATGTTTACGAGCAGTCGTTTGCTGGCCGGAGGAGAACAGGGTTATTGGCAGCGGTCAAGGTGTACGATTATGCCGAAGGCCAGATCATCAGGCACGAGCGGACTTTTGACGATAAAGTCCGGGGGCGATTGGAGCTGAGCGCCAAAACCGGCTATACCTTTGAACCTGTTTTCCTTTTAACCAGGGCGCCGGTGGGAGAAGTCCTGGAAGAAATCAAATCCTCAAACCGGCCGGAATATGAATTCGTTTCCGACTTTGAGGGGGCTTCTGAACTGCACGGGATTGCCAACCGCATCTACCGTTTGCCAGAAGACAGCAGTGAAGGTCGGCGGCTGCAGGCTCTGATCAAGGAGAGGCCCTTGTACATAGCTGATGGCCACCACAGGTACCACGCGTCTCTCTTAAACAGACAGACCCACTGTCTTGCATATATCTGTGAGGCCGGGCAAGTGGAAATCCAGGCTTACAACCGGGTCATCAACGGCATGGTGAAGTTTGAGGAGATCAAAGACAGACTTGCGCTGTCTGAACTCCGGGCCTTTGCCACGCCGCCCAAGCACCATTTTGCCGTGTATACCAGGGCGGGCAGTTATCTGATCAAGGCCAGGCATATACCGGATGATGTCATCGGACGGCTGGACTGCAGCATCCTGGAAAACGAACTTTATCCCCTGCTCGGGTTGACACACGAGATGATCAGGGATACGCGGCATTTTGATTACTTCCCGGAGCAGGAAATGGACAAAATGATGGAAATTGTAAATGAAGGCTGGTACGATCTTGCCGTGGCCCTGCACCCCGTTTCCAGGGAAGAATTGATGGCGGTGGCTGATGCCGGGATAAAAAACCCGAACATAGTTATGCCGGAGAAATCAACATTTTTTGCCCCTAAAATATTGTCGGGGATATTTATCTACCGGCATCGGGTGGCGTGAATGCTGTCGTAAAATGTTGAAGATGGGACGATGGTCGGAAAGGAAAAACAGAGCGGTTTGTGGAATAATTATTTTAAGTGGACTGCAATAAAAATGCTCCGGCGAGGTGGCTTAGCGTGTGGAAAGGCCGAAAAATTGTTTTGCGCCCCCTGGAGGTCTCCGATGCGGAGGTTGTGCAAAAATGGTATGTCGACAAGGAGTTCCGCATGGCCTACGATGAGTATGAAAGCGTAGATCTGGATTCCATCCGCAGGGAAATCGAGATGAACCGGGGAGATATCGGCGATCCGAGAACAAGGAAAGCGGTTTTTCTTGTTCTGCGCAAGGTTGACCGGCGTCCCATTGGCTTGGCCTGCCTGAGACAGATCGACCGCCAGAACGGCAACGCGGAAGTGGTTCTGGGCATAGGCGAACGGGATATGCGGCTTGCCGGCTATGGTGTTGATATCCTTATTGCGCTTTTGGATATTGTTTTCTACGAGCTGGGGCTGGAAAAGGCTTACCTGCGCATTTACGACAATCACGAACTGGGGCGCAAAAGCGCTACAAACTTCGGGTTTATCCCGGAGGGCAAGATGCGCAACCAGGCTTTTGTGGAGGGGAAATACGTCGACATGTGGATACTGGGGCTGCTGAAGGGAGAGTATGAAACACTGCCCATTGTTCCCAAGTGGAAGAAAAAATACCAATCTGAATTGAATTGAACGTGTTGTCAATGTCGCCAGGTAATATCAAGGGAATAAAGGGATGGTTTGTTGATGAGCGATTTCGAGGGCAAGCCCCGGGTGATTATTGAATACAAGAACAAGAAGAATTCTTCCGGCAAGGTTGTGGATGGCGTGATCCATCTGGCGATCTCCAGCCGTCTTGATCAGCAAGAGCGCGAAAAACACATCGAACGCCTGACCAATAAGCTGCTCGACAAGATGAGCTGGGCCAGGAATTACCGGTTCGAGGACCAGCAAGGCGTGGTCCGCACAGATGAAGATTTGTGGCAATTGGCCCAGACGATTAACCGCGCCTACTACAATTTTCCCTTGGAAAACGCCGTTTTTCACAGGCAGCACAGCACATGGGGGACATGCAGCCGCCAGACAGGGCAGATCTATGTTTCCCATCGTTTGATGGGGGCTGCGCTGGACCTGCTGTGGTATGTTGTCACGCATGAAATATGCCACCTGGAAGAGCCTTCGCACAATAACCGGTTTTGGCAGTTGGTCAGCAAAGCCTGCCCGAACTACCAGGATTGCCGGAAAAGGTTGAAAGCTTTTGGCTTGCAATAATGACGAACCGCGGAATGGTAAATAATTTGAAGAAGGGTGATGGTCGTGGACTGGGGGTCTTTCCTTTTTTTGTTTTTGATAATCACCTCGTTTATGCCTATGCTCAAGCAGTACCGGCTTGAAATGGAAAGGATCAGGCTGATGAGGTCAATTGAGCGAAAACGAGGATCGCGGGTGATTACCATGATCCACCGCCAGGAGTCGTTGAGCTTTCTGGGTTTTGCCTTCAGCCGGCACATTAACATCGAAGATTCCGAGCACATCCTGAGGGCCATCCGTCTTACTCCCGAAAACATGCCCATCGATATCATCCTGCATACCCCGGGCGGCCTGGTCCTGGCCTCCGAACAGATCGCCTACGCCTTGCAAAGGCACCCGGCCAAGGTTACGGTGATGGTGCCTCATTATGCCATGTCGGGCGGAACGCTGCTGGCCCTTTCCGCAGACGAAATAATGATGGACGAGAATGCTGTTCTGGGGCCGGTAGACCCGCAGATCGGACAGTACCCGGCGGCTTCGATACTCAAGGTCGTTAAAGAAAAAGATTTGAATGAAATAGACGACACAACCCTGATCCTGGCGGATATCAGCCAAAAAGCCATTCGGCAAATGGAAAACACGATTTATAATTTATTGGTGGACGAGATGCCGGAAGAGAAGTCGCGGGAGATAGCCCGCATTTTCAGCCAGGGGTTGTGGACCCACGATTATCCCATAAAAGTTGACGAGTTGAAGAAAATGGGCATACCGGTAAAAGTCGGGCTGCCAGAAGAGGTGTACCACCTGATGGAGCTTTATCCGCAGCCGTCTGGGCGAAGACCTTCCGTTCAGTTTATTCCTTTGCCCTACGATGTTCCAACCAACGAGAAACCCAAAAAATGATTGCCTGGGAAATGATGGTATGACTTGCAGCCTGAACAATACCATAAAGTGTAAACAGATCATCGGGATAGCTGGGACCGCCAAAAACACAGGCAAAACGACCACCATGACCGCTTTGATTGAGCGTGTGTACCGGGAAAAGATAGAACTTGGCCTGACAGGGATCGGATACGACGGGGAGGCGGTGGACAATGTGACGGGCTTGCCCAAACCGCGTATCCGCTGCGAACGGGGGACGATTGTCGCTACAGCCGAACGCTGTCTGCCGGCCGGCTCGGCAGTTGTTGAGGTTTTAACCGCAACCAAGGTTCACACCGCTTTGGGCAAAGTTGTCATTGGCCGCGTTTTGGAACCAGGACAGGTTGTGGTTGCCGGCCCGATTAAGGGCTCGGAGCTTAGGTCGGTCAACGAGGCCCTTTTTGAGCATGGCTGCCGCTTGGTCCTGGTTGACGGCGCTCTAAACAGGATAGCCCCCATGGTGGAAACGGACGGCTTGATATTGGCCACGGGCGCTGCCAGGAATATAAATATCCAGGAACTGGCAGGGGAGACCCGTTCTCTGGCCGAAATAATGGATTTACCTGTTTGGCAGGGAACGGCCGGGGTGGAGGGAACAGTCTCATCCTCCTCACTGTTGTCCGAAAAGGCGGCGCAAGAGCTTTTAGAGCGGATCGGCCCGGCAGACGAAACGGTCTTCATCGACGGGGTGGTCAGCGAAAACTGTTTCCGTTTAATCGCCGAGCGGGGAAGGGACAAACTGGCAGGCAAAGCCCTGGTGTTGGCCGACCCCATCAAGGTTTTGGTGGCCGGCAACACCTTGAACGTATGCCGGTTGCTGGAAGGATTGAAGGACACAGGCGTAAGCATTTTTGTAAGGAAGAAAATAGCCTTGCTCGCTATAACCATAAACCCTTTTTATCCAAAGTATCGTTTTGTCTCTGGCGATTACGCGCCGGCCTATGTGGATAAGGATGAACTGAAGAGGGCGGTGTCGGCAGGATGCCGCGTTCCCGTACTGAATGTAGTCGAGGACGGGGTTGATAGGCTGTGGGAAATTATCAATTTGATGAAACAATTAAGTTAATTAGGTAAGAATAATGAACATCAAACAGAATAGATTTGAATGATTGGATGATATCGGGGAGGGAGTGCCATGATTTATGACAAGGCCCATGAACTGGCACGGGCGATAAAGTCCAGCCAGGAATACAGGCAGTTTGCAGAGGCCAAAGAAAAAGTCGGCCAGAACCCTGAGAATATCAAAATACTGCAGGATTTTCACCTGAAGCAGCTGGAGATACAGACCATGCAGATGATGGGCAAGGAGATTCCTCCCGAAAAAATGCAGGAGTACGAAAAAATGGGCGAGATTTTATCATATCATCCCAGCGTCCGGGAGTATCTCCAGGCCGAATTCAGATTAGCCCAGGTCATGGCCGATATCCAGAAAATCCTGGCCGAAGCGGTCGATCTTGAACTGCCAAAGGTTGAGCGGCAGCAATAGAGCGGGTGAGTATATGCCTAAAGTGCGACGCATGACCAGGCAACGGAGGGTAATACTGGAAATTTTGCGCAACACAAAAGACCATCCTACCGCCGAGTGGGTTTATGAACAGGCCAAGGCGCATTTGCCGGAAATAAGTCTGGGTACTGTTTATCGCAATTTGCACCTGCTGGAAGCAGAAGGCGAAATAAGGGAGCTGGACTGCGGCGGAGCGTCTGGCAGGTATGACGGCAACTCGTTGGACCATGCCCATTTCAAGTGCCTGGAATGCGACCGGATTTATGATACGGCCGGCCCGTTGGAGTTGAACGGCCAGCCCTTCGATCTGGAAGGGCACATGGTCAGCAGTTACCAGCTTGTTTTTTACGGGGTGTGCCGCCATTGTCTGAACAAACGGTCGGAAAAACAGGACAACAGCCAAAGGTAGGTGTCAGGATGGAGGTTTATGCACTGATAGGTTCCACCGGTACCGGGAAAAGCCACCGGGCTATGATTGTCGCCTATCAAGAGGGCATAGACACAATAATTGACGACGGGCTGCTGATCAAGGACGGGTGCAAGCTGGCCGGGAAATCGGCCAAAAGGGAAGCCACAGCTTTGCAGGCCGTCAAAAGGGCGATCTTTCTTGATCCCGAGCACGCCGAAGAAGTGAAAAAAAAGCTGCAGGAAGAAAACCCCGAACGCATCCTGGTCCTTGGCACATCGTTAAGAATGGTCTGCCGTATCACCGATTCCCTGTCAATCCCACGGCCCACCAAGGTCATCAGGATCGAGGATGTAGCCACCGAGCGTGAAATTAAACTGGCCCGCGAACTCCGGGAGACATACGGAATGCATGTTATTCCTGTACCCACGGTAGAGGTGAAAAAGGATTTTCCGGGCTACCTGGTGGACCCGTTGAAATACTTTTTCAGCAAAAAGAACGAAAACCGCCGCAAGATAGGCGAAAAGTCGATCATCAGGCCTAAATTCAGCATGCTGGGCAAACTGGTCATTACGGAGCATGCGGTTTCTCAGATAGTAACCATTGTGGCTATGCAAATCCCGGAGGTCAGTCAGGTTACAAAAACCCACGTGGAGATGAGCAGCGAGGGAGTGAAGATTCGCCTGGAAATAACCGCGTGCTATGGGTGCTTTGTGCCGGATGTGGCCCGGGCCGTAAAAAGAAGGGTGGAAACAAGCTTGGAAAGCCTTACCGGTTTAATCGTTTACGGTGTGCACGTGCTGGTGAAGTCGCTTGAAATCCAGCCAAAATAGCCAAAATAAAGTGGATGGCAGAGCAACGGTTTTTTGTCTCGGAAATGGGGTGATTGGGGTGGAAGAAGCTGCGTTTGCCAGGTGGATTTGTGAAGGCGGGCAAGTGGTGTTGCCGGTTCGACTGCTGGAAAAAATGGAGGCTTTGAACTTGCCGCCGGAGCATTTAGGATATTTGGTTTTGGCCATGGCCCGCTGCCAGGAGGGACTGAGCTACGGAGAGCTTGCCCGTGACCGGTGGATAAAATGGTGCCTTGCGGAAGGCTGGGCCCGGTGGCAGGGGCAAGGGGACAATAAGAGCATTACCTATTCACCTTTATGGGAAAGGTTGTATGAGGTCTGGCGCAAAAACAGCCAGGAGGACAACCTGGCGGCAGGCTGGCAAAAGAGAGAGTTCAACTTTGAAAAGATCTTAAAATGGATTGACGCGGAAAGAGGCTCTTTATCCATAACTTTAAGAGAAAAACAGGTCATCCAGGAATTTAATCTGAAATACGGCTGGTCTTCAGATTTTATCCTTATTTTCCTGCAGCTGGCCTTCGAGCGGGGGAACAGGCAGGTCCATGCTTACCAGCCTATCGCGAAAAAGGTTTACGAGAGCGGTATAGACACGGTCCAAGGCCTGATAAAGTTCATGGACGAGCAGGACTGGGTGCAATACAAAACAGCGGAGATAAAAAAATGCATCGGGCAGTATGGCGGTGTTACCAGGCCGCAGAGAGAAATGTATTTAAAGTGGCAGAACCAGTGGAAATTCAGCCACGAAGTGATCCTCAGGGCGGCCGAGGAAACGGTCCGCACTAACAACCCGAACTTCAAATATATAGATGCCATTTTGCAGGACTGGCATGAAAAAGGAGTCAAAACTATTCAGGATGCGGAAAAGGCAATGAGCGAGCGCGAAAAAAAGGACGGGAGCCACAGAGCGGCGGCAGTAAAAAAGAGGATCAACCGCGTGGATTACAGAAACTGGGAAGATATATAAACACCCGGTTTGCCCGTGGCAGGAGTGTGAGAACGCATGGCGCAACAATCATTGGAATTAAAGCGTCAGCAAAGGATAGCGGAGTGGGAAAACAGGATCATGTTGTTACATAAGAGGTTCCCGCGCTTGGAGGAAATAAGCAGATTGATCGCCCGCCTGTCGTTGGAGCTTGCCCTGGTGGAGATGGGAGACGGCAAAATGGGACTGAGCAGGCAGGATATTATGAAGATGCAAGAATCACTTGTGTTGGAAAGGAAAAGCATCATTACCGAAAATAATCTGCCGGAAAATGTCTATGATATATGGTGGGAATGCGACAGGTGCAACGACACGGGTTTTCTTGGCCCTGGCGTGAAATGCCCGTGCCGGATACAGGCGGAGATAAAGGAACGCTGGCAGATGAGCGGTTTGTCTCCGGAACAGGAAAGGCAAACGTTTGGGACTTTTTCTCTGGAATGGTACCAGGACAAGGAAAGGCACCGCAAGATATTGGAAAAATGTGTGGAGTTTGCGGAACAGGTGTGCGCAAGGCAGCCGGTGGAAAACCTGTTTCTTTATGGCCCGGTAGGAACGGGGAAGACCCATCTTTGCAGCTCGATAGCCAATTATGTTTTGCAGGCCGGGATTAACGTCATATATATCAAAATATCACAGCTGCTTGATCTGATTCGCGAGTACAAGTTCAGCCGTGACTGGGACGAACAGGGGCAGCAAAAGCTCAAGACGCTTTACCGCGTAGATTTGTTAATCATCGACGACCTGGGCACCGAGACTTCTACCGACTTCGTGCGCGAACAGTTGCTGCTGCTCCTTGATGAACGGAACAACTACCGCTTGCCCTGGGTGATCAGCACCAACCTTACTCCCAATGAGATTGGCACCATGTACGAGGACAGGCTTAGCGACAGGATGCTGGCTACCTCCCAGATACTTAAGTTCACGGGCGAAAGCGTCCGCCGCCAGAAAAAACTGTTAAAAAAATGAACGCAGCCCGGGTGATTTTTGCTCAAAGGCCAAGGCAAGTAAAAACAGCTGCAGCTATCCTGTGCCTTATATTTTTGCTGCCCGCCTGCGGGCAAAAGGAGACGGCCCCAGAGCGGAAAACAGATGATTTGACAAGGGGGCAAAGGATAACTGCGCATATCGAGCGATTGACCGGTGACGAGATGGCCGGGAGAAGGGTGGGCAGCCGTGGAGAGGCCAAAGCGGCGCTTTATCTGGCCCGTTGTCTGCAAAAGGCCGGTCTTTTGCCTGCCGGTGAGGCAGGTACTTTCTTTCAGGCTTTTCCGGTCTGCAGGTATGAACCTGTGATGGTTGACAGGCGCCTGACGCTGAAGCAGGCTTCAGCAGGGCCGGTCGGCATAAGCGAAAACGTGCTGGCGGTGTTACCGGGCGCAACCGACCAGGTGATAGTCGTAAGCGCGCATTATGATCACCTGGGAACCGTGGAAGGCAACGTTTATCCGGGAGCCAACGACAATGCCTCCGGAACCGCGGTCGTGCTGGAACTCGCTGCAGCCTTAAAGGGTGAAAAACCGAAATATACGATGCTGTTCGCCTTCTGGGGCGGGGAAGAGGCGGGCTTGCTGGGGTCGGCCTATTTCAGCGAAAACCCCACTGTGGAGCGCGAGAAGATAAGGGCGCTGGTCAACCTGGACAGCATCGGCAACTTGGGGGCTGACAGGAAGCTGCTCGGCTGGAAGGCCGGGGAGAGCGAGACGGCTGCGGAGATATTGAAGAAGCTAGCCCAGCAAGGCTGGGAGGTGGAATGGGAGAAGACCAATGGGCACAGGAGTGATGAAGCGTCTTTGGCCAGAAAAGGCGTGCCCGGTTTTACCCTGCTTTCCCCGAACTGGCTGCAGGACAACCATACCACGCGGGATACAGCCGACAGGGTGCGGACGGAGTATCTTGTTGAGCTGCTGGAAGCCATAAAAGCAGCCCTGCTGACATAAATATTCATTGATATTATATTGAGGCGCAAACAGGCACCGGCAGATTTTTTTAGCCAGCCTCAGAGGTCCGGTTGATAATTGTTATGCAGGAGAATGTCCGAAAATGAACGTTACTGGATGGCAGATTTTTTTATTGTCGGCGTTGCCGTTGACGGAACTGCGCGTCACCATTCCCCTGGCGCTGGCTGTCGGGTTTGCGCCTGTCAAAGCCTTTGTCCTGGCTGTGCTGGGCAACCTGCTGCCGGTCGTGCCGCTCATGCTTCTGCTGGAGCCTATGAGCAAAAAACTGCGGAGTTTCCCGCTCCTGGACGGTTTGTTCAATAGAGTGCTGGCCCGGACAAGGCTTAAAGGGTCACGGGTCCAAAATTATGGACTTGTGGGCTTGCTGCTGTTTGTGGCAGTGCCTTTGCCCGGCACCGGCGCCTGGACCGGGGCAGTCCTCGCCTGGCTGTTAGGTTTTGATCTGTACCTGAGTGTGATTGCCATCAGCGCAGGCGTCATGGTGGCCGGCGCGGTTGTGACCCTGGCCGGTATGGGAATAGTCAGGATCGCTTTGATGACCGATTTTGAATATGTATTGATTATGGCGGCGGTCGTTATACTGCTGATGGTTTGGTACAGGAGCAGGCGGTGAAGCCGTTATTCGAGCCAGGGTAAAGTGTAATAAAAAGAGTTCACCGTCTTGGTGATGACTTCCACGCCGACATCGACTATTTTGGGCTCGCCAGCGATGGACACCAGTATTTTGGCCCTTCGTTTCCGCGGGTCCACCTTGTGGATGATGCCTTCAAGCCCTTGGAGCGGGCCTGACTTGACCACGACCCGGGAATTGATCAGGTATATTCTCGATATGTCCACAGTTTCACTGTACCGCGTGAGCTCGGTTATTACTGCCATTTCCTCTTCGGCCACTGCGGAGAAGTAGGAGCCGTTCCCCAAGACCCGGTAATACCAGGGGACGTTCTTCAGGTTATAGTACAGTGCCTGGTCCATTCTGGTCCTAATGAAAACATAGCCTGGGAAAAGCGTTTTGGAGGCGTATTCCAGCTTTCCCAGCCGTTTTTCGGGGAGCAGCCTTTTGGGCACGAAGGACTGCAAGCGAGATTCGTCAAAAAAATAACGCAGGCTTTTTTGGACCATCTCTTCTTTACCCGTTTGGACAAACAGCACATACCAATTCATCGGCCATCACCAGTCAATTGAAAAATATGGTTGGTAATGATAATTTTAGGAGGCGCAGCAGAGGCTGTCAACGGGAAATGTGTCGAAAAATTATATATTATGTAGAAATAATATAAAGTTTATCAGTTGACATGTCTGGGAATAGTTAATATAATCAAAATATGGAAATAGGCAATCATTTGGAGGCCAATCGATGTTCAGGCACGTTGGCAGCCCAAATGAGGCGAAAAGTTTTGTCCCCGGCAGCAAACGTGGTGCAGTTTGCTGAAAGGATTATTCTGTTGGCTTTTTCCGGAATTCTTTTCAAGAGCTTTGTGAGGAAAAACGGATTTGCACATCTACGCTGTTTCCGATCTCCATATGGAATACAAGGAAAACCGCTGCTGGGTGAAGGATTTGCCTTACGCCGGGCTCAGGGAGGATGTTCTCATCCTGGCTGGCGACGTGGCCGCTGATTTGAACCTGCTGGAAGAAACCTTCAGGGAACTTAAGAGAAAATTCCTTCACGTGCATTATGTGCCCGGTAACCATGACCTGTGGGTGAAGGGCACAGCAGGACCAGATTCGCTGGAGAAGCTGAAACAGGTTCGGGCAGTGGCGGCAACCTGCCGTATCGGCATGGAGCCGGCAGATTACGGCAATGTTTCAATAATACCGTTATTCGCATGGTACGATTACAGTTTTGGCGAACCCAATGCAAGGCTTCTGGAAATATGGTCTGATTATTACGCCTGCCGTTGGCCGGCAGACATGGATGAAATACAAATCACCAGGCTCTTTATTGAAATGAACAGGGAGCACCTGCACAAAAGGGACAACCTGGTCATCTCCTTTTCTCATTTTTTACCGCGGATAGACCTGATGCCGTCTTATATACCGCCGGAGAAGCGTGGCATCTATCCGGTGCTGGGGACCGCTCTCCTGGACAATCAGATCCGCTATATCCAAGCGGACATTCATGTTTTTGGGCACACTCATGTGAACACCGTCGCGGCAATCGACGGGGTCACATACATTAACAACGCCCTGGGGTACCCGCACGAAAAAAGGATTAGCGCCCGAGAACTCAGGCGCATTTTTTAATATAGGCCAAGAAAGGAGAATGGTATGGTTCTGCCGCCTGCTCAATGCCAGCCGATCGTGCTTTGCCGCAGGTTGGTTCTGCGAAGGCAAAGGAAGGAATACGACTCATCTTTTTGTTTGTCCTGGTTGCCCCAGGGGGAGCCCTTCCTGTCGATTTCCGGCTGCTTGCACCCGCAAGAGGCCAAAAGCTTTGAGGCCATGCAGCATGATAAACGGAAAAAAGACTATCTGCTGGGGAGATACAGCGCCAAAATGGCGCTTGCCCTCCTGAGCGGGGAAAGCGAATTGGACAAGATACTGGTAGGGCAGGGAGTTTTTAACCATCCCGTGGTTGGGGGCAGTTGCCGTATCCAGGGTTTGGAGGTGGCCATAACTCATTGCGACGGTCTGGGAGCCGCAGTCGCATTTTCCATGGTCTATCCACTGGGAATAGACATTGAACGGGTCAGCATAGACAGGATAAGGGTTATGGAAAAAGAGACAACGGTTATCGAGCAAAGAATACTGCAGAGCCTGAATTTGCCGGAAGGGGTTTCCCTGGCGTCGTTTTGGACGGCGAAAGAGGCCCTGTCCAAGGTTTTGAAGACCGGGATGACCGCCCCGTTCCACATTTATGAGATCAGTACAGCGGAAGGGTGCGACGGTTACCTGCTAAGCCATTACAGGTATTTCACGCAGTACTGTTGCTTTACGTTTGACTGGGGCGGTTATGTGTTTTCGATGACCTGCCCGCGGGAGACGGAGCTGCCGGCAGAATTCGTGGCTGAAATGCGGAAGATTTCGTTTGCACAGCCCGGCAGCCGATATGAAACAGCAATCTGATGCCTCTCCAGAAACGATATGGGGGGGCGTTTTTAAATTGCCGCCAAGAAACTGCAACTCAAACGGGAAGGGAGTTGATCGGGCATAAAACAATCATTTGCGAACAAGCCAGTGGCAGCCTTGATGCTTATTATATGGTGGCTGTTGTCTGGTACGGCAATCGCGGCGGAAGACCACTGGGCAAGGGACCAGATTGAAGAAATGAAGGCCAAGGGCGTTAGCTTTTGTCAGGAACCGGATGTACCGGCCAGCGTACATATGCAGAAAGAGGTGTTCGGGCTCGCAGGCATATCCTTGCAGCCACGGGAAGACTTGAACAGGTACACCCTGATCCAGGCGATGCTGGTGAATATGGTCGGCGCAGAAGGAGAAGCAGTAAATGAAGCTGACATTCCCAAACTGCTCGAAGAATATGCAGATTATTGCAAATACTGTATCAAGGCCAATATGATTCTGGGAAGGGCCGTTAAATCCGGGCTGTTAAAAGGCCGCCTGACGGCCTCGGGTAAGCGGTTGGAACCCAAAAGCGCCGTGACCGGCGCGGAGCTTGCGGTTTTTGCCTCAAGATTCCTGGAAATGCACAGGATAAAAAACAGGGTAAAAAACTGACAGCGATAAAAAATACGTGCCCGGCAAGGGCAAAAGGGGCTGTTCCGATGGATGAAAAGTATTTGGCCGCGGTGATTGAAGAAATGCTGGTAAAGCTTGAAAAGCACGGGCGTTGCTTGGAAGAAATCAGGGGGTATATGAATTCGGTGGATGAAACCTTTTATGACCATGAAAAACGGCTCGAAACCCTGGAAAAAAATTTGAGCAGGCCGGCAGGCCGATAGAGGTGAGGAGGAGTTTGGAACGAAGTGAACAATCCGGTGGTATTCATGTTCTCAGGACAGGGGTCCCAATATTACGGAATGGGAAAAGAACTTTACGCATCCAACTCTGTTTTCAGGAGTTGGATGCTGCGTTTGGATGAGGCGGTCCGGCAGATTGCGGGCTGGCCCGTGCTGGCCGTTTTGTTCGATGAAGGCAAAAAGAAAAGCGATAGTTTTATTGATGTCCGTTTTACCCATCCGGCCATTTTTATGGTGGAGTACAGCCTAGGCCAGGTCCTGCTGGCGGAAGGGATCAGGCCGGATTATGTTTTGGGAGCCAGCCTGGGCGAATATGCGGCCGCGGCTTTGGCCGGTGTTTTGGAGGCTGAAGAAATGTTGGAAATCCTGGTAAGACAAGCCGAACTGCTGGAGAGCAACTGCCAGCCGGGAGGGATGCTGGCCGTACTGGCCAGGCCGGAACTCTACCACCAGGATTGCATTATCAATAATAACAGCGAATTGGCGGCCGTGAACTATTCAGAACACTTTGTGCTGTCAGGCCGTTCTGAAAAACTTGACCTGCTGGAAAGCTATTTTAAAGAAAAAGGGATTGTCACCCAGCGCTTGCCGGTTTCACATGGTTTCCATTCGTGCCTGCTGGATCCGGTGTCTCAGGAATACCTTGCTGTTTTGAAAACAAAAAGGTTTAAGCCGCCGCTGGTCCCGATGATTTCCTGCCTTTGCGGCGGGCAAGCAGAAAGTGTCGGGCCGGAGTATTTCTGGGAAGTGGCCCGCCGGCCGATTCGTTTCGCCAGCAGCCTGGAGTTCATGGAAAACAGGGGCGCGCATGTGTATCTGGACCTCGGGCCGTCAGGCACCCTGGCCGGTTTTGTCAGGCGCCTGCTCGCCCCGGCATCGAAATCCAAGACTGCGACTGTAATTACTCCGTTCGGAAAAGAGACGGACGGGATAATCAAAATCAGGGACTTGATTGCCCGGCGATGAACACTGGCGATGGAAGAAATCAGGTGAATGCTTAAAAAGAATAAAACTTAAGAATGAAAGGACGGGTGAAAATGATCGCTTACTTGTTCCCCGGACAGGGCTCTCAGCATGTCGGCATGGGGAAGGAACTGTTCGATGAATTTAAAGACTTGACAGCCCAGGCCGATGAAATCCTTGGGTATTCCGTCAGGGAACTGTGTCTGGAAGACCCTGAAAACAAACTGTCACAGACGAGCTATACGCAGCCGGCGTTGTATGTGGTAAATGCCCTATCGTATTTGAAAAAGACTGCACAAACAGGCAACAAGCCGGACTATTTGGCTGGCCATAGCCTGGGGGAATACAATGCGCTGTTGGCGGCGGGATGCTTTGATTTTGCCACCGGCCTGAAACTGGTCCAAAAGCGGGGAGAGCTGATGGGCAGGATTGTGGGAGGGGGGATGGCCGCAATCATCGGGTTAAGTCCGGAAAAGATTGCGGAGGTCCTAGATTCTGCCGGCTTTAAGTCAATCGACATCGCCAATTTCAACAGCAATTCCCAAACCGTCATTTCCGGCCCGGCGGAAGATATTAACCGGGCCAGGGGGGCATTCGAAAAGGCAGGGGCAAAAATGTATGCGGTGTTGAAAGTAAGCGGGGCTTTCCACTCCAGGTACATGGAGGAGGTCAAGGCAGAATTCGCCGGGTTTCTTGATGGTTACCAGCTCAAGGACCCGGCGATTCCTGTCGTGTCCAATGTCCGGGCCAGGATGTACCGGCCGGGGGAGACCAAAAAGAATTTGGTTGACCAGATCGCCGGGCCGGTCAAATGGCTGGACAGCATCAGGTATTTAATGGGAAAAGGCGTCACGGAGATGGAGCAGGTGGGTCCGGGGAGGGTGTTGACAGAGCTTGTGAACAGTATCTTGAAGGAAGCGCAGCCGTTGTATGAGGCGGAAATCGATGTGCCGCCTGCAAGGGAGGCCGCGGAGACGGCAGCGGCACGGCCGGAAAGTAAAGACGTTTTTGAAGTGTCCGCCTTTTCGCTCGGCGACAGCGGCTTCAAACAGGATTACAATCTCAGGTACGCTTACCTTGCCGGGTCCATGTACCGCGGCATATCGTCCCCGGAGATGGTGGTCAGGCTCGGCAGAGCGGGGATGATGGGCTTTTTCGGCACAGGCGGTTTGGACCCCGGCACGGTGGAAGAGGCGATCAGAGCCATTCAGAAGGGGCTGCCCAACGGGGAAGCATACGGCATAAACTTAGTCTACAACCCGGTTGACCCTTCCTGGGAAGAAAACCTGGTTGACCTGTTCCTCCAATACGGGATACGCAATGTAGAGGCGTCGGCCTACATAAGCGTGAGCAAGGCCCTGGCCAGGTATCGCCTGACAGGTCTTTACCGCGACGATAAGGGAAATGTGAGGGCGGCGAACCGGGTCATCGCCAAACTGTCGCGGCCGGAAGTGGCTGAACTGTTTCTCAGTCCGGTTCCTACCAGGATCGTTGACCGGCTGCTGGCCGAGAAGTCGATCACTCCCGAAGAAGCCAGGCTGTCGTCGGAGATTCCCCTGGCTGAAGACATTTGCGTGGAGGCCGATTCGGCAGGCCATACGGACCGGGGCGTTGCTGCCGTTCTGATACCTGCCATGTTGAAGATGCGGGATGAGATGATGAGCCGGCACCGGTACCCGCGCAAGGTCAGGGTAGGGGCGGCCGGGGGGATAGGCACCCCCGAATCTGCGGCAGCCGCTTTCATTTTGGGCGCGGACTTCATTGTCACCGGGTCTATAAACCAGTGCACGGTTGAGGCCGGGATCAGCGAGGTTGTAAAGGACATGCTGGAAGACATCAATGTCCAGGACACCGATTATGCCCCGGCAGGCGATATGTTTGAGCTCGGAGCCAAGGTCCAGGTCCTGCGGAAGGGGGTGTTTTTCCCGGCCAGGGCCAATAAACTGCACGACATTTACCGCCATTATGAGTCACTCGAACAACTGGACGAGAAAACCAGAGAACAGATCCAGGAGCGGTATTTCCAAAAAAGCTTCAGTGAAGTCTGGGAGGAGGTTTGTTCGTATTACCCGGCTAACGAGGTAGAAAAGGCCAGGAACAATCCCAAGCATAAAATGGCCCTGGTTTTCCGGTGGTACTTTGGTTATTCAACCCGTCTGGCGTTGCAGGGGATTGCGGAGAGAAAGGTCGATTTCCAGGTCCAGTGCGGTCCGGCCCTGGGTGCGTTTAATCAATGGGTGAAAGGCACGCCCCTGGAGAAATGGAAAAACCGCCATGTGGACGAGATCGGTCGCAAATTGATGGAGGAAACGGCGTCGGTATTGAAAGAAAGGTTTAAGAGCCTTGCCGGTTGATTTTTGCATAATTCAGATGGAAGTACAGGGGTGATGAAGGCATGACGCGCAAAGAAATTTTGCTTGCCTATAAGGAAGGGAAACTGACGCTGGCCGAAGTGCGGGGAAAACTTGGCCGGATGGCAAAGCTCGGGGGCCGAAGCGCTCTGTCCGAAGGGCAGAAAGGTTTATGGGCCTTACAAAAAATCGTACCGGAATCCGGTGCCTATAACCTTCCCCTTTGTTTGCGGGTGGCCGGCAGCCTGGATCAGGCCAGCTTGATGAAGGCCTGCTCGTTTGCGGTGGAGCAGCATCCAGTTCTCGACAGCGTGGTACGAGAGGAGAACGGGGAGCCTTTCTTGGCCGTTGGTCCCTGCCGTTCGCCTGACATCAGGCGCGAGGAAGCGGCGGGTCTGGCCGACCACGAGATAGTGCCGTACTTGCGGGCTAAGGCTAAAGAACCGTTTTCGCTGGAAAACGGGCCGCTGGTCAGGGTTCACCTTGTTTCGCCTTCCGAACAGGACCACTACATCCTCATTGTAGTGCACCATCTCGTGTTTGACGGCCTATCAACAATCATTTTCCTGGAAACATTGCTGAACGCCTACCGGGAATTCAGGGCGGGGAACGCTCCGCCCGTTACTGTTTCCGGAGAATACAGCGATTATGTTCAGTGGGAAAAAGACGCGCTGTCAGGCCAGGAAGCAGAGGAGCACCGCGCTTACTGGAAACGGCAGTTGGCGGGGGAGCTGCCGGTGCTGGAAGTGCCGGCCGACCGCTCCCGTACGGGTGAGACCGTTCTCATGGGGGCGACGCATACCACCTGTTTATCGCCGTCCTTGAGCAAAAAGCTGAGGTCTTTGGCCCGGACCCGGCAGGTAAACATATCCGTAGTCCTGCTGGGCATCTATAAGCTGTTGTTGCACCGGTATACTGGCCTGGAAGACATTATCGTCGGCCTGCCGGTGATGGTGCGGCCCAAGGAAGAGTTTGCCGCGCAGGTCGGTTTTTTCATCAACATGATACCGGTGCGCAGCCGCCTGACAGGGAACAAGCCGTTTGCGGATTTTCTGCAGGAATTGAATGCAACCCTGGCCGATGGGCTTGACCATTCGGTTTATCCGTTCCCGGCCTTGGTCCGGGATTTGAACGTGCCCCGCCTGCGCGAAAACTACCCGGTGTTTCAAACGGCCTTCGCCTATCAGAATTTCGGCGGGATGAGCAGCGTGCAGCAGCTGCTGGAGCGGTACCGGGACACAATCAGGGCGGAGGTGGTGCCCGGCATCCACCAGGAAGGCGAATACGAGTTGGAACTGGAGGTCTATGAGCAGGCGGAAGGATATACGCTAAACTTCAAATACGACCCTGGCCTGTTCGAGGCTTCGACCATCGAGCGGATGAGCGGGCATTATCATCACCTGGCCGAAGAGGTGGCCCAAAACCCCGCCGCGCTAATAGACGACTATTCTCTCCTGACCGACCAGGAAAAAAGGATGATCCTTTACTCCTGGAACGCTACGGAGGCTGTTTATCCGGCCGGCAAGTGTTTTCACATGCTGTTCGAGGAGCAGGCCCGGAAGACGCCTGCCGCAGCGGCCGTCGTTTATGAGGATGAGGCCCTGACTTACAGGCAGTTGGACGAAAGAAGCGCAGCACTGGCAGCATGCCTGCAGGCCCAGGGAGTTGGGCCCGACTGCCTGGTGGGGATTTGCGTGGAACGTTCCCTGGACCTGGTGGTGGGACTGCTGGGGATCCTGAGGGCCGGGGGCGCCTATGTGCCGCTGGAGGCTGATTTCCCGGCGGAAAGGTTGGAGTTTATGCTGAAGGACAGCGGAGCACCTGTGGTTTTGACGCAGGCGGCCCTGGCCGACAAAGTATCGCGATTGGGCGGCGGGAACCTAAAAACGATTGTCCTGGACAGGGACTGGGGAGAAATAGAGAAAACAGCGCGGGGCATAAAGAGGCTCAAGCGTGAAGTCCGGCCGCATCATTTGGCTTATGTGATTTACACCTCCGGGAGCACGGGGAGGCCCAAGGGGGTGATGGTCACCCAGCGGGGGCTGACCAACTTCCTGATCGCCATGGGCGGGCTGATTGGTTTGAAGCCGACGGACTCCCTGCTGGCCGTAACCACCTGCAGCTTTGACATTGCCGGGCTGGAGCTGTTTTTGCCCCTGCTCGGCGGGGCCAGGGTTTTTGTATGCAGTTCGGAAAAAGTCCGGGATGCGGACAAGCTGAGACTTGAAATACAAAGGTTGAGGCCGGCTATCATGCAGGCTACCCCGGCCACCTGGACCATGCTGTTTCATGCTGGATGGAAAAACGAGGAAAGGGTACGGGTCTTATGCGGTGGAGAGGCTTTGTCCCCGTGGCTGAAAGACCGTTTTATGGAATACGATTGCGAAGTATGGAACCTGTATGGCCCTACAGAGACCACCATTTGGTCCACGGCCAAACGCATTCTGCCGTCGGAAGCGGTCACTATCGGCAAACCGTTGCCCAACACTCAGGTGTATATCCTGGATAAAAACCTTAAACCGGTGCCTGTCGGTGTTCCCGGCGAACTTTGCCTTGCGGGGGACGGGCTGGCCAGGGGATACCTCAACTTACCGGAACTTACGGCCCGGAGTTTTGTTCCCAATCCGTTCAAGCCCGGCAAAATGATGTACAAAACGGGCGACCTGGCGCGCTGGCTCCCGCATGGGGAAATTGAGTTTCTGGGACGCGGAGATTTCCAGGTGAAAGTGCGCGGGTTCCGCATCGAGCTGGGCGAAATAGAGACGCGGCTGCGCGGGCACCCTCGGATTAAAGACTGCGTGGTTATTGTCAAAGAGGAAGAAAACAGCAAACAGCTGGCAGCTTACTATGTAATGAAAGAAACCGATGCCGGCAAAGAGGAAAAAGACGCAGGGCAGCCGCCTCTTCCGCAGCAACTGCGCGAATACTTGAAGCGGTTCCTGCCCGAGTATATGGTGCCCTCGTTTTTTGTTCAAGTGGAGGAAATACCGTTAACCCCCAACGGCAAGGTGGACCGGAAAGGTTTGATGGCCCGTAAACTGAAGCCTTCGCGGGAAGAGGGAGCAAACCGGCCTGTATCCGCGATTGAAGAAAAACTGGCCGGCATTTGGAAGGGGATCCTGCACGTGGACGATATCGGCAGGGAGGACGGCTTTTTTGACGCGGGAGGGGATTCTGTATCAGCCGTCGCCCTGGTGGAAAGGGTCAGAACAGAGTTCGATTGCGATATACCTGTTTCTTCGCTGTTCAAATACCCGAACATCAAGGAGATGTGTTCATACATCCGTGAAATCAAGGGTTCAGGCGAACTGGCCGTGGCGGAGGTTCAGGCGAAGAACCGCAACGGCCCTGCCGATTTTCCCGAGTATTACCGGGACAGCCTGGCAATAATCGGGATCTCCTGTCATTTTCCCGGGGCGAAAAACCGTTTTGAGTTCTGGGACAATCTTAAACTGGGGATAGAAAACGCCAGGTTCTTTTCCCGAGAAGAGCTCGGCCGGTATGGCCTGCCGGCGGAAGTCCTGGAAAACCCGCGCCTCGTCCCGGTCCAATTCACGATTGAAGGCAAAGAGTTTTTTGACCCGGCATTTTTCAACATTCCCCCGAAAGATGCGGAGCTGATGGACCCGCAGCTGAGACTGCTGCTGATCCATTCCTGGAAAGCCATCGAAGACGCCGGCTATGTTCCAGCGGACATACCCCAGACCGGCGTGTTCATGTCGGCCAGCAACAACCTTTACCAGGCGCTGTTGCCTTCTTTTGCTTCTTCGGGCGGGGTCAAGGTCTTGAAAGACTCGGAGGAGTATGTGTCCTGGCTTCTGTCCCAGGGAGGGACAATTCCCGCCATGATCTCGCACAAGTTGGGGCTGAGGGGACCGAGCCTCTTTGTTCATACGAATTGCTCCTCCTCGCTGGCAGGGCTGTACACGGCCTACCAGAGCCTGCGAGCCAAAGAAGCACGTTACGCCCTGGTGGGAGCGGCGACAGTCCAGCCGGCAACTGTTGCCGGGTACATGTACCAGCCGGGGCTGAACTTCTCCGGCGACGGTCATGTCAAGACTTTTGACGCCGCGGCGGACGGGATGGTAGCCGGGGAAGGAGTGGCGGTCATCCTGCTGAAAAGCGCCCTGGAGGCCATAAAAGACGGCGACCATATTTATGCGCTGTTAAGAGGGGTGAGTGTCAATAACGACGGTTCGGAAAAGGTCGGGTTTTATGCGCCGAGTGTTAAAGGCCAAACCGAGGTGATCAAGAAAGCGTTGGAAACTACCGGGGTTCACCCCGAAACAATAAGTTATGTCGAGGCTCACGGGACGGGCACAAAACTTGGAGACCCGATTGAATTCGCCGCCTTATGCGATGCCTACCGGCAGTATACGAACAGGACGCAGTTTTGCGGAATCGGCTCGGTCAAAACGAATATCGGACACCTTGACACGGCCGCCGGTCTGGCCGGATGCATCAAAGTGGCTTTGAGCCTGTATTACGGAGAGGTGCCTCCGTCACTGAACTTCAACACCCCGAATCCGGAACTGGAGATGGAAAAGTCGCCGTTTTACGTAGTGGCGGGCCGACCGATGAGATTCGATAATGCCCGCGAACCGATCAGGGCGGCGCTGAGCTCGATGGGTATGGGCGGAACCAATTCCCATGCCGTTTTTGAACAGTACAGGCCTTACGGCGGGCAGGAGGAGAGCGCCGGGGAAGTTGCCGGCAAACACGAAGGCCCATACCTTGTTCCTTTGTCGGCCAGAAACCGGGAGCGGCTTGCCGAGTATGCCCAAAATTTGCTGGATTACCTTTCCGGAACCGGCGGGTATCCCGGAGCGGCCGGGGCAAACCCAGAACGGGCGCCGGCAAGTCTGGCCGACCTGTCGTACACGTTGCAGGTGGGCCGTGAAGCAATGGAAAACAGGGTGGTTTTTGTCGTAAATGACCTGGATGAACTGCGGCAAAAATTACAGGGGTTTATCGAGCAGCGTCCGGATCTAGAAGGCTGTTTCAGGGGAGAAATAAAACGGGGCGGCCGCAGCGCCAGAAAAACTGGAGCGGGAGAAGAAGGACGGGAAACGGTTGTCCGGCACATGGAAGGCAAGGAATTGGAAAAATTGGCCAGAGCCTGGGTGGAAGGGATTAATGTGGACTGGGAGATGCTGTACCATGACGGGAAACCGCGCCGGGTGAGTTTGCCAACCTATCCGTTCGCCCAGGAAAGATACTGGCCTGCAAATAGAATGGGCAGCGAGAGAAAGCCGGCACTGGATTCAAACAGAGACGCGACCCCGGCGGGAACAGTCATGCTGGTTCCATCCTGGGAAACGGTTGAGCCGGCCTGGGGTACGGGAATGCCCGCTGCCGGCGGCAGGACTGTAATTGTCGGCGGGGACGAAGAAAAACGCAATGAGGTTCTGCGCCTGTTTCCGGCGGCGGAAGTTATGGAGATCGGCCGGGCGGACTCCACAGAGGAGATAACCAGGCGGCTCAGGGGCATCGGGCCACTGGGCCAGGTGGTGTGGTTGCCTGCCGCCTGCTCTGGCCAGGACATGCCCGGGGAGTTCTTGGGCGAAGGGGAGGAGGAGTGCGTAATCCTGGCCTTTCGCCTGGTTAAATCCCTGCTGGCCCTGGGATACGGCCAAGGCAACCTGGGGCTTACATTTATCACTGTCCAGGCCGGGGCGGTGCGCGACGGGGAGGAAATCATCCCCGCCCATGCGGCCCTCCAGGGGTTTATTGGGTCGTTGGCCAAAGAGTACCCCGCCTGGCGTATACGGCTGGCGGACATGGAGGATGGTTGTTCCTGGCCGCTGGATGATGTCTTCAGGCTGCCCCCGGACCCGGAGGGAGAGGCCTGGTTTTATCGCGCCGGCAGGTGGCAGCGGCAGAAGCTGAGCGCCGCTGGAGGCCTTAAACCGGTACGGCGGCTGTACAGACCGGGCGGTGTGTATGTCGTTGCCGGCGGGGCTGGCGGGCTTGGGGAAATCTGGACGGAATACATGATCAGCCGCTACCAGGCACACGTTTTTTGGCTGGGCAGGCGAAGCGAAGACCAGACCATCAGAGCAAAACTCAACAGGCTGGCCGGTCTGGGACCTGCGCCGCAGTATATTGCGGCGGATGCAGCCGACCCGGAAGCATTGCAGCGGGCCTATAGGCTAATCAAGCTGCAACACCCGGCCATAAACGGTGTGGTCCATTCAGCAGTAGGGGCTTTTGATCGAAGCCTGAGGGACATGGACGAAGAACATTTCCGGGCCGTACTGGCAGCCAAGGTTGAAGCCAGCGTGAGGCTGGCGCAGGTGTTCGGGGCGGAAACGCTCGACTTTTTCTTGTTCTTCTCCTCGATGAACGCTTTTGTCAGAGAACACGGAAAAAGCGGGTATTCTGCGGGCTGCGCTTTTGTGGACGCTTTCGCCCGCCGGCTTTCCGGCCGATTGAACTGCGCAGTCAAAGCAATTAACTGGGGCTACTGGGGGGAGGTCGGGGCTGGTGCGTCGATGCCCGAAGCGTTCAAGAAGAGGATGCTCCAGTACGGCATGGCGCCGCTGGAGCCGACGGAGGCGATGACGGCGCTGGAACTGTTGTTGGACGGGCCACTGAACCAGGCTGCGATCGTCAAATACACCAAACAGGAGACTCGCTCCATAGCAGGATCTTACAGTCTGGTCATGGCCGCCGGCCGGCACGACGGCAGCGAAAACGGCGGCATTGCGGAGCAGGCGCGCGGTTTGTTGTTGGTGGGACAAAATTTGGAGACGCTGGTAAGAACGGCGATCAGGGAATGCACGGCGGAAGCTATAAAAATGCCGGTGGATCAAATCATCGATGATGTCAGTTTCGCGGAGTTTGGAGTGGATTCGATTATTGCCGTCAATTTGGTAAACAGCATTAACAGCAGGTTGAACACCGACTTGCAGGTGACAGTATTGTTCGATTACAGCAACGTCGACAGGCTGGCCCAATATATTGTGGAACATCATCAGGCCGACCTGGTTTCTTTGATTCCTGGAGGCGATACAGGCGGCGGGTCAGAGGGGATTGAACGTAGCCAGGCACCTGAACCGGCGCCTGAGGCGCAATCCGGGACGGCAGTTGTCGCCCGCCGGGAGGATATAGCCATTATCGGCATGAGCGGGAGGTTTGCCGGGTCAAAGACAGTTGACGATTTGTGGGAGCACCTGGCCAACGGCGACGATCTGGTCCAAGAAATCACCCGCTGGAACCTAGCAGAGTATTTTGCCGGGACGCCGCTTGAAAAGGCTGATTATTGCCGGTACGGTAGCTTTATCGATGATATTGATTGTTTTGATCCATCCTTTTTCAACATCTCTACGCTGGAAGCCACGTATATGGACCCGCGGCAGAGGGTCTTCCTGGAGGAGTCGTGGAAGGCCCTGGAAGATGCCGGGTATGCCGGCGAGGAGATGCGGAGGCGGCCCTGCGGCGTTTATGTCGGCTGCGGAGCCGGGGACTATTATCTGTTATTGGGTAAGAACCCGCCGGCCCAGGCTTTTTGGGGCAACGACACCGCGCTGATCCCCTCGCGCATTTCATATTATCTGGATATTGTGGGACCGGCGGTGGCTGTAGATACAGCCTGTTCCAGCTCGCTGGTCGCCATTCACCTTGCCTGCCAGGGGTTATGGTCTGGGGAAATCGACCTGGCCCTGGCCGGCGGGGTATATCTCAATTGCACTCCGGGCATTTACCTGCCGGCCAACAGGGCGGGCCTGCTGTCGCCGACAGGGCGGTGCCATGCCTTTGACGAGCACGCGGACGGTTTTGTACCCGGCGAGGGGGTGGGAGCTGTCGTGCTTAAACGATTGTCGGAGGCATTGGCGGATGGCGATCACATTTACGGTGTGATCAGGGGAACGGGTATCAACCAGGATGGCGCAACCAACGGAATTACCGCACCCAGCGCCGATTCCCAGGAACGACTGGAACGCTATGTGTACGACCGGTTCAATATTGATCCCGCCGGCATACAGATGGTTGAGGCGCACGGGACAGGGACAAAACTGGGAGACCCCATAGAGTTTCAAGCCCTGACCAGGGCTTTCAGGCACTACACCTCCAAACAGGAGTACTGCGCTATAGGATCAATCAAGACAAACCTCGGGCATGCCATTTATGCTGCAGGGATTGCCGGAGTCATCAAGGTGCTGTTGTCCTTGAAACATAAACAGATCCCCCCTTCGCTGCATTTCAGGTCGGGTAATCCGCTGATCGGGTTCAAGGGCAGCCCGTTTTACGTCAACACGGTCCTGAGGGATTGGGTTGCCGCAGGTGATTCCAAACGGCGCGCCGCGGTCAGCTCCTTCGGGTTAAGCGGGACCAATGCCCACCTGGTGATTGAGGAGGCACCCGAACAAGAACGGCGACATGCACCCAAGGCGTCTTATTTGATTGTATTGTCGGCCGGTACTGCCGAGCAGCTTAAACAGCAGGTAGCGCAAATGATCGGTTTTTGCGAGCGCGAACCCGGCGCGGACTGCGGCAACATAAGCTATACCCTGCTGCTGGGGCGGAAACACCTCGGCCATCGCCTGGCATGTTTGGCCCGCACTCCACAAGAGCTGGCCGGGCTGTTGAAGCAGTGGCTGGAAGAGGGGCGGGCACCGCATGTCTACCATGCGGTGGTGTCAGGTGTTGCCCGCCAAGAACAGCAAACGATCCAGGTCTATGCGGAGCAGTGCCTTGACAATTGCCGTAACGCGGCCGACGACGGAGTGTACCTGGAATCGCTGTCGGCAGTTGCCGAGTTGTATGTGCGCGGATATAACCTGGAATTCAAACGTCTGTTTGCCGACGGCCAGTACTGCAGGGTCCCGTTGCCATCCTACCCGTTCGCCAGGGAGCGTTACTGGGTGCGGGAATGGTCTGACGGAGAAGCTACGGAAGCTGCGCCTGGCCAAACGCTGGCTTACAAGACGGGCGGACAACATCTTCACCCGCTGCTCCATCGGGCTGATTTTGACATGATGGGACAGCGTTTCAACTCTACCTTCAGCGGACAGGAGTTTTTCCTGGCCGATCACCGGATCAACGGCCGGCGCGTTTTTCCGGCGGCAGCCCATTTGGAGATGGCCAGGGCGGCGGTGGAGCAGGCGGAAGGTTTTAAGGGTAATAGAGCCGGCGGCGTCAGGCTGAGGAACGTTGTTTGGAGCAGGCCGCTGGAAGTGACGGACGGAACTAAAGAGGTTCATGTCAGCCTGAGAGCGGAGGCGAACGGCCGGGTGTCCTTTGAAATATACGGGACAACCGGACAAGGAAAAGAGGTTTATAGCCAGGGGAACGCCGAAGCGGTGGTAGAAGCTGCGGGACCAGACTTGAATATTGAGGAATTGAAAGCGAGGTGCGGGCGCAGAAGAATACCGGCCGCTCGGTACTATGATATTTTTGATGCGATGGGAATTGATTACGGTCCCGGCCACCGGGGGTTGGAAGAGGTGCTGATGGGCGAAGACGAAGCCCTGGCCAGGCTGAGTCTGCCCGGGGTTTTGCACGGAACCGGCGAGGAGTATGTGCTGCATCCCGCCTTGGTGGACGCGGCCTTCCAGGGGGCTGTTGGACTTGTAGCCGGCACGGTGGACGTACCGGCAGGCGGGGAAGAGATAAAACCGGCATTGCCTTTTGCCCTTCGCGAGTTGGTGATATATGAGAAGTGCAAGGAACAGATGTGGGCTTATCTCAGGTTTAGCGGGCCGCAAGCAGCAGGCGGCGGGAAGACCAAAGAAATCGACATCGACTTGTGCGATGAGCAAGGGCGGGTGTGCGCAAGGTTTAAAGGCTATGTAGTCAGGGTGCTGGAGCAGGCGGTTTTCAAAACTGACGCGGCGGTTGGGTCCGGGGCGGTGGAGGCGGCGGAGGGAGCGGCCGGTGCGGGCAGCAAAGAGGCGTGGGAAGGGGAGTACCGGGAGCGGGCGACAGAGTATCTGAAATCGGTGTTGGCCAGGACGATCAAGCTGCCGGCGCAAAAGATTGACGCGGATGCGGCGCTGGAGAGATACGGGATTGATTCGCTGATGGCCGTGCAAATGACCGGTGAACTGGAGAAGGCGTTTGGTCCGCTGCCCAAGACCCTGTTTTTCGAATACCGGAGCATCAGGGAGCTGTCAGCATACCTCTGGCGGGAACACCGTGCGGGCTGGGAGAAAGTGCTCCGGCTGGCGGCGAAGCCCGTCGAGGCAGTAGTTGAACCGCGGGCAACCGGTCTGGCGGAGGGGAGGGGTAGGTATGCGCAGGTTTTGCAGGCGGAGGAGAAGAGTAGGGGCGGGGGCGGTGCGCTGGACATAGCGATAATCGGGCTGGCGGGCAGGTACCCTGGCGGGCGGGACCTGGAAGAATTTTGGGAGAACCTGAAGGCGGGGCGGGACTGCATCACGGAGATACCGCCGGAGCGGTGGGACCACAGCAAATACTACGACCCTGACAAGAACAGGGAGGGGAAGACATACAGCAAATGGGGAGGATTCATAGCAGACGCAGACAAATTCGACCCATTGTTTTTCAACATATCGCCGCGGGAAGCGGAGGTAATGGACCCGCAGGAGCGGGTGTTTTTAGAATGCGCCTATGCGGCGATAGAGGACGCGGGGTACACGAGAGAGGGGCTGAGCAGGCAGGCTGGGGAAGTGGGAGTATTTGTGGGAGTGATGTACGAGGAGTACCAGTTGTACGGGGCGCAGGAGCAGGCGCTGGGGCGGGCGGTGGTGTTGCAGGGCAGTCCGGCGTCGATAGCGAACCGGGTTTCATACTTTTGCAATTTTCACGGGCCGTCGTTGGCGGTAGACACCATGTGTTCCTCGTCGCTGACAGCGATCCACCTGGCGTGTCAGAGTTTGCAAAGCGGCAGGTGCGGGGCGGCGATAGCCGGAGGAGTAAACATTACGGCGCATCCGAACAAATACCTGGCGCTAGCGCGGGGCAGGTTCATATCCAGCAAAGGGCGGTGCGAAGCGTTTGGGGAAGGCGGAGACGGGTACGTGCCGGGCGAAGGAGTAGGTGCGGTGGTGCTGAAGCGGCTGGAGGAGGCGATAAAGGACGGGGACCACATTTACGGGGTGATCAAAGGCAGCGCGGTGAACCACGGGGGCAAGACGAACGGGTACACCGTGCCGAACCCGCAGGCGCAGGCGTGGGTAATTGGGGCGGCGTTGAGGGAGGCGGGCACAGATGCGCGGGCCATAAGCTACATAGAAGCGCACGGGACGGGGACGGTGCTGGGGGACCCGATAGAGATAGCGGGGTTGACGAAGGCGTTTCGGGAATACACTGGGGACGTGCAATACTGCGCGATTGGCTCGGTGAAATCGAACATTGGGCACGGGGAGAGCGCGGCGGGGATAGCGGGGCTGAGCAAAGTGCTGCTGCAGATGAAGCACGGGCAGCTTGTGCCGTCCTTGCATTCCAGGGTGTTGAACCCGAACATAGACTTTGAGTCCACGCCGTTTATAGTGCAGCGGGAGCTTGGGGAATGGAAGCGGCCGGTGGTCAAGACGGGGGAGGGAGTAAGGGAATACCCGCGGGTGGCGGGGGTTTCGTCGTTTGGAGCCGGGGGTTCGAATGCCCACCTGGTGGTTGAAGAATACATTTGTGGCGGGGGAGCGGAGGATAGAGGCACAATTGATGGTCCGGCGCTGATAGTAATATCGGCGAAGGACGGGGAGCGGTTGAGAGAACAGGCGGAGAGGCTGCTTGCGGCGGTGCGGGGCAGGTGCAGGGAGTTTGAGTTGGCGGACATTGCCTACACCTTGCAGGTGGGGCGTGAAGCGATGGAAGAGAGGCTGGCATTCACGGCGGCGGACAAGCGGGAACTGGAAGAGAAGCTGGAGGCGTATCTGGCTGGAGGTGAGGGCAGCGAGGGCATATACCGGGGCAATGCCAGGGTGGGCAAAGAGGCGCTGGGTGGTGCGGCTGCGGACGAAGAACTGCGGGAGGCCGTCGAGAGGTGGTTCCGGCGGGGTAAATACGGGCGATTGCTGGAGATGTGGGCGAAGGGTCTGGAGGTTGACTGGGAGCGGATATACGGGGACAGGCGGCCGCGGCGGGTGAGCCTGCCGACGTAC
>Ga0067045_1027637_pt1 | contig 77111 bp, 67 predicted proteins | sample TerdegcTABiofilm_FD_59184 | JGI IMG/M metagenome (GOLD analysis project Ga0067045, IMG submission 59184) | Combined Assembly of (Gp0054472, Gp0054536) Wastewater bioreactor microbial communities from Singapore -Terephthalate degrading... | reverse complement strand
CAGCGTTACGCAGTCAGCGAAAATCAGCGGGCTATTCCTTTTTTTGCATTGTCAAATCTTTAATCTTTAGAACTCTCTTCCATCTCTTAAAAATCCGAGTCAATCAGCGTTACGCAGTCAGCGAAGATCAGCGGGCTATTCCTTTTTTTGCATTGTCAAAGCTTTAATCTTTAGAACTCTCTTCCATCTTTAAAAAATCCGAGTCAATCAGCGTTACGTAGTCAGCGAAAATCAGCGGGCTATTCCTTTTTTTGCATTGTCAAATCTTTAATCTTTAGAACTCTCTTCCATCTTTAAAAAATCCGAGTCAATCAGCGTTACGTAGTCAGCGAAAATCAGCGGGCTATTCCTTTTTTTGCATTGTCAAATCTTTAATCTTTAAAACTCTATTTCATCTCTTAAAAATCCGAGCCAATCAGCGTTACGCAGTCAGCGAAAATCAGCGGGCTATTCCTTTTTTGCAACATCCTATCTTCAATCTTATTTCCTGCTTTGTGCCTTTGTGTCTTGGTGGTAAATACAAAATGACGACGATTTACAAACAAAGATTCTCCCTCATATACCTATCGCCTTTAATTGAATTTTGTAATTAATTTTCTACCTCAACTACCAATTCAATCTCAACAGGTATCCCTCCGGGTAATTGATACATGCCGACAGCAGAACGTGCATGTTTGCCTTTATCGCCGAATATCTCAACGAAAAGGTCTGATGCGCCGTTTACGACTTTGGGCTGATCTTTGAAATCCTCAGCGCAATTAACAAATCCAACGAGTTTAACAATTTTTTTGACTTTATCTAGATCGCCAAGAACATCTTTTAGCGTGCTGATCAAGCATAGTGCAGTATTTCTTGCCGCTTCGTATCCTTGTTCGAGAGTTAAATCTTTTCCAACTTTGCCATTGGGAATATGCTTCTGCGGACCGTGTCCCGAAGTAAAGATCATGTTTCCGACTTTTACAGTTGTGACATAGTTTGCGACTGGTTTTGTTGGTTCTGGTAGTTCAATGCCTTTTTCTTTCAATAAAGCTTCTATTTTCAATTAAAATCTCCTTTCTAATATCAAAAAGTCTCTCTTTCACAAAGGGAGACATAGAGGTATTTTTACAAATGTCTAGGATTAATCATAATCCGCTAATCTAACAGCAGTTTCAACAAATGCCTTAAAGTTTGCTATATGTTTATCACTTAGTTCGACCCATGTTCCGGGGTCGCTTGTTTGACCGAAAATATAGCATCCACCGGGCTTGCCCATTGCTATTGTTTCTTCAACGACTTGCACCATCTCATCAGGTTCAAGCATATCGAATGCGCCGTTTTCCACGCCACCATCAAGCGTCATTCTTCCATTGACAATCTTTTTTGCCTCTGCAAGAGTTAATCCCCCAACAGGAGGAGGTTCAATAGGGTTGAGGCAATCAACGCCCATCTCAACGAAATCATTAAGAACAGGCTTCATATCTCCATGGCAATGCACCCAAACTAGCTTCCCTGCATCATGTATAAGGTCAATTATCGGCTTATCATACTTAAAGCAAAACTCCCTAAAATCTCTTGGTGATGCTAATGGAGGGATGCAGAGTTCAGGGCCCACCCAACCGTAATAATCGCCAACATCATGTTTGAGGTAATATTTGACAACATTTTCTATGCTTTCATAGGTGCGTGTGATCATCTCATGCAAAAGATCGCGGTGATCCATCAGAAAAAATCCAAACGTTTCTGATCCCATCATAGCTTCTATGGAATACATGGCTTCACCGATCCCAACCATTAGAATAGTCCTGTCGCCAGTTTTTTCTAATTGCTCAAAGTATGAATCTGTATCGATATTAGGTTCGGTTAATGTATGTGGTAGTGAAAGCCATTTTTCGGCGTCTTCTTCCGTCTTTATATAATCTTTCTTAACATACCCCGGGCTACCGTCCTTTGGTGCATAATATATTTGCGTAATGTCGCCTTTTGGGGTTTTTATGACGTTATGATACTCCCACATATCTGGATGCTCAGATTGTAGCCTTTCTGATGGTGGTGGGGGATTTGGATTTGGTGCTGGTTTTGGCCTAGGATGCCAGCTACGCATTATATCTAATTCGTATTTCTCCACCATTTCATAGAGTGGTTCCCATGATGGTCTGCCTGATTTATACATAGGGTCAACACCCCAAAGCCATATCGGCATACGATCTGTTTCTTGTTGACGAAAAACCCTTAATAGTCTCTCTCTGCCTGACATTTTATTTTTCATATACTCACTCCATAATTTAATTTCTGAATCATCGATTGACGAATCTCACCTTCCAGCAAGTTTCATCTTTTTCCGTAATTATTGGCAATAGAATTGAACCATTAGCCCCATTTATGCAGATAGCCTTTTTATCATCAACCATCGCTTCGGATATAGATTTTCCTAATCCATTAATTGTGATTGTCCCTATTTGTCCTTTTGGTCGTTTTAATAATCCGCTTAATTCGGATTTTGCTTGATCCCATATGACATTTTCTAACTCCATTCCGCAACTTTGATGAAAGTCGGTGCCGACAACGCAAGGATATGGTTTAATTTCCCTTAGTGCGATTAATTTTGTCCCAGGACCAAAGAAAGATAGTTCAAGGAATCCCCTTTCTCCTGTTGATATTAGCCTTTGTGCATCTCCAGGGTGTTTATAACCATGTGGCGCTTCAAAATCTGATGGTATCTTGCCTAAAAATTGTCCCGACCAGAATTCATAGGCCCAATAATCCTTTGATGGATCGAGGTTCAATCTTTCCAATGGTATCTTAAAAGTTGCTATTTCGGGCTTATCACCAAAGTTATAATCAAAGAGTCCAACTAAGTCCCATTTATCCCAATCATTCTCGAGTGGAAGATGCCATACAGAAGCGTTTGGTTTGGTTGATACAGAGATCGCATCGGTTTTATCGCCTGATGACATCCCCTCATAGGACAATTTTTCTTCAATGATCGGTTCAAATAGATCGATGACTTTTGCGGATTTTCCCAGTGTTGGTAGTGTTGCTAATAAAATTTTCCATCTATCTTCTGGTAAAACAGTCAATTCATCGCCAATATCAACTTGCCCTCCACAAAGGAAAGTAGCAGTTGCCCTTAATCTGGCTTCATCAATTGTTCCGGGCAATCCGACACAAAGGCATGATGGCTGTATAAACGCCCATCTGCCGTTTTTGAAGTGATGACATGCAACAGTTGTATACGTTTCTTTTAGATGATTCCAGCCGACATAACCAGTATTACCTGTATCATTACAGGTATATAAAAGTTTATAATGACCGATACCCGCTGTTTCGGGTCCGTTACTCATAGGGAGTGCAGATTTATCAACGGATGTTATGCCTTCTTCTATTATTTTTGCACCAATCCTACCTGCTTCCAGACCTCCACCTGCAACGATTCTAGGGTTATGCCTTCCTCGCATATTTCCACTTGTTATAATTCCAGCAAAATCGGGTTTAATATATTTTGCGCCTCTTTGTGCAAGCGATTCTATCCATTTTCTTTGATATTCTTGGGCTTCTGGATTTGTTAGATCAAGACAGTAAATTTCTCCATGTGGTTGCCAGAACCATTGCCCTGTGCCTTGTGGATTGCCATCTTTATCCTTCATCATCCATTCGGGATGTTCTTTGAATATCGGATCAAATTCGCTTATAGAATGTGGTGCAGTCCATACACCTAGTGAAAATCCCTGAGCTTCCAGCTTATCCGAAAGCCATTTTAGCCCATGTGGAAACTGGTCATTTTCGGTAAACGTTGATGATAAATGTCCTTCTTGCCAGCCAAGATCGAGAACCATGTATTTTAATCCAAGTGATCTTAAGCGTTCCTTTGCAACTTCAACATTTGCCAAAACTCTCTCTTCGCTGACGCCTAGACGCTCTGGATACCAACTACACCAAGAGACCGGTGGTTTACCCGCGATATTAATATTATATCTCTCTTTGACAACATCGCCATAATCTTCAAGCATTTTCCAAGGATCAGGCGCAACCATAAAAATCATATCTTCCAAAGCTATCTCCCCGGGATCAAGTAGAACATCTCCGCCATCAAATCCTGCGACCCAAGAGGATATTTTATCATCATGTATGCTAAAGTCAATTGTGCCGTTCCATCTCTCAAATGTGGTATATCCTGCACCAAAAGCCATTTTATCAATAGGATTATAAACTAGCATAAAACCTCTTGATGATATTGTCCCCTCAAGTTCAGCGATAGGTTTTACAGAAGCATTATAGCCCCAATCCTGAAAAACTCTTGCTTGCTTCTGTTCTGAACCAAAATTTGTAAACATCCTATATAAAACCAATAGCTTCATATTATTTAGGATTATTGGTTTGTCGGATTTATTTATCAGTTTATTATGAAGCAAGATTCTTCCTTTATCATCGGCAGAGAATTCCTGTATAACATTGACGTTTTCGTATTTATTATCGATAAAAAGGCTATTTTCCTGTTCTGTTACCTCAACGGAATCTGGTGTCATTATATTACCGTCAAACATGATTCTATTTTGCAGAGAGCCAAGCGAGAATTCAGACCATATCGGCGATGAAAGGCTTAATTCAGTGCCATTATTATTTATTTTCAAAACAATTGACTCTGTCTTTATCTGAGGCATTATTTAGCTCCTTCCATAGAATAATCATAAATATTGTTAGCAAAATCAGCAAACTGCTCTATACTTAAAACTTCGCCCCTGATCATTGGATCGAGGTTTTTTAAGGCTTTATCAATTAGCTCAATGGATACTTTTAATTTACCAGAATTATATGAAAGTATAAGCGCATTTCGCAAGGTTTTTCTCCTATATTGAAAGGCACTTCTTACAATTTGAAAAAAAATATCTTCATTTTTAACATATACACTAGGTTTATCTCTCATCTCTAGCTTAACAAGGACTGAATTTACCTTTGGTTTGGGATAAAAACTTTCTGCGGGTATTTTTTTTATTATTTGCGATATACATCTATAGGCAATTGCGATCGATATAGAACCGTAATCTTTGCTTCCGGGAAATGCAGTTATCCTTTGACCAACTTCCTCCTGCATCATGACTAATGCGGTTTCTATATTTTTATATTGCTCTAATATCTTAATTAAGATAGGGGTAGTGATATAATAAGGGAGGTTACCTATAATCTTAAATTTGGATATACGTTCAGTATGATTGTCATTAAAAAGGCTTAGAAAATCAAGTTTAAGCATATCTTCATTAATCAAGATTACATTATCAAGATTACGACATCTTTCCTGCAATAAATTAAAGAGATGATAGTCTAACTCAACTGCAATTAATTTTCCTGATGAAAGTGCGAGTTTTTCTGTAAGGATCCCGAGACCAGAACCAAGTTCCAAGACAAGATCGCTATTTGTAATTTCTGCGGATTGGATTATAAAATCAAGGATATTTTCATCAACAAGGAAGTTTTGTCCTAGCTGTTTTTTTGTGTGAATACTCGCTTCATTTAGGAGTTGTCTGGTTTTTTTATAGAGGGACATTTGGTTAAGTTTTATTTTTGACTTTATCTAATATAGCATTGGCGACATCATATTTGGACATCAAGGGAAGTTCATCGATCTGACCATCTGATGTAATTAAAGTTACTATGTTGGTATCTGTGCCGAATCCTGCACCTTCTTTTGATACATCATTAGCTACTATAAGATCGGCTTTTTTTCTCTCAAGTTTTTTTCGTGAGTTTTCAATAAGGTTTTCTGTTTCCATAGAGAATCCGATGATTATTTGATCTTGTCTTTTATTTTTACCTAATTCTGCTAATATGTCTGGATTTTCCACTAAGGTAATCGTCATAGAATTATGACCACGCTTTATTTTTTGTTGGCTAATTTCTTTTGGGCGGTAATCTGAAACAGCTGCAGACATAACAATAATCTGAGCTTTTGAGGCATAAGACATAACTTCATCTCTCATTTGAATTGCGCTTTCTACTTTTATTAATTTGACATTGCTGGGTGGATTTAGATTTGTAGGTCCGCTAATAAGTATTACATCTGCACCTCTTTTTGATGCTGATTCGGCAAAGGCATAGCCCATCTTTCCACTTGATCTATTACTTATGAATCTCACAGGATCGATGGCTTCACGAGTGGGACCCGCTGTTACAAGGACCGTTTTGCCGACAAGGTCTTTTTCCAAAATCAAGGTTTGCTTAATTCTTTCAACGATCTTTTCTGGGTCAGCAAGCCTTCCTTTACCCTCATATCCGCAGGCCAATAAGCCATAATCAGGCTCGATAAATTCAAATCCATGACTTTTTAGTGTCTTTATATTTTCTTGTAGGATTGGGTTATCAAACATATGGGAATTCATTGCAGGGGCGATTAAGACAGGGCATCTGATCGCCAAAGCAGTTGTAGAAAGCATATCATCAGCGATTCCATGAGCGAGTTTTCCTATTATATTAGCGGTTGCAGGGGCAATAATGAGTAAATCACAGTTATCCGCCAGCGATATATGCTCCGGTTTCCAGCTTTCGGGTTCATCAAACATATCAACCGAAACAGGATTCCTTGATATATACCGAAAGGTTAATGGTTGAACGAGCATAGTTGCGTTTTTTGTCATAATAACATTGACATCAGCACCAAGCTTAACAAGCCTGCTTGCGATCTCAACTGCTTTATATGCAGCAATTCCGCCAGTAACGCCAAGAATTATGTTTTTACCATCAAGGACATTCACTAGATAACCTCGTCATCTTCATCTTCTTCATCATAAATATCTAAATCAATATCTTCATCAGATATATCTATATCAATATCATCGTTATATTCATCATCTTCAGTATCTATTTCCTCTTTATGATCATCTATCATATCATTAGTCTCAATCTCAATATCATCATTTATTTCATCTATTTCATCTATTTCATCTATATCATCAACTAGAATTTCATGACTTGAGACACTTCCTAAGCTATCGGACTCAATTATAAGCATATCTTTGGCATTTTCATCAAGGCCCGGTTCGATATACCCAGAAGCAATTTCATAAAGAGCCAATGTAGTGGGTTTTTGAACGTCAACTTTTACCAGTGGTCTTTCACCTTGGTTTAGGGCTTTTGCCCTTTTGGCTGCAACCATCATAGCCATATATTTATTAGGAATTTTATCCATAACTTCATTTATTAATGTTACATCATCTTTCATTTATATCTCTCCTTTTTTCATTAATAATAATTGATTGTATTTCTTTAACTGCCCTATCAACCATATCGTTTACTACTTTATAATCGAAATTATCAGCTTTTTCTATTTCGTGTATAGCTTCATTAAGGCGATTTTGGATAGATGACTCATCATCAGTTTTACGTCCTCTGAGTTGTTTTTCTAAGGCTTCTAACGATTTTGGTAATATGAATATAAATATACCTTGCGGATATATAGCTTGAAGTTTTATTGCCCCTTGTGTATCTATCCCCACTAAAACATCATAATTTTTAGATAAGTCATCAAGTTCACGTTTTGATCTTCCATAAAAATTTCCATATACCTCCGACCATTCGGCAAGTTCGCCTTTTCTTATTTTCTCTTTAAATTCTTTATCGCTAATAAAGTAATAGTCAACGCCGTATTTCTCATTATGACGTGGTTTGCGGGTTGTCATAGATACTGAATACTTAAAACTAGGGTTTGCTTCTATCAATGATTTTATTATTGTTGTTTTTCCAACGCCTGATGGTCCTGTAATAACTATAAGCATTATTCTATATTTTGGGCTTGTTCCCTTACTTTTTCGATCTCATATTTAAGCTGTATACATTTAGCAGAAATCTGATAATCATTAGCCTTTGATGAGATTGTATTAACTTCTCGATTGATCTCTTGTAATATAAAATCCAATTGCCTTCCAATAGACTCATCTGCGTCATTTAGATAGTATTCCATTTGTGAAATATGACTACGGAGTCTAACTAATTCCTCAGTTATATCGCATTTATCCGCCATTATAGCAATTTCCATTGCTAATCTTGATTCATCAATTAATTGATTTTGCATTATATCATCAATTCTCTTTTGAAGACGCTGACGATACTCATCAATAACTAATGGAGAACGATTTTTTATGATGTCTATGAGTTCCTTCATTTCATCAAGTCGTTTAGTGATGTCCATTAGCATAGCGGAGCCTTCTGTTTCTCTTGTATGTATAAATTGATCTGTTGCCATAACTAACGCCTGATAAGTAGATGACCATATATGCTCTATATCTTCTTTTGATTCTTCGATTGTTATAACTCCGGGGAATCCTGCAAGTGTAATAAGGTCTATCGGATCGGTAAATGACAATTCATCACGTAAAGATTCAAGTTGACGCCAATATTCTTTTGCCAAATCATGATCAACAACAACTTTGCTTTTAGGAGATAGATTATTCTTATTTAATTCTATTGTTATATTGATTTGCCCTCGTTTTATTCTACTTTTTATATAATTTATTATCTGTTGTTCATAGGATAAGATTGATTCTGGTAGTTTGGTTGTAAGATTAAAACCCTTGCTATTTACTGATTTGATTTCCACAGAGATATTTATTGAATCGATGTTTGTTTCTCCACGACCAAACCCTGTCATACTTTTTATCATCTACATCAGAACCTTCCATATTTGATTTGAATCATTACAGAATCAACTGTTTAGCAAGCCTAATTATATCTGATCTATGGCTAATTGTCAATGGTTGAGCATAAAGAAGGGACTGCCAACCTTTTCTGCAATTTTAGGATATGGAAAAGTGATGACAGTCAGTTTGTAGGATAGTATTCTTTTATTTGAGTAAATAAGCTTTATGCTTGGTAAAAAATTTTTTTAACTTGTCAAAATATACTTTCTCTGTTATACTTATTCCCCAATATTTTATACATTATAATAAATGACATCAATATTAAAGAATAAAGCGAATTGGGGGTAATACGAAAAGATGAATGATTACAATTATATTCTTGATCATATAACGGACCTAATTGCCAGATCAAAACATTCAGCAACTAATGTAACAGAATACATGGGACCTGCATTAAGGTTGATCTCAGAACTGACAGGTCAACGCACTAGATATAGTGGATTTAACTGGGATACAAGGGTAAGAAACCGCTCAGAAAAATATACTGCAATAATTGGCAGTGAAGAACTCATGAAAGGCAATAAAGCTCCTGAACAGCTAGAAACATTGAAAGAAAAAGATTTTCAGTTAGCTAGGGTCTTTGGAGGAACATTCGGAGGTAAAGAATATAAAGGGCATGTTAATAGACTTCCTATCGATTATGTTCATCGTGTTATGGGGAGTGGAAAAGATCCAAATTTTGCCTTTAATTGTAATCTGCTTGTCACTACAAAAAATCCGATGTATCATCATATTGGCTATATGTGGGGCAAGATGTTAAGAGAGGTTGATCCAGTCAAAGAAGCCCCTAATCTTTATATATTGATTGTTCCTGATATTAATACAGGGGCTTTTGGAAGATTTTTTGCTTTCCCAGATATTGGTGTTACTATTGGTGTTGGTAGTGATTATATGGGTGAAGTTAAAAAAGGCTTTCTCCGAATGGCGATGTATCTTGCAAAATTAAAAGGAATCCTTGGTATTCATGCTGCATCAAAAGTCGTTAAAGCCTATGATGTTGAAGATGGTAAAATCAAGACTTACGGTGTAATAATTTTTGGGCTTTCTGGAACGGGAAAGACAACCAATATTGGTCATACTCATTATCTTGATCGGGATGGCGAGGCTTCTCTTGTTGCGCAGGATGACTTTGTTGGATTAAGGATTGATGATGGTAGCGTGCTTGGGACTGAGCAAGCATTTTTCTTAAAAACTGATTTGGATAATGATGATTTACTTCTAAAGCCAGCAACGGAATCATCAGAATTTGTTTCACAGAACTTATATGTTGACTCGAAAGGTCGCATAGATTACCTTGAGGAGGACATCTGCGCAAATGGTAGAGGGATATTGCCTCTGTCTGTTTTGCCCCCCAATAGATTATATAATAGTATTGATTTGCCTCCAATTGAAGAGCTTGATGGATTATATATGTTCTTTAACACAAGAAGCAATACGGTTGTGCCAATAATACAAGAAATTACATCACCAGAGCAAATAGCAGGATATTTTATGCTTGGTGAATCTGTAGAGACCGCTGCGGGGGATCCGAGAAATGTTGGAAAATCTGTTAGAGTTGTTGGAACAAATCCGTTTATTGTCGGTGATGAAGGCAATGAAGGCAATATGTTCTATGAATATGTCAAAAAATATCAACATAAGATCAAATGTTATGTCATGAATACAGGCGGAGTCGGGGAGCTTAGAGATAAGGACGGAAATGTAATTAGAAAACCAGCAAGACCTTGGAAAAACGGAATTGGCTACATGACCAGAGCAATATTTAGAAATACAGCACGTTGGGAAGATAATTCATGGTATGGAAACAGGATTCTTGTTGGCGGAGTAACCGATGTTGATGGCAATCCATACGATCTGGATCAATTTAATTTGCAATCGCTTTATGACGCTGATGTGCTTAAAGGGATGGTAACGAAGTTAAACAAGGATAGAATTGCATATCTTGAGGAATATACTACACTCGATCCAAAGATCATTTCTACTATGAAAAAAGTTCTAAAGACAGAATAGAGATAACATACTGAAATGAAAAAGGGCGATTCAATGAATCGCCCTTAATATTTTTAAATTATCCGTAAGACCTATTTCTACAGCATATCGACGTATTTTTCAAACAATGCAATATCTTTATTAATCATATCGGGGTCATCTTTGAGAAATAGGCCGACACAAGCGACATCGATTTTTCTCATGCACCTTCCCATTGTCTCAAATGCCTCAATAATAGGCTTATTTCCACCAGCGAAAACTTTATAATGAACTACGGGCTTCTTAATTTTGGAAATAACATCAAGCATAATTTGGCGATCTTCGTCATCCCATTTTTCGCCTTCGCTGATATGATGTGGATTTCTTGATCGGTCAGTTGGATTATAATGACAGCACATCTGAAAATCAACATCCAGATTATCGTTTATCCAGACATGAGCATCAGGGTTATGACCAGCAAATCCTGCAATAACATTTTCTTCCCTCATCATATCCACTGCTTCATAAAAGTTATCAAACAGCTTATTTGCATACCAGCTATCAACTACGCCTCCATGAATATATGTTGCAACTGCCCCTAATTTTGCAGAAGCTTTTAGCCATTTTTTCCATGCGTTTGGATCATTATGTTCAGTGCATACTTGGGCAAACCATTGGATTTTTCCCCCTTTATTCCAGTAATCTTCTATTATGCCGAATATATGATCATCTGTGCGACCAAAAAACGTATTTATGCCTGCTTTTTCTGCCTTAGATAGAGTTTCTTTTATCCGTTCTGGTGTATAATAATCGGTCATTTCTTTGCTTCGTTCTGAATTCTGATGAGAAAATCCGCTAAAAGGATTCCCGCCAATGCAAAGTCCAGAGACATGAACATTACCTATCTGAACTTTTCGCATATATCATTCCTTTCTAACAAACAAAGTCCTTTATTTACAATAATTTGTTTTTTCAAAGATCAGCGAAAATAGGCTTAATCTGCATTTCATTTCTTTTTTTATAGCGTTAAAGTTCTGTGATGCGCTTAATAAGTTCTTCAGCTATCTGTCTGCCAAAATTAAAGCAGTTTTCTAGTGCTTCGTTATCAGGGACATATCTTATTTTTAGTTCATCAGCAATAATCTCTACTTTCATATCTGTCAATATATCTTTTATTTGCCTAACCGCTTCGCCACTCCATCCATAAGAACCAAAGACCGCGCCGATTAGATTTTGTGGTCTTAGTCCTTTTAGGTAATAGAGGACATCCGCAACTGATGGAAACATATTGCTATTTATCGTTGGTGAGCCTACAATTAATGCCCCTGCATCTAATACTTCTGTAACAATGTCACTGCGATGATTTGCTTTTAGGCACATTGCCTCTGCCTTTAATCCGCCTGCGATCAAGCCATCTACGATTGATCTAGCCATCTTATCAGTGCTTCCCCACATTGTATCATAGACGACAACAGCCTTTTTTGTAGGCTTTTGTGTCGCCCATTTTTGATACAGGCTAATTATTTTATTGATGTCTTTGCGCCAGATAGGACCATGATCAGGAGCAATTATGTCTATTTTCAATCCCGAATCGGCTATTTTTGTTAATGTTCTCAATACTAATGAAGACATCGGCAAGATTATATTTGCATAATACTTTGCCCCTTCATAGTCTATGATCCATTCGTCTATTTCGTCAGCAAATCTCTCGCTTGTGGCAAGATGCATACCAAATATATCTTGTGAAAATAGGAGATTATCCTCTGCAAGATATGTCACCATGCTGTCGGGCCAATGAAGCATTTTAGTTTCCATGAATGTCAAATTTAGATTGCCTAGATTAAGTTTTTCTCCATCGGCAACAGCGATAATCTCATGAACAGTGTGAAATTCTGCCGAAAGTGTTTGTGTCCCAATCTTAGAGGCAAAGACTTTTTCTGGCTTTATAATGTCTATGATCTGCGAAAGACATCCTGTATGATCCATTTCGGAATGATTTGATATTATATAATCTATATTTGATGGGTCTGTAACTGAGGCTATTCGGGCAAGTAGCTCATCTTTGAATGCTGTTTTTACTGTATCAACAAGCGTGATTTTGTCAGCCATTATGAGATATGCGTTATAGGTTGACCCTCTTGGGGTATCGTAACCATGAAAATCTCTTGCATTCCAATCAATAGCCCCAACCCAATAGACATTATCGGTAATTTTTATTGCTTTATATCCATTCATATATTTACCCCTTATTGAAAAAAGGTTTATTAACGTTTTTTTAAGGCTTAAAATATTATAGCATTATATTTAATGGCATAAAAGGGGCAATTTATTCCTGTATGCAGGATGGGCAATAACCCATCCTGATAATAGAAATGTCTTATGCCATGATGGCTTTTAGGTCTTCTTCTACGGTAGATATTGGCATTATGTTAAACTTTTCAACGAGGACATTTAAAACTGTGGGGGTTATGAAAGCTGGCATAGTGGGTCCTAGCCTGATATTTTTTATACCAAGATAGAGCAGTGTAAGAAGGATACAAACAGCTTTTTGTTCAAACCAAGAGCATATTATTGAAAGAGGAATACCATTGACATCGGTATCAAAGGCATTAGCAAGCGCAACCGCTATCTGAATGGCAGAATATGCGTCATTACATTGTCCCACATCCAGCAATCTTGGTATGCCACCAATATCCCCAAAATCTAGTTTATTGAAACGATATTTCCCACATGCAAGCGTTAAAATGACCGAATCTTTTGGGACTGCTTGGGCTATATCTGTATAATAATTACGTCCCGGCTTTGCACCATCGCATCCGCCAATGAGGAAAAATCTCTTTATCGCACCAGATTTGACCGCTTCGATAACTTTATCTGCAACACTCATAACCGCATTATGACCAAAGCCAACAGTGATATATTTTTCAGGACCATCCTCAGTAAAACCTTCTGCTGAAAGGGCAGATTCAATTACAGGAGTAAAATCACGATTACTTATATGGACAACATTTGGGTATGCGACTAAACCTGATGTAAATATCCTGCCGATATAATTATCTCGTGGTTTTTGAATACAGTTTGTTGTCATCAGAATTGCTCCGGGAAATTCTGCAAACTCGTTTCTTTGATTCTGCCATGCACTACCATAATTGCCGACAAAATGCTTATATTTCTTCAATTCTGGATAACCATGTGCGGGGAGCATTTCTCCATGTGTGTATATATTGATACCTTTACCTTCTGTCTGTTTGAGTAGTTCCTCCAAGTCCTTTAGATCGTGTCCAGAGACGAGTATTGCCTTCCCCTTAACAGGTTCAATACGAACTTTTGTTGGAACGGGATGACCATATGCACCAGTGTTTGCCAAGTCTAGCAATTCCATTACTCTTAAATTAACTTTTCCACATTCTAAAACAGTTGCCAGAAGCTCGTTAATATCAGTTGGATTATCCGCAAGATAACTCAATGTCTTATGAAAGAAAGCATATACCTCGTCATCTTCCTGACCAAGTATTTGGGCATGATCGGCATATGCAGCAGTTCCCATTAATCCATAGACGATAAGCTCCTGCAAGCCCGTTACATCTTCCCCTAGGGTTTCTTTTCGTTTTAGTATCGTAACAGATTCGCCCTGTTTGATTAATCCTTCCAAATTGCCTTCTGGTGTCCATTCTGCGGGTCCCGTAAGTTTTTCAGGAGTTTTTCCTGACTTTTTGCATATGTCTTCATATGTTTTCTTTGCCCTATCTTTTAGCTCTGATGCTTTCATAAGCAAAGGATAGTATCTTTCAGGATCAAAATTGACATTTGTAACTGCTGTAAACAAAGCTTCAATCACAAATATATCAAATTCATGATCTTTGATACCGAGTTCTCTTAAACGATGAGCATACGCAGACAAGCCCTTAGTTGCATAAAGCAAAAGATCGATCAAAGATGCAACTTCTGGTTCTTTGCCACAAACTCCCTTTATTGTGCAACCCTTTCCACCTGCAGTCTGTTCGCATTGATAGCAAAACATATTTTTGTAGCCTCCATATATTAGTTAATAAGTTTTATGAGAACCGATCCATGTATATAGTAACAAGTTTTTCATAGCTCCATATTTCAGGTTGTTAAAGAACGAGGTTGAAAATATCAAAAAAATTCCCTATTTTAACTGCAATAGCGCCTCGATATCAACAGTGAATTTTATGCCAATAGTATAATTTGCTTTCCCATCAAGATTATATTCTTTTCCACTATTGGCAGTAAAATCAACATCAGATTCTGGGCTGTATTGCGTATTAAGTGATACTATCGCAGCAGGATTTAACTCTCTTCCTGCCTCAAATGATATTGTCTTTCTTGTATGTTCTAGCCTGCCATCTAAAAGCTCTCCAGATTCCACCAAAAAGCCTTCAATTGGAATTTCTTTATATGGTGTATTTAACATGCGAAAAGTCAGATGTGTTTTATTTATTGGTCTTATCTTTAATCCTGCCTCAAAATTTTTATTAAGATTTGCCCTTGCATCCGCTTTGATTATCCCATTGAAAAGCGATACATATCCACCCAAATATGGAAATCCAATCAGAACAGCAAAATTATCGCTTGGGTGAAAATTCAGCATTGCGATTGGCAGTAGAAACAAGCGATTAGATAACTCCATCATATAATCAGTATCTTTTGTATCATAATAATATCTTTCAAGCCGACCGCCTGCCATAATATTCAACTGATCAAGCAGAGAATAAGAAAAGACGAGGTTGGGTATACATATCGTTCTGCCCTTTGGCTTGCCGAATGCTGATAATTCGGCCCCTGAGTTCCCTTTTAATGTATATTCAATGCCCAAAATAGACCTGAATTTATCTGTAATAGCAAACCTAGAAAGGATTGAAGGCGTAATTGTGCTTATAGTTGCACCATATAATATCTTTTCGCCCTCTGACCAAATCGGCAAACGGGAGTAAGAGAAAGGAATACTAACAAGTATTCTATCTGATTTATAAATTGGCAAATCTGTTTCGATAACAATATGATCCGCAAACTCACTAAAATTACCTTTGCTATCAAGCCATTTTGTATAATTATACTCTATTTGTAAAGGCTTTGGTTCGTTAAAGCGAAAATGATCCCGTATAAATACATCATATATTCTGTTGTGCATAGTAAAATCTATTGTCGGAATCGAAAAATCCTCAGCGCATACAGCAATTGTGAATGTAAATATCAAAAGCAATATAAACAGGCATGTTTTCATGCTGTTCCCCCCAATTTTGTAATGCGTAATATGTGAAATGTAATAAGTGATAGTATGATTTATTTAGCTAAAATCGGTTCATTTTTAGCAGATTCGGACACAACACGATACATAGCTTCCTGACCGGGTGCAAGCCAATGCCTTATAGTTAATCCATTTGCATCCCTTGTCATTCCAGATGCGCAATATGCCCCGCCTTCGTATTCGTTTCCTGACCAGTTCCACGAAAATGCCCTTGCATCTTCACCTGTAAAGGTTATGCCAACATTAACGCTTTCAGTTATGCTATTGTTTACGATCATTACATATCTATTTCCATCAATGTCAGTGAATTCGCCAATCAATATAGGATGTCCATTTCTATCAGGCGATATTTTTGAAATTATGCCGTCTGCCTCAAAGACTTTGCCATCGCCATAGGCACTTGGCGAAAACATAACTTTTGTGCATACAAGTTTATTAAATAAGTCGCCATAACGTCTATGAAAGTTTCTTTGAACTCTACGTATATCATAATAGGTTTGTGTTTTATCCCAGAGTTCATCAACAGGTGAAAGGCGGTAATTGTCATGTGGTTCACGCATATAATAGAAAAACCACAATATGCCATTTGCACCACAGGCAAGGCTTGTATTAAACTGCCAGCGTATCTCATCATAATTTGGGCATTTATACCTAAAATGTCCAACAGAAAGGATCGTATTCCAAAACGGGATGCCATTTCGTATTGACGCTTCACGGTATAGCTTTAGATTTTGATAATAATTATGCCAGCCCGCATCTCCGGGGTTCATCTGTGCGTAGCAATCATAGCTGAGTAAATCCGCATTGCTTTTAGATGAATATTCATCAAGATAGTTTGCCCAAGTGTCTGTTCCTGCGCGCTTTTCAATCCCGGGAAAGAATGGCAATAGGTTAGCGAAAGGATGTAATTCAGGGGCAACTTCTGTTTGTATACGGTAACATTCAAAGAACGCTTCTTTCATATCTGCATCGGGTTCATCGCCGACATGAAAGCCAAACAAAGCGGGATGTTTCCCAAAATCCTCAACTGCTGAATAAACGCCTTGTGCATAATCAGGCGAAACAAGCTCATCATTGGTTCCCTTTCTTGCATAGCAACGAGGATCGCAAAGTATGAGTTTCATTCCGTATTCGTGCGCCCAATCAAGCATATTCAATATATGCGTTTTCTGCTTTTCATCACTAGGGTTATAATTGGGGCTTTGTGGGACAGTAAAGCCAGCATCAGCCCATTCTGCGACTTCTGCTTCGTCCATATATTGACCGTGAGCAACAAGATTTGTATAATTCCAAAAGCTAATCGGATAGCGACCGATCCCGAAGGATTGAGTTTTCTCTATAATTGATTTGATATTATCAGGCACATCCGCCACTGATGTAATAGTCGTAGATATACTAACGGCAAGAGCTAATGTTATTGCAATCATGCGAAACACTCCTTATAACAATTTTCATTTCAAATATTACAATGATTTGTCATGCTGAACGAAGTGAAGCATCTCAATAGATTCTTCGCTGACGCTCAGAATGACAATTTTTTATATATTATTACACCAATTTGGCGTCTTTGCTAGTTGTTTTTGTATGTAAACATAATACGCGCCTATCTCTTTCCCATCTGCATCAGTGAGAAAAGTCTGCATGTCCGTAACGCCTGCTTTTAGGTTAAAATTGAACGTAACGCATTTTGCGTCTGGATCAATAAATTTTGTTTGTTGCTGTTCGCCGACATTTATCTGTGCTTTTTTGAGATCGAGGGCGTTTCCGCCATGATACCAGTCGGTTATCTCGCCGGGTATGCCTTCTGTCATTGCCCGATCTTCCTCTTTTGGCCATCTGCGAAGCTCAAAAGAATATTCGCCGTCCTCCGCAACTTCGATTATCCAGTATCCGTTACACTCAACGCCATGACGTATCATGCCTTGATTCCATGCGCACTGCTCGCCATGCCAATCATGAGTTGTTATGCGTGATATTGGTTCATGTTCAGAACCGATGATAATTGGGCAATCTTTATTAAATGTTGGCGAAACCAGACTCCACCATTCCTCATAATGCGATCTTAATTTCTGAACAATATCGGGATATTTTTCTGCAACGTTATATCTCTGTTCAGGATCGAGTTGAATATCATAGAGTTCGACGCCATTTATGAGTCTCCAGCGATTCGTCATAACTGCGCTTTTGCGCCATTTTATCGGATATTCTACACGTTGGGAATCTGTAACGATAACCCTTTCATCCCAACGGACATTATCATATATAATCGGCTTCAGGCTTGTTCCGTTGATATTCTCCGCAGAGGCTTTTAATCCGCATAGATCAATCAATGTCGGTAAAACATCAATATTTCCAGACATCTGATCAATATCCTTTCCACCAGAGATATTCCCATCAAACCATCGCATAAAGAAAGGAACACGATGCCCGCCATCATATTCCCAGCCCTTCATGCCCCGCATACCTGCGTTATAACCTTCTTTGACGAATCCATCTTTATCAAGGCTTGCGCCTTCAGATGAGCCATTGTCCGTCATCCATATCAAAATCGTATCATTCTCAATACCAAGTTCGTTGAGTTTCGCCATCAGGCGACCGACATTATCATCGATACAGGTTATCATCCCATAGAAATTAGCGCGCTCATTAGGGACTTTGCCTTTATATTGAGCGCTATATGAATCATCGATGTTATATGGTGAGTGTGGCGCATTGGTTGATATATAGCAGAAAAAGGGATTATCCTTATTTTCCTCAATAAATTTCATTGCTTCTCTGAACCAAACATCAGTGCAATATCCCTCAAATGTTATCGGTTCGCCGTTAAGCATGTATGTATCATCGAAATAATCATTTCCCCAGTAATCAGGTGTTTGGCTGACTCCTCCTCCACCATGATATAATGCGGTTTCAAATCCTCGATCATGGGGTCTGAATGGATAGTTATCGCCGAGATGCCATTTGCCGAACATTCCAGTCCGATAGTCATTTGCCTTAAATACATCTGCAATAGTAACCTCATCCTGACGTAGTAGCGATCTCCCTCCGATTGTATGCCATACGCCTGTGCAGTTGCAGTAACGCCCTGTCATTAGTCCTGCCCTTGTAGGTGCGCAAGTGGGTCCAACATGGAAATTTGTAAAACGAACACTTTGATTATGCAATCTGTCTATATTGGGTGTGTTAATGATGGGATTTCCATGACATCCGAGATCACCATATCCCTGATCGTCTGTAATAACTAAAACAACGTTTGGCTTTTTTTTTGACATATAAATTCCTATTCCAGCTTTAATTTACACATATCTTCCTAAGCAATTTGAGATTATCTAATACCTTTCCAGAGCCGAGAACAACACTTTGGAGCGGATTTTCTGCAACATAGACTTTTAGGTCAGTTCCATGTTTGATGCGTTTGTTTAATTCCTCAGAAATATGTTTATCTAATCCTCTTAAAAGCGCGCCTCCCCCAGTCAGCATAACTCCATGTGAAAATATATCTCCTGCAAGTTCAGGAGATACTTTGTTTAATGCCCTATCGATAACATCAACGATCGCTTTAATTGGTTCTTGCAATGCTGAACGGATTTGGCTGTCAGTAACAATCACAGATTTTGGGATACCAGAAACAAGGTCTTTACCTCTTGCCTTAAAGGTCAGTTCTTCCTTAAGGGGCATCGCAGAACCAATCTCAATCTTAATATTCTCTGCTTCATAGGGTCCGATAACGAGTTTGTGAGTTTGTCGCATATACTTCATTATTGCTTCATCCATCTCATCACCAGCTACCCTTAAAGATTCCTGATATGCTATTGATGATAACGATATTACTGCCGCTTCTGTTGTTCCGCCACCAATATCAACAACCATGCAACCTTCTTTTCCATCGACAGGCAAACCAGAACCAACCGCCGCCGCCATTGGTTCTTCTATAAGCAAAACCTTTCTTGATCCCGATTGCTTAGCAGAATCTATGACAGCACGTTTTTCAACCTGTGTAATACCTGATGGTATGCAGACCATAAGTCTGGGATGAAAAATTCCACGACGTTTACTGACTTCATTGATAAAATATGTAATCATTTTTTTTGTTACATCAAAATCTGCGATAACACCATCTTTCATAGGTCTAACCGCCTTTATATTTTCAGGCGTTCTTCCATACATCTGTTTGGCTTTGTGTCCTACTGCAATCGGTTGATTAGTTCTATTATCTATGGCAACAACAGAAGGCTCATCAAGGACAATACCTTGCCTTTTGGCATAAATAAGCGTGTTAGCTGTTCCCAAATCCATAGCAAGGTCTTGAGAAAATAATCCCAAAAATTTATTGAATAATGGCATTAATACCTCCAATAGTTTCGTTATCTATAATTTATCGCCCACACAATCCCTCCACCTCTTGATTTCGCTATGGAAAGGGCATCTAGGGCGTTATTGATCAACTCATTTTTATCTCTACTGTTATCGGAAAAGCAGGATACACCGATACTGACAGAAATCTCTATATCTCTATCTGACAATATAAACATAGGCTTTCTTATTGACAAACAGACTTCCTCTGCGATTGAATAGGCATGATCTAGTCTAATATTTGGCATAATCACAGCAAATTCATCTGAACCATAACGGGTAACATTAATATTGCTTTTATGATTATTATCAACTAAAAATTGAGCTATTTGCTTTAATATCTCATTGCCCGTTTCATGTCCGATTCTCTCATTATGCCTGCGAAAATTATCTATATCTAAGATCATTAGGGATAAATGTCGTCTTTTTTGCTTTGCAGACTGAAACATTAATTCGATATAATCACTGAATCCACAGAAGTTCTTTAATCCTGTAAGACCATCGATATTTGTAGAAAGGCTTTCTATCCTTGCTAAAGCCTTTATATATGCTATTGTAAGAGCAACATTATCGGATAATATCGAAATTACTTGTTGATCTCTATATCTAAACGCATCTTCCTTATCATCTGTAAGGCATATAAGTCCGATAACCTCGTTTTGTGATATTAGTGGAACTCCCAGAAAAGACCGAACACGTCCTAATGATTCCGAAGATGTGAAAATATATGATCCAAAATCATCTTTTCTATTACCCAACAAAAAAGGCTTTTTTTCATTAATGACACATCCAGCAAGACCATATTTATCGGAAAATCTTAATCCCTGTAAATCTTTTCGGCTATTTGACGATACAATACAGAATTCACTGTCATTATCATCAGTTCTAAGGCATATAAAATAACTCTCACACTCAACAACCCTTTTGAGTGATTCAAGAGTTAGATGAAGCAAAACATTAAGATCAACAATATTTGTTATCTTACTACCAAAATCAAAAATGAACTCTATGTCTGATGATTCTGTATCCAAAAAGCTCTTTATTTTAAGGTTATTTATTATATCTGCAAATTGTTTAGCAAACAGCTTAGTAAGCTTTTGTTCCTTATTTGCAAAAACGAAGGTCTTTTTGCTATCTATAGAGATAACACCCTCAAGATTGCCGTTTTTATTCAAGATTGGAACAGCAAAAAAGGACTTAATGGCCTCATTTTTCGCATAAATTCCCAATAGATCACTATCACGTTCATCAAATCTTGCTAAATCAAACTCCATCTTTGATTCTGCGACTGTGCCAATAGGGCCTATTCCATAAGGTATTTTTGCTTTAGGATTTACCTTATCGCTAAGGCTATAAAAACGCCATAGCCTTAAAATGCGATTCTGGTTATCAGCCAGAAAAACAGCAGTTGTATAGGCATCGGTAACGTTGCTTACAAGCTCAACTAATCCATTAATATCTGCCTCAATGTTCATCTCATCAATACTTTCAAAGCTTCATATAGTCCGAAAATCTACCTTAAAATTGCCCTTGTTTATTAGATCAGAGAATATCATTTAACAGATGTTGTGTCAAGTGCAATTTTCTTGTTATTATTTACAATCATGGACGGATTCATTCATTGTTAGGCTGTATTAGACCATTGGGTTTATGTTCCAATACTTATCGTAAAGGAAATATTATAATAATACCTTATAATTTAATAATGACAATTATGCTTATTGCTTACCCGATGGTTACGAAGTATATCAGGAGAGACACAGTTATCGCTTTAAATTTCCCAAGTTATGTAAAAAAATCTTTGACTTAGTATAAAATTTGTGTTAGTATGGCTTTATATTTTTATATAAGATCATAATTCATGGCAATGGGAGATAATTTTACCAAATTAGTTTTTGTTTGGGAGGTTAAAATGAAGCTGATTTATGTTTTTCTCTTGGTAATGTTAATGTCTATAATGCTTGCTACAAATAGTTTCTGTGCAGAATTAGTCGCAGCATATTCTTTTGATGATGGTTCTGCAAAAAAAGCTAAGGATAATACTGGCAATGGTCATGACGGCGAGATCAAGGAAGCCAAAGTTGTCGATGGCAAGTATGGCAAAGCTCTTGAGTTTGACGGCACAAATTCACAAGTAGTGATACCTCATGATGAAAAGATGAATTTCAAAGAAGCAGTTACTGTTGAAGCATGGGTAAAGCCTTCAAGGTATAATGATCTTAGTGCAGTTGTTCAAAAATGGGGTGATAATACTAACAGACGCCAATATCTTCTTTGCTTTGTAGGTGCGAAAGTCAGAATGTATATATCAGGTGCGGGAAATTCATGGCCTAGTGCTGAGAGCACGTCATCAATAAATCCCGGCGATTGGGCGCATATTGCTGGGACTTATGACAAAAAAGCAATTAAAGTCTATATTAATGGCAAATTTGAGGCTCAAACAGTGAATAATGAGGGTCTTTTTGCATCTGATGTTCCCGCATGGATAGGTGGATATGGACCTGATCAGGACTTTGGCTCAAATCGTCATTTCCCCGGCATCATTGACGAAGCAAGGTATTGGAACGGTGCGTTGGATGAAGCAGAAATCAAAAAGGCTATGAATACTTCTACTGTCAATTTGTTAGCAGTTGATCCTAAATTCAAACTAGCAACAGGATGGGGAGTTATTAAAAAATTTGATTGATTCCTTTTTTCAGCTATGTTAGAATCGGTATCGTTTACAAAATGGTTACTAAAATATTTTTAGGAGGAAAAATTCGATGAAAAGATTTTTAATTGTGTTATCATCTATGGTATTGGTTCTTATGCTTGCCTCTATTGGGTTTTGTGCAAATACTTTGATAGCGGCATACACATTTGATAATGACCCTGCAAATGGAGTGAAAGATGTAACTGGCAACGGAAACACAGGCATTATCAAAAATGCGAAGTATGTTGATGGAAAATATGGCAAGGGTCTTGAATTTGATGGTGTAACATCGATGGTTGAGATTGCGTCTAAGGATGCCCTTAACATGAAAGGTGGCGCAGTTACTGTTGAGGCATGGGTAAAGCCTTCAAAGTATAATGATCTTAGTGCAGTCGCTCAAAAATGGGGTGATAACACTAACAGACGCCAATATCTTCTTTGCTTTGTTGGACAAAATGTCCGATTCTATATATCAGGTTCAGGCAATTCATGGCCTAGTGCTGCAAGTGCGACTACTGTAAAAACAGGTGAATGGACACATATTGCAGGAACTTATGATAGCAAAGCCATCAAAGTTTATATAAATGGAAAATTAGATGCTGAAACAGCAAATAATGAGGGTCTTTTTGCATCTGATGTTCCCGCATGGATAGGCGGTTATGGTGGTGCTGATGATAAAGAATTCACTAGCAATCGTCATTTTCCCGGCATAATTGATGAAGTTCGCTATTGGAGTGGTGCTTTAACCGACAAGGAGATTCAAGCAGGTATGGCTGGATCAGTTTCACCTGTCGAATTAGTCGATAAAATAGCTACAAAATGGGGAACTATGAAAAGCTTAAATTAATGTTTCACCGAATTAAATTTCGTATTTATTCTTAATATTAACTCAGTGTATTCTAATCTCAAAGAGATACCATATATGTAGAATCGCCAATTTATACTGAAAATTACATATATTTTTCTTAAATAAATGTGATGTTTAACTAAACACTCATTGGTATCTATAACGAGGTAATCTGCGGTCTATTTTTTGATTCGTGCCTTTGTGTCTTGGTAGTAGGGACAAATTCTTGTGATACACTGACTAATAAACTAAAAATCTATTTGATCATATGTTTCAGATTTCTGAAACAAATTTTTAATAAGTTTCAGAAATCTGATATTGAATATCGTTTTTTGAATAATAAAAAAAACGATATAGGCAAATTAATCATATATTAAACGTGTTTCATATAAAAACTGAAATGTATGGCATAGTATTTGCACCATTGGCTAGTAAGATTTATAATATGGCTCTTTTTTTCAGCTACTAGATTTAGATGCCCCTTACTCCGTTCAGTTATACCCGCGCTTACTGAACGGAGTATTTTTTGGATGTGATAATCATGAAAAATATTAAAATTTATATTCCTTTGACAATTATTATATTTATTTTTGTTATTTCAATACTAATTCAAGGGTGTTTTAAGGATTTCGTTATACCAATCGGTGAAGATGATTTTTTAGCGAATTTAACTACAAACAAAAAATATTATAAGGTTGGAGAATCAGTGGAATTGACACTTGTCTTGCAAAACATGACTTCCAAATCAAAGGACCTTCTATTTAGCAGTGGTCAGACATACGACTTCGTTGTAAAGGAGCTACCAAGTGAAAAGGAGGTTTGGCGATGGTCTAATGACAAGGCTTTTACATTAGCTATTTGGACAATGGTTTTGGAGCCATGGGAAAGAAAAACTTATACTTTTCAATGGGATCAAAAAGATAATGAATCCAAAATGCTGGGAGCAGAAACATATAAAATAGAAGCTATAATAACATCTAGTCCTCAGATATATGCAGCATCTAAGAAAATAATTATAGAAGATTCAAGATCTGGAATAGAATTTGATACAATTGTAAAAGGATCACAAAGCGGATACCAAAAACGCGCTTCTATTATCATAGAGGATAAAGACAAATGGGAAGAAATCTGGAACCTTCATTCAAGTAACCTTGATCAGATACCAAAGGTCCCAGAAATTGACTTTTCAAAGGACATGGTTATAGCGATATTTAGAGGTGAATTTCCATCAAGTGGATTTTCTACTGAAGTATCAGCGATCAATGAAAAAAATGGATGGATCGAAGTTGTAATAACAGAGACAGACGATATAAGAGGTATAGTTCTTGATGTTATAACTTATCCATTCCATATAATAAAGATAAAAAAGACCGATCTTCCAATAGAATTTGAATATCGAAGGGTTATCATATAAACAAATCTTTAACCGAGCTAAATGTTTAACATGAGTTTGATGTAAAAAAAGATAAATTTTTTATTTGTTGCCTTTTTGTTTTAGTAGCAAATACAAATTCTTATAACTAATTCTCACTAAGAATACTAAGTTGGTTGGACATTATATCAAAATAATAACAAGTTTAGCGATTTACCTTTATCTTACCCCAAGTAGCGGTTAAGCCTAATTTGCTGTTTACAACCATCGTAATACCTCCCATATCGCTAATTACCTCAGCAGGTTTTAAGGCTCTTTTATACATGGCAAATTCATCAATCGCCCCTGTAAATAACTTTCCAACTTCCAAAGGTTCTATTGTTTCTGGAACTATATTTACGGGAGACTTAGCTCTGCTTTTTTCCACGCCATCAATATATAGTATTAGCTCTTCGCCAGTAAAAACTGATGCGATATGATACCATTTCTTTAAGTCAAATGACCCTGCAGGTGCAATTGCCCTTGAGTCAACTTTATTAATGCCCCAATATATCTGTCCATCACTCCAGGGCTGTAATAGATAGCTTAAACCAGGCCAATTAGTGCCTTTTAACACTAAATTAGTATTTTGTTGGGTATCTTGTTTTGCCCAGATCTCTATTGTTAGGGCTTTCATGCCATCAAGCAAGTCGTTATCGGGAACTTGAATATGAGTGCCTGATGTAAACTCCAATCCCTTATTCCTATGTGCATCAATCCACTTATAATCTTTACCGGTAATCTTGCCATCTAGCTTATTCGGAGATAGGTCTTTGACAGTATCTCCATTGCCATCATCCATCGGAAGATATATGATAAGATCGGGATCGACAATGGCATAAAGGTTGATTACAAGACAAAGATTCAATGCAATGCAAAAAGTTACTAAAAAATAAGTTTTTTTCATGTAATAACCTCCATTTACTCGAAAGATAAGTTAGTTCTATGCTCTTATAAATCTACGAAGTGGGACAGCACCGCCTATCAATCCTATAAATGCCCCGACACCAACAACCATTCCTACTTGCTCAAGAGATAAAAATCTTTCTATGTTTATATCCAGAACAAGAAGATTAAAAAATCCATAGAGATTAAAAAGTCCATATAATATAGAAACTCCCAAAACACTACCAATAAAGCCCTCAAGGATTCCTTGAAGTAACAACGGAATTCGGATAAAGGCATTTGTTGCCCCCACAAGACGCATGATCTTTATCTCTTCTCTCCGAACATAAGTTGTTATCGCTATCGAAAAAAATATGATAACAATCGAAGAAAGGCTCATTATGGTAAATATTATCAATATAATCATTTCAGCACTTTTAATGAATTTTGACGCTTCACCTGCATGTTGTATATCTTCAATACCATCAAAGTTTCTTATCTTCTCAGCAAGCTCCTTTACTTTATTTAGAGAATCATCATTTACCTCTATCTCAAATGAGCTAGGCAATGGATTTGATTGATCAAGTCCATCTAGTATGTCCCTTTTTTCGCCAAACATTTCTTTTGTCTTGCGAAGAGCTTCTTCTTTGGAAACATATCTTACTGAACTCACTTGCGATAAGGCACCAATTTTATTTTGTATCTCTTTTCTTCTGGCATCAGCAACATCATCTTTTAGAAATGCAACTATAAACGGTGATTTTTTTAGTGTTTCAAGCTGTGTATTAAGATAGTTCGTTACAATGAAGAGCAGGCTAAAAACCATCATTGTTAAGGCAACTATCGTTATACTTAGCCACCCAATAACTCCGCTATGCCTTATATTTGAAAAAGTTTCACGCCATACGTAGGACATCTCAATCCTCTATTATCTTACCTTGCTCGAATTTGATTATGCGTTTGTTTAAATATTCTGCAAGGCTTATATCATGTGTTGCGATAACAACAGTTGCCCCTCTCCTATTAAAACGTTCAAACAGATTCATAATATCGATGGCAAGGTGTGGATCAAGATTTCCAGTTGGTTCATCTGCTAATATTATTGGAGGGTCATTTACAATTGCCCTTGCTATTGCTGCGCGCTGTTGTTCTCCACCGGAAATATCTTCGGGAAGAGCATTTTTCCTATGTGTCAGGTTAGTCCATTCCAATACTCTATCAACGTTTCTCTTTACTATTGACCTTTTCACACCTGCAACATGAAGAGCAATTGCGATATTTTGGGCAACTGTTCTTTTGGGTAATAACTTAAAATCCTGAAATACTACGCCAATATGCCTTCTATATTTTGGGACTTGGGAATCTCTGAGATTATGAAGCTCAAACCCAGCAACCTTTATTTTTCCGCTTGTTGGAACTATCGCCCTATGAAGTAAGCTTAAAACTGTGCTTTTCCCTGCGCCACTTGCTCCGACAAGAAATATAAATTCCCCTCTATTGACCGAAAAGGTGATATTATGAAGGACAAATGCTTCTTTCTTATACCTCATCGAAACGTTATCAAACTGGATTATTTTTTCGTTAGTATTTCCGATTATTTTGTTATCCATGTCAATATCTCTTTGTTATATTAATTTCCATATTTGACAGTGCGTTAATAAACCAAAAATCGTGAAAAATAAGATGCAAAAAGTGTTACTCATTACGCTTTACTTATTACGAACTTAATCTGCGTTCTATTCTTAAAAAATTAATTCGGTTTGTCAATGCTATTTCATATATGCCAGCAGATCGCCTTCTGCCTCGACCATTTCGTCAAACATCTGTTTTATCTGTGCTGTTGTGCATACAGCGGATGTTATGGGATCGAGCAATAGGGCATAATAAGCCTTTCTGAGATCACGTTCGAGTACCGCCTGAGCTGTCAAAGCCTGAACCGTAATATTTGAATTATTAAGTCCCGCCAGTTGTGTTGGTATTTCACCGACAAAGCAAGGTCTAACACCCGTATTATCGATCAGACATGGCACTTCAACACAGCAATCATCAGGCAGATTGGTTATTATGCCGTTATTCATGACATTGCCATTTATCCTGACAGGATTGTTAGTCTCACAGGCATAGATGATGCTTGATGCGTATTCGTTTGACCTATGAAGCTCAATAGGTTTTTCGCCTGAAATCTGCTTCTGCATTTCTTCGCTTCTTCTCTGCCACCCACCATCGCTTGGACTTTCCTTATTGGGCGTCCTGCTACCAAGCCCAAATTCCTTTTTTGTTTCTTCATCTTTGCGATAATATGGCACATATTCCGACATGTGCGTTGACGATTCCGTTACAAATGCGTCAAAATGCCTGAATATATCAAACCTGACCTTATCCCTTGCATAAATATCAGGATTTTCCATCGCTTCTCTTAGTAATGGATATGCGTCTTTCCCTTTCCAACAGAAGCGAAGAAACCAAGCCATGTGGTTTATACCCGCCACCCAATATGAAATCTCGTTATATGGCTTGCCGATATAGTTTGCAAGCTGATGCGATGTCCCCTGAACGCTATGGCATAGACCAAGCAGTTTAACTCCCGTTGCCTCATTCAATATCCAGCATAGCATCGCCATTGGGTTAGTATAATTCAACACAATGGCATCAGGACACATCTTTTTAACGTCCTGACATATTTCTAACATTACAGGCGCTGTTCGTAGTGTGCGGAAAATTCCACCCGGCGAAACTGTATCCGCAACGGACTGATCCACGCCATAAGATCGTGGAATCATAATCTCATGGTAATATGGGACGCCATCATAGGCAGGACCTCCTACGCTGATGGCGGTTATCACATAATCCGCACCTTCCATTACATCTTTTCGGTCAGTTGCACCCTCAACTTTAGTCGGTAGGTTATTCACTTCTCCTGCTTTTTTGACGAACTCAACCACAGGATCAAGATGCTTCTGGTTTATATCCACAAGGCTTATCGTGCTGTCCTGCAATTCTGGATATGCCATAATATCAAGTGAAAGCCTTTGCCCAAAGCCACTACCCGCACCGATTATCACTATCTTAGCCATATATCTCTCCAAAAAGGTAGAGACAGGTTTCAAACCTGTCTCTAAACCAACGAAAATATCTCAACGCTATTGTCCCAAAGCATAGCCTTTGCCACTTTCAAGGCCATATCTTCATTCATATAGCCATCTTCCACAATATCAGCTAACGCCTTTGAAAGCGACCTTATGTATAGCTTTATCTTTGCGATTGTCCATTCAATATAATAGCTATCAGAATACCAACCGACCAGCTTTGGATATGGGACAGCCTGCAATCTCTCAATAACCGCAGTCTTTATCAATTCAGGATAGAATGTATACCACCAATGCCCTGAATAATAGCAATTTGCAAAAGTCTTTGCATATATCGCCATCTCGTGATTCAGCAATGTGTTTAGTATGCTGAAAACCATCTTTACATTTGGAAATCTGTTAAGCGCATCCCTGAACGTTTTAACCATATCAAGATTTGTGGAGAATCCATCCCATTCTAGCCTATGATGTATCTTCCTGTCAACACCCAACATTAATTGGAACGGTAGATTATTATCACTACATATCTCAAACAGGCTATAAAGCATATATGATTGCAGACGCATTGACTCATCATCAGTCAAGCGCTTTCCCTGCAAGACTTTGCCGTAAAGCCCTTCTGCATCGCCATCTGCAACGGGAAATGCCTGAAATGTTGGAGGAAGTGATATTGCCATTGATGCGACTTTCATACTAACGAACTTATCAACGATTTTCTCTATGCTGGATTTTAGATCATATATATTATTTATTGCTGATCCTGTCATTTTTTCCAGCTTTTCACGTGTCGCTTTTTCCTGAATATCAAGCACCCATTCGTCAGTTCTCAGGCTTGGGACAAAGGAATCCCTATCGCAATTTGAAAGGTCTTCATCAGGCAAATTGGTTAGAAATGACTTATTTATATTTATGCTTGCCAACGCCTTTTTATACCAGCCATCCTCCGCCATCGTCTTTGCCCCTAAATCGCATAAATCTTTATAATTGCTTTCGTCAACTGTGTCGCCCTCAAAGCCCAGAGCCTTGCATATCGTCATAAATCCCCACCAAGTCGTTGTGTTGCTTATCTTGGGTATATATGGAAGGGCGTTTTTCACACACTCATCGGGCGGAGTTTCTTTACTCATCAGCTTTTCAACGTCCATACCAACAGTAGATAACTCCATCCTGATATAATGATAGCTGAATATGTTGCCTATCAATCCCGCTGATGGCATTTTGTGCTGTAAATGTGTATGTGGGTCAATAATCTGAAATTTGTTAATTTCGTTTTCAAGCCTTTTGGCTAGCTTAGATAATGGAGTTTGCATAGTTTTTCTCCTATATTGATATTCTGTTTTCCTTGTCATCTCAGTATAAGTTAAAATACATCTAAAACTCTCAATTCACGTTATCTCTTACATATCACGATATATATAATTGATAGTATCATTCCAAGTTTTTTAAAAATCAGAGCCAATCAGCGTTACGTAGTCAGCGAAGATCAGCGGACAATTTTCTTACAAAAATAGAGGAAAATAAACCTCTCCAAAATCCTCATTTTTTGTTGCTATCACTTGCTTAATCCGATTTTTCAGGCTTTCTGGAAACGTCTTTTTTTTCCTCTTAAAATACCTCTTTATCCCCTTTTATTTCCTTTTTTTCTTCTATTTTCTGCCCATCTCAGAAAACTCGAATTTATAATCCTTAAAATTACTCTTGAGGGACGATGCGCATTGCGCCTACTTCTCTTGCCACTTGGATAATAACGCCTGCACATGCAGAATGCGATATTCTACTACTATTGATGACAAGATCATAATGTTCTTCGTCTGAGTGTTTGGCAAAAAAGAAATATTTTATATATTCTGATTGCTGTTTATCATTTTGTTTAATTAATTTCTTGGCTTCCCCTTCATCTAAGCCTTTTTCGTCTATCAAATTCTTGATTCTGGTTTCTCTATCTGCAATTATTCTGACTTTTATTATGCTTGTATAGTTTTTTAGTTCATGATGCGCACCACGACCCACAATAACCAAATTATCCTCATCTGCAAATTCTTTCATTATCGTTCTGATAGCATAGAAAGCTTTGATTTTCTTTTCGTCAAAATGCTCTAAGAAACCGGGTTTCCCTTCACCTATCATATCAGCGGTTTCAGCATCGATTAATCCTCTTTTTTGCGCTTCTGAAAGAAGCATATTCTTATTTACAAGCTTATAGCCTAGCGCAAACGAAACCAAACTGGCTATATGATCTCCTCCGCTTCCAATTTGCCTTGATATTGTTATTATCGCCATTGGTATTCTTCCCTTCGATATATATAAAAGTTATTTATATTTAATGGTTAGTATATATGAGAGCATTTTTTCCAATGCCACATCAGGCAAAATGTTCTTGTCATTAAAGGCTATTAGTTCTTTTCCAATCAATAGAGCTATATAGTCAATAAAGTCTTTTTCTGAATTATTCATTGCTTTTATATAGTCAGGATTGGATGTATTAATTTGGATAATTCCTTCTCGCAAATAGCTATGGATATTCGGTCTATTATCAATGGCTAATGGTAATATTGCTTTATGCGTTAGCCAATCGATATTCATAATACCGCATGTCTGAAGAATTGTTTTGGCTAAGTTCAAAGCCTTTTTATAAATCTCATCGATTTTGAGTGGTTCAAATTCTTTTTTTGGATTATCTATTTGTGCCTTAAATGATATATGCAGATTATCAAGATCATGGGAAAATTCAACCTTTGCGTTATCATCTTTAAGATTTGCTCTGGCAAGCCTAAGTGAATCCATTGTCTCTATGCCATCAATGACGGGCATACTCAAATGCTTTATAGATATTTTCCCTTTGCCATCTTCTGAAGATTCATATTTTTCATTAATATACGTATGGCGACCATTTCTTATTGGCTCAACATCATACCATTTATTTTTATAAAAGATCCTTATTACTAATAATCTTTCGTTTAGTTGATTATAAAATACATCACCAAAAACATCCATAAGATTTGATACATAAAGAGAGCTTTTGGTTGATATTGGGGATTCTTTTAGGCTAAAAATTCTAATTTGCATCCCCGGTTCAGTAAAATCTTCTTGATCACCCTGTTTGATACGGATTATTTCCGCATAATTATCCCATGTTTGTATTTTCACTTTTATAGTTATGTCATCTTCTCTTTTTTTGCTTAGAATTTCTATCCTTTTACCAATATAGTAAAATGCAAATAATCTTATACCTAGATTTCTTAGTGGGAAATCATCCTGACTATCTGTATTGGCAAAACCCTGTAGAATATCAGTAAACTCATATTCATTCATTCCCGGTATATTACAATATATTGTGATATTTCTTGGTTTAAGGACATAATCAATATGACATTCGTTTGTTAGGTTTTTGTTTGTAAAAAAAGAATATAGCCCAACGTTCACATACTCCTTGATTGCATCAGCAGGATCATGGTAAATATGCCCTATTTTTTCTAGGTATTTGAAGGCATTTGATATATTTATCTGTATATTGGAACGCCTCAATTTATTACTCTCCACCTACAGAACTGATAGTGATATTAACAGATGCTCCCTTCCTTATATTATCATTGGGATTTGGATATTGATCGAGAACTACACCGGGTTCTTTAATATCTGGATTAATCTCTCGGCTTATTAGCCCCTGTTTTAAGCCTCTAACCTTTATTAACTCTAATGCGTCCTCAATATACATTCCCGAAAGGTCTGGCATGGTGAGTTTTACTGGCGGTTTTCCCATACTTACAAGCAGATTGATTTTTACGCCTTTTTGCACCATTGCGCTTGGTGGTGGAGTATGAGCAATGATAAGCCCCTCTTTAGGATGATCGCTAGAATGAACGTTTGTAATTGTCCCTATTTCCAATCCGGAAGCCTGCAAGACTGGTTTGGCATCCTCAACAGTCTCACCAATTACATCAGGCACAACGCCTGCTTCTGTCCCTTTGCTAACAAAAACCTTTATTTCACGACCAATCTTGACTTTACTGCCCGCTTTGGGCTTTTGTTCGACTATGTAGCCTTCGGGCATACTTATATTATATTTCTCACCCTCTATTATTGGTGTGCCGAGACCGCTTTGATTGAGTATTTGTGATGCTTCTAAAAAGCTTTTGCCCACTATATCTGGAACTTCTGCAGTTTTACCCCTAATAACAAAACGAAACATAACAAAGAAAAGCAAGAGTAAAATTACTACTGAAATAGTAAATATGATCATTACTCTTAATATAGAACCTAATACAGAAGGATTATTATTTGTTTTGCTCATATCTCACCAAATAAATTTATCGCCAATTTTAAGCCTGTAGCCATTCATAAAATCTTTGGCTCTCATTTTCGGCTTATTAGGCGGTTGAACAGTGTTTATAATTAAGTTAGAGTCTTTTGTTGTAACTATAATTCCCGAATCGTTTGTTATGCCGACTATTGTTCCCGAATCGGCTTTTATTTGTTCGGATGCTGATGATAATTTGCTATCCCATATTTTTAATATATTGGTTGTCCCTGAATCATCCAAGATAATATTTGTATATGCCCCTGGCCAAGGGATAGTCCCTCTAATAAGATTATGTATTTCTAATGCAGATTTATTCCAATTAATTAATCCATCTTCTTTTGTAAGTTTAGGTGCGTGAGTTGCCTGTAAATTATCCTGTGGATAACGAGGAAGATCAAGAGTGTCTTTTGGTGTTCCATCATCTTTTGTTAATATTTTTGATAACATATCAGCCCCAACATTAGCTAATTTATCAAATAATGATAGTGATGTATCGTATATATCTATTTTGACTCGTTCCTGATGTATAATATCGCCAGTATCTTCGCCTTCATCTACAAACATAAGCGTTACACCTGTTTGTTCTTCGCCATTTATGATTGCTCTTTGAATTGGCGCTGCACCACGATATTTTGGCAATAGTGATGGGTGAATATTTATGCAACCGTATTTTGGTATATCGAGTATAGTTTTTGGTAAAATCTGACCAAATGCCACAACAACGATCAGATCAGGTCTAAATTCATTTTTTATCTTTTCAACAAACTCTTTATCTCTGACTTTTTCTGGCTGATAGATAGATATATTATGCTCTAATGCAAATTCCTTTACAGGTGGAGGAGTTAATTTTAACCCTCTGCCTTTTGGTTGATCGGGTTGTGTTACAACGCATATTAAATCAACACCACTTCCGATAACAGCTTTTAATGATGGAACAGAGAAGCTATCTGTTCCCATGAATACAACACGCATATAATTAAGATTCACCTTTTTCAATCTTGCGAAGCTGATTTTTGATTAACTGCTTTTTGAGGCGACCTAGATGATCGATAAATAAAGTTCCGTTAATATGGTCGATTTCATGCTGAAAAGCCCTTGCCGATAGATCTGTTGCCTCTATTCTCAATTTATTGCCCTCAAGATCAAGCCCCTCAACGACAACTTTTTCTGCTCTTTTGACATCACCTCTAACTTCTGGAACGCTTAGACAGCCTTCTTCCATATTCATTTCACCATAGCTCTCTACAATTTCTGGATTGATAAGCACTATAGGCTTTGATGATGGATTGGAAGGCTCTGTATCAACTATAATTATACGTTTAGATATTCCAATCTGAGGTGCTGCTATTCCAACACCCTCAAATTTATACATTGCCTCAAGCATGTCATCAACGATCTGTTTAATCTCGTCATTTATTTCCTCAACAGGTTCTGCTACTTTGCGCAAGACGTCATTACCATATTTTGTAATACTTAATCCGTCCATAATATTTCTCCATATTTATTCAATTAAAATCTCATAGATAAGGATGCTAGTGAAACTCCATCTATTTGATTTTTAGAGCTTGGAACATCAAAAGTTGAATAAGGTTCTGGTTGTTCAGAAAGATTAGGTAGATTTAGAATATCGTCATTATGAGTATGCAAATAATCCCAATATCCAATAAGACCTGAGAATGTAACTGCCAATCCTCCCGCAAGAAGCCAATTTGCATCTGAGAATCTTGGGGCAACTTTACCTCGCCTAGCCATTTCAATCCCGCGCACAATCAAATATCCATGAATTGCTGTAAATGGCAACGATATGGTAGATATTATCTCAAAACGCCTTAAATTGCTTTCACGATATATATCAGGAATACTTCCTTTTGATGCTTTCTTAACTTCATCTTTTGTTAATACTCGGTCATACATGGCAAATTCATCAATGACGCCCTGAAAACCAGCATCGCCTAATACACTTATGGTAATATCAGATTTATTATTAATCTCTGCTTCTGTTGTATCCTCAACTTCTGCAGAGAGTTTGCCGTCCAGATAAATATATAGCCTATCGTTACTTACATCTCTAACAAAACAGCAATGATGCCATTTTTCGCTAATATTGTCTATTGATACTTTTGGTGTGTTTGTGCCATCGCTGATTGAAAAACTGAGTTTATTATCAGGCTGAATCTCAATCTTAAAAGGATATGAGCTATCTAGCTTTTGTATTATTATCTGTTGTTTTCCATTGGGGTTATGCTTAAGCCATAGTGTCAAAGAATATGAGTTGTTTTTACCGAGATAATATTTGTCTTTGTGTGGTATTATAATAAAATCGTCAACGCCATCAAATTGCAAAGCCTTGCCAAATCGACCACTAACAGTAATTGGATTCCCTTTGATATATGCGTTATTGCTATTACCGCTATCATCACGCAAAATAGTTCCCAAAATGCCACCAAACGAGAAATAAATCTCGATAGACTTTGCATGTGAATATGAGATTAAGGTAAAAAAAAGGAAGATAAATGCAAAAAATTTCTTTGTTGTCATTTTATATATCTATGCCTTCGAAATAATATGACGAGCATTGTGAATAATGCACTAAAACCGATTATTAGACTTATTAACTGAGAAGTAGCTAAACTCCCTACATATTCCTCTGGTGAATACAATCTAAAGAGATCAATAAAAAATCTTTGAATACTATGAATTATAGCATATATCAAGAATAATTGCCCCGAAAAAATTGTCCATTTATTAATAATTATAAGTATAATAAATACAAAGAAAAGAATAACAGATGTAAAAATTTGAGTTGGATATGAACATTGTCCTTTGAGTAGCGTATAAGTCAGCGATTTTTCTGGATATACAACGCATAAGACAGAATCAGTTGGTCTTCCAAAACAACATCCCGCAAGGAAACAACCAATACGCCCAATTGCTTCGCCGATAGCCAAAGATGGTGTGATAATATCCATCATTTTTGGTATTGATAATTCTTTTGAACGAAGATAAATAAATCCAGCGATAGATGCTGATACAAAACCACCATAATAAGCAAGCCCACCTTCCCAAAATATAAAGCCATTTGATTTTATATGCTGTAAAGAATGAAATAATCTTGCGCCTATCAACCCAGAAATCAACAATATTAATGCAAGTTCAATGATTATCTTTGAAGATATGCTTTCTTTTTTAGCTCTTTGATAACAAACATAGATGGCAACCAAAAAAGCTATTGCCAACATGACTCCATAGCTGCCGATTGATAAAGAACCGATTTTGAATAAGATGGGCTTCATAAAAAGATGTTAAAAATGCTATTCATCTGCAAGTTTCCAGTTTATCCGAAACATCCCTATAAATAGCATCAACGCTCCGATAGTAACAGATGCGTCGGCGATATTGAAGTTAGGCCACCAAAAAGGTCTTAGAAACCATATTTTGAAGCGTAAAAAATCTGTGACAAAACCAAAAAAGATTCTATCCGTTAGATTACCCAAAGCACCACCTAGAATAAAACCAAGTGCCAATTTTATCCATAAGTTTTCTTTGAATTTGCTATAATAGAAAAAGATAAAGATAATTGCTAATAAGCTAACAATTATAAAAATCCTATTGCGTCCTTGAAATGAACCGAAAACAGCACCTGTATTTTCTGAGTAACTAAGCTCAAAAAATCCCTCTATAATTTCAACAGTTCCTCTAACAGCAATCTCATTTCGAACGATTGTTTTTGTTATTTGATCAAGAGATAAAGATACAATTGCAATAATGATCAAAGGCAAAATTAATTTTATTTCGTTTGTAAGGTTTAATTTGTTTTTTGCTTTATTCAATAAAATATCTCCCTTTTTAAATTAAACGTATTCTGCACCGCCTTCTAATATAGAAACGCATTTATGGCAAAGCGTTGGATAAAGCTCATTTGTTCCAACTGTATCGGAATATATATAACACCTTTCGCATTTATCTCCGTTAGTAAGGCGAATTTCCGCAGAAATTCCATCTATGCCATCTAAAACAAGCAGATCATCAGGTATAGGTTCATCGGGTGGGCTAAGCCTGATTCTTGATAATAAAAAAACTTCGTCAAGAATATCAGCACAGTCGTTTAGTCTTGAATGAACATCGTAATTATGAGCATATAAAGTTACTGAGGCCTGAAAATGATTTGGTATATCATCTTCTATTTCATTACTGTTCTCCAAAGCTTTGAATATCGCAGAACGAACCATCAGCAGATAGCTCCATTTTTTTTCTAATTCATCATTAAGTAATTCCTCATTAAATTTTGGAAAATCAGCCATAAAGACACTGGGATATAACTCTTTTGCATTTGGTATGTGTTCCCATAATTCTTCTGCTAAAAAAGGGGTTATAGGTGCAATTAGTTTTGCAAGTGTAATCAGAGTCTCATAAATAGCTGTTTGAATAGATCGCCGAACTGATGACCATTTTGAGAATGTATATAGCTTTCGTCTGATGATGCTAATATAGGTTTTACTTATATCAGAAAATAAAAACCTGCATAAAAGATGATAAAATCTATTATAATGGTAATTATTATATGCGAGAGTTGCTTCCTTTGTAAATTTTGTTAATTTATGAAGTAGCCATTTATCGATTTCTTTTAGATAATCATATTCAATTCTATCGTCTTTGGGATCAAAATCATCAAGAATTGCAAGTAAATAACGAAATTTATTTCTAAAACGTTTATATATATTTGATATGGATCCAATATAGTCTTTGTCAAACTTTAGTCTTTTATTGTGGTTTGATGATATAGCGCAAAGCCTGATTGCATCTGCACCGAATTTATTTATCAAGTCTTGTATTGGTTCTTTATAATCTGTTTTGATTGGTCCATTAATGATAACCGAATTAAATATATTGCTATTTTCAAGAGCCATCGAAGATAAAAGCGATAAATAAATCCATCTCTCGTTCTGTTTATCGGATTCGAGCAATATATAGGTATTTTCAGATGAGTCTTTTGGGTCTTGTAAAATCTGTCTATAACTTAATACAGAGATGAAATCTTCATTTAATATATCTATTTCCCACCGAAAATCTCTTGCTTCGCATTTATTGCAGACAAGATCATAGGGAAGTATATCATTTGGGTCGGTTGCGAGTAATTTCTCAAAGCCTTCTTTTTCGATAATGTATCTGCATGATTTTAATCCCTCATCAACTTCAACCTGATGATTACATTTTTTACAGTAAAATACAGGTATTGGTATGCCCCATAGCTTTCGTCTTGATATACTCCAATCCTCTAAATTATTGATACTGTTTGATATTCTTTTAATAATGCCTTTTTTAGATTTTAGATTATTTAATGCCTTAATTGTATTCTGTTTTAGATGATTTGAATTGAAATTAAATACCCAATGCTCATTATTTCTAATAATAAGAGGCTGTTTACAAGCCGAACAATGTGGATATTGTTGTTCTATGGGATTAGATGAGAACAAATAGCCTCTTCTTTCTAATTCTGTAGATATTGGATTGGTAGGGTCAAATACGTTAATTTCGTTTGGATCATCATATTCGTTTTGTGTTTCATTTGAATTAACTAACGATGCTATATCTATATTATTTTGCATAATATGGGTTGATATATTATAAACACAGCCAGTTCCTTTTTCAGATGATATTCTTTTATCAAAAATAATACTTGTTCCCTTATCAAAAAGTGGATGAAAGCAAACAATTTCAGAGAGTTCTTCACCCTTAATTTTTTTTATTACATTATAACTGCTTTTTTTATAGTTTTGCATTACAGAATCAACAACATCACTTGCCATTATAGTAACTTTGCCATTCTCAATTTCTACAGCAGAATATTCGCAATCTGGATTTATAGCTATAGGCTTATTTGCAGATAGAGTCCATGGCGTTCCTACCCAAACTAGAATACTAACATTATCGCCAAGTTCTTCAAAACCATTCATTATAGGGAATTCAACATTAAGAGATAATATGTTATATCCTATATATTCTATTTCTGGTTTTTCGACATCGCTTTGACAATTTATACACCAATATTTTTGCTTTATATCTCTACTCAGATAACCAGAATTATAAAGATTCTCAAAGCATTTAAATATCTCTGATTCATATTTTATTTCTGATGTTATTATATTTTTATCCCGGTTGGTAAATATACCCAATCTTTGAATTTTTTCGCTTTGTAACAGGACAAAATTTTCACATGTTTTCTGGCATTGCTCTCGGAAATTAGCTTGCATCAATTTGCTATCTCTAATTCCCTTTAATAATATTTGTGGTTTTTTTTCGGATGACCTATCATCGATAAAATATTTTAATGTCTCGTATTCAATTGCAGAAGTATAGCAATTCCAAATGTTTATATTAGGCACATTAAAGCCACACATTGATTTATGCTTTATTGTGATATCTTTTCGTATCATACTTAATACATCATTGATATTAAAATTATCGGATACTTTAGTAGGTGGGGTGTGTATGATAAATTTGCTTTTGTTTTTATTTTTGCCTTGGATCTTTTCGTAAATATTGATATTATGCCAAAAATTGAGAATCTTAGATTCTGTTTTGGAGGGATCTGCTTTCTTTGGAAAGCGCAATTTTGGTAGATTGAGAGTCTTAGTGTAGTTCATTTTTCCTTGATCTAATGGCTTGTAACGATTTGATTCTATAAATCAATTGAAAATATGATATAAACTAATCAAATGAAAGCTGATAGATTATTTCTGATACCAATTTAGTTAATTTCGGTTCAGTTTGATTAGCTATTTGAATAATCTCGCCTATGTCTGATGTTCTAAGAACTTCGGGAGTGCATTTATCTGTGAGACAAGATAATCCCAAAACTTTCATGGAGGAATGTCTTGCAACTAAAACCTCTGGAACAGTTGACATACTAACTGCATCAGCACCAATCATTCTAAGGAACTTGTATTCAGCAGGTGTTTCCAGATTAGGTCCTGATACAGCGACAAGGACGCCTTTATGAGCGATTATCTTTTCTTTCATAGCGGTTTGATAAGCTAAATCGATCAAATCAGGGGAATATGCATCAAACATATCTGGATAGCGAGAACCAAGCTGATCGTCATTAATTCCTATAAGAGGGTTGTCGCCCATTAGGTTGATATGATCAGTTATAATCATAATATCACCTGCATTATAATATGGGTTCATTGAGCCTGCTGCGTTTGAAATTATAAGGACCTTTGCCCCAAGTGCTTTCAATACTCTAACAGGGAAAGTAATTTCTTGCATTGAATATCCTTCGTAATAATGTAGCCTTCCGTTCATTATGACGACTTTTTTATTGCCAATAATACCGAATACAAGAGTTCCTGCATGAGTTTCAACTGTCGATGCTGGGAAATTTGGTATTTCAGAATAGTGGATTTCTAATTTATCAGAAACTTGGTTTACTAATGCCCCTAATCCTGTTCCAAGAATAATAGCTATTTCTGGAGCAACATCGGTTTTTGTTCTAATGTAGCCTATTGATTCATCAATTTTTGCCTTTATTTTTAGCATTAATACTCTCCCGAAAAGAATCGAAATTATTCATCTGCTTCGTCATTAAGATTTTTTAGTTGCTTATTTAATAGATCGCGATAGCCCATAAGATACCGTTCTCTTTGAGTTTTTAGCCTTGAAACTTCTCTTTTTGCCTCCATTTCTTCCGTTTTTGCCTTTTCGATTATGGTATAAGCTTTTAGTTTTATGTCGTTAAGAATTAAATCAGAACTGCTAGTTGATGTGATTTTTGTGGGTTCTGAGATTTGAGTATCAAGTATTTGGTCTTTGGCTTTGCTGGTAATAGCTTCTGCCTGTAAGTTTGCCTCTTGTATAATTCTTTTTGCCTCCTGATTTGCTTTTACGATTATTTCGGAGATATTTTTAGAATCATCATTAAGAGAGCTTGCCTTTTCTTCAGCTTCCGAGATTATTTCACTGGCTTTTCTCTGTGCTTCATTGATTAGTTTATTTGCTTGGTCTTGAGCCTTTTGCTTTATTATGTTGGCATCTTCATTTGCTTTTAGGATTATTTCAGTTGCTTCATCTGCTTCATTGCTTCCTTGAAAGCCTCTTTCGTTAGCTTTTTCTTCTGCTTCTAAAAGAATTTTCTCGGCATTTTCTTTTATTCTTTCTGCCTCGGCATGTGCCAAACTAACGATTTCTGCGGCTTTGATCTCTGCTTCTCTAAGTTTTTTATTCGTTTCTTTTGTGATTTTTTCTTTTGCCTCTTGGATCATATTATTCACTGCTTCGGTGCTGTCAAATTGTCGTAATTGTTCCTCAAGAGCATCAAGTTGTTGTTTCATTGTTTCGTTTTCATTAGTTATTGCTTCATAATCTTCTGCGATCTGGTCAAGAAAATCTTCGACATCCTCTTGATCTAATCCCCTAAAAGCCCTTTTAAATTCACGTTGGTATATTTCCGATGGTGTTAGACGCAAATTCAACCCCCCCTTAAAACATAGATGTTAGATGAAATTTTTAAGAATATCTATAAGTAATCTTCCAGCGATCTGAACTAAGATTATAGCGATGAAAGGAGAAAAATCGATTGGTAGATTCCCTGAGAATCTCCATAATGCCCTTCGTATTGGATATAATAGAGGCTCTGTTATTTTGTCCAGAAACCTAACTGCAGAATTATATGGGTCTGGATTGAACCATGAAATAATGGCTCGCAAAAAAATAGCAAACGTATAAATGCTAACAGCAAGGTTTATGAACCTTATCAAAAGGTGCAAAATTGTTACTCCTTTTCTATAAAACTATTTGGATTGAGCGGATAATTCTTTTGATCGTTCTGTGGATGAGACGATTGCTTTGATGATAGCAGAACGAAAGCCATTATTCTCTAATTCAAATAGTCCTACTGCGGTTGTCCCTCCGGGTGATGTTACCCTATTCTTTAGGACAGCGGGATGTTCTTGAGTTTCTAATAGCATTTTGCTTGAACCAAGAACTGTCTGTGTTGACATGAGTAGGGCATCATTTCGGCTTAAACCTAGTTGCACTCCTGCATCTGCAAGGGTCTCAATTAATAGGAAAATAAAGGCAGGACCGCTTCCGCTTAAAGCGGTAACTGCATCCATCAGTTTTTCATTTACAATTACTGTTTTTCCGACAGCCTGAAATAATTGTTTTGCTTTGTTTATATGATCATCATTGGCATATTTCCCGGGACATATTGCGGTCATCCCTTCACAAACCATTGCAGGAGTATTTGGCATAACACGAACAACAGATATTCCATCAGGCAAAATGCTCTCAATAAATGATGTACTAATACCTGCTGCTATCGATATAAACCATTTTGGCTGATGGGATATGCCCGAAACTTCAGCTAGGACACTCTTTACGATGTCAGGCTTGACCGCTATTATAATTATATCAGAATCGTCAATTAATTCTTTGTTGTTATTTGCGATATTTATATTTAGCTCTTTGTTTAAGATAATTAATTTTTCTTTATTAATATCACTGGCATATATAAGTTCTGGTGCAACAAGACCAGAATTTATTATCCCTTTGAGCAGGGCTTCGCCCATATTGCCAGTTCCGATGAATCCTATCTTCTCATTAACCAATTGAAATCCCCTTATATAATATGGAAAATTAATTTTTTAAATGACTTTGGAAATAAAGGATACCAATGGACATCAGAATAATATCATAACATCATCTAATATTTCAAGACTTTTTTCATAATAAATTATGAACCATTTTTTTACTAAAGTTATTTAATATTTCTTCCGATAATATAGTTAGGTGGAATCTCTGTTTATTGTTAGATAAAAAAGTATTAACTAAGGAGTAAAAAACATGGGCAAAGGAAGAATTCTTATTATAGATGATGAACCTGATATAGTAGAAACACTAACTTTTATGCTTGAGGCGAGAAATTACGATGTTATAACTGCCCTTGATGGTCAAGAAGGCTTAGTGAAAGTAAAAACTGAAAATCCAGATCTTGCACTTCTTGATATAATGATGCCGGGGATGGATGGTTATGATGTATGCAGTAAATTGAAATCAGATAAAGATACGAAAAAGATCCCTGTAATTATGCTAACAGCGAAAGGCGAAGGTGATGCTGTGATCAAAGCTCATAAATCTGGGGCGGATGATTATATTGTTAAGCCCTTTAATCTGCCAACATTGATAAGTAAATTAAATAAGCTTCTTGCAAAATAAACTTATATCTTTTTATTGATTCAAGAAAACATTTCGCTGTCATTTTGAGTGAAGCTATAATTTATTTTATTAAAGTTTTCATATTTTTTAGCCAATATATGTCTTCAAGGGGAATATATAAACTAATAATGCTAATAGTTTTAATATCAATGACGGGTTTAATTATCTAGGATACTTAGACTATCATAAGAGGCTTTATACAAAAAATGGAACTTTTTTGTCAGATAAGGTATCTAATAGGGTGATTTCAAAAAACTATTTTGATCTTTTTTATGACGATATAAAAAAATATATGAAAAATATATGGAGGTTAATAATGATTTTTGCCATTGTAGATGGTGAAAAAGAACAACAACTTTTGGATAATGCCATTAAAGAAGCCAAAGATAAAGGCTTGTATCGTCGTTTGATGGTTATAAAGCTATCTTCACAAGGGAAACTTATACGGCATATAAAAAAAGAATTCGGAATTTGTGAAGCAACTATACGCAGTTATATACATCGTTATAATAAATATGGTTTGGATAGCCTTCGTCCCAAGAGGCCGACAGGGCGCCCACCCAAAATTGCCCACTGGTCTAAGAGAGATTGGGAAAGAATATTAGCGAAATCTCCATATTCTTATGAAAAGCTAAAAACTGATTCGGAAATTTGGACATTGGAATTAATAGCAAAATACCTTCTGGAATATCATAATATAAGGGTTTGTATTTCTAGTATATACAATGCCTTAAGAAAAATCAGGAGTTATAAGGTTCAAAAAGCAAGGAATCCTTCTAATTCTTTTATACAGGCTCAGGAAAGAGTATAAGTATATAAATTTAGGACAATTTTTTGGATGCTGTCAAATTTTTATCATAAAAGAAATCATTTGCCAGTTTTCTGGCATAGCTGGCACTGAGAAATTTTTGATTGACAAAGAGACATCTCCAATTTATTATAAAGCAACCATTTAAGAGAGATTAATTGGTAAATTGTTCTTTTTTTACTATTAAGGGGTTAAAATAGGCGGCTTAATCAAATAAGATTATTGCCTTCCATAATTAAGTTGGCGATTGTTTATTATAAATAAACAACCTTCCAAATTATAAGGTTTATATATGCCAAAGGGCAAAATACTCATCATAGACGACGAAAAAGATATTGTAGATACACTGACAATTATGCTTCGCGCTCGAGACTTTGCTGTATGTTCAGCACTCGACGGGCAAGAAGGTTTTGAGAAAGCCAAGAACGAAAAACCAAACCTCATTCTTTTTGATGTTATGATGTCTGGGGTTGATGGATATGCTGTGTGCCTAAGGTTAAAGTCTGACAAAGACACAAAAAATATCCCCATAGTCATAATTACTGCTAGGGCAGAAAGAGAATCCGTAATTAAGTGTCATAGTCTTGGTGTCAGTGATTTTATCGTTAAGCCTTTTAATATCACTACATTACTTGGAAAACTCAGTAAAGTTCTCAGGTAAATTGTCAGTATATCTTTTATATATTATTTTGATGTGAATTTGATATTATAACAGATTTGCTAGAAAATCCCTCTTAATCTCCTTACGGAAAGGGAGATTTTAAGACTTATCGGAAAAGCAATTGAAATTATATGAATTTATAAGGCTCTTTTAGAACTCAATTCGCTAATTTTGTGAATTGGGAAGTTGCCACTCTAAATGGGTGGAGTTTTTGTCGTTAAATAGGTGTTTTTAGGATATTCCGGGATATATCTTGGGAGGTGATAAATCGAACCGGAATAATGACAATAGCCACAGGTAAATAATCTATCTGTGGCAAAGTAAGTGTGAAGTAAATCAGCACTTGCTTAAAGTCAAATAATCTAGTAGGCATTTTTTGGATCCCCCTCCATATTCTTTGTTATATGAAAAGGCTTTTTTATACGACTTAGGGAATTGGGTTTTTGGGCATGTGGGAGTTACCAAAATTAACATGAGCTATGTTGTGTTTGAAAGCGAAAAACAAAGGTAATGCTTGCTGGGTTATGGTTCTATGTTTTGATGTTGCAAAAAAAGAAATAGACCGCTGATTTTCGCTGACTTTGTAACGCAGATTGTCAATGATTTTTCAAAGAAATGAAAAAAGATGATAAACCATTACAAATAAAGGGATTTCAGGCTATTACTTTTGTCAAAATGCAACAATGTTAAGGGTTCTATGTTTCAAACACAATTCAAAGTCGATTTTGTAAGGGTTTGCAAAATTAGCTATTAATGAAAATCCCTATAAGTCTTCGAAATGGAGACTTTGGGGATTAGTGAGGAGATGAAAATGCTTAAGTTTAAGAAGAACCAAAAAGGTTTTACTTTGGTTGAAGTTTTGCTAGTTGTCGTTATTTTGGGTATCTTGGCGGCTGTCGCTCTTCCGAGATTCTTGACTACAAGAGATGAATCACAGAGAAGAACCTGCCAGAGCAACCTTTCTGCAATGAATGCGGCGATCGAAGAGTATCAATTTATGAATGGAAACTGGCCTGCTAACTTGGATGCTGTTACAAGTGATACTAGCCGTTTCCCGGATGGTCCTCCAGTTTGCCCAAAAAATGGTGTTTATTCACTTGATACTACAGTCAACAGAGCACAATGTACTTTGGCTTCTAGCGATGGACATGCACTATAATTCAATGTATCTTGTTAGGTTGGGTATTTGCCCAACCTGCACATAAATATTATCTCTAATCAAGAATGTGAGCATAAAAAATGATGAAAACAATGGAAACACATGCCAATCTTGCTGATATTCAGATAGATAAACGCATAGCTCAGATATTGCCCGAAGATACAGTTCGCAGGCTTAGTATGCTCCCTGTTAGTATTGAGGGCGATCAGCTTTTTGTTGCCACTACCTCGCCTGTAAATATCCCTGGAATTGATGAAATTAAGCTTTTGACAGGTCTAAAAGTCAAGCCAATAATTATGGCAAAACAGGAACTAGATCACGCCATAAATGAGCAATTTACAGCAGATCAGACATCAAAACAGGCAATAGTTGACATGACCTTTCAGGAACTTGGTGCCCCAAAGAATGTTTCTGCCCAAGAGGAGTTTTTGGATATTGATGAAGCCCCTGTTGTCGCTCTGGTCAATTCCATTGCACGTGGCGCCATCAATGATGGTGCAAGCGATATTCATCTTGAGCCACAGTTGCCCGAAATGCGCGTTCGTTATAGAATAAACGGATTATTGCATGATATTACTACTGTTCCCAGATATATTGAGCCATCTGTTGTCTCTAGGATAAAATTACTTGCAGATATGGATATAGCGGAAAAACGAAGAGCGCAAGATGGTCATATAACCATGACAGTAGGTCGCAGACAAGTTGACCTTCGTGTATCAAGTGTTTTAACGATAAATGGCGAAAAGATAGTTATACGAGTTCTTGATAAAGAAACCATGTTGGTTGATCTTGAACATCTTGGATTAACACCCGAACAACATAATAAATTTAGAAATTTTATATCTCATCCCTACGGAATGATTTTGGTAACAGGCCCAACAGGTAGCGGGAAAAGCACAACTCTTTATGCTTGCCTAAAAGAACTCGATTCAGTGACAAAAAATATAATAACAGTTGAAAACCCAGTGGAATACAAGATGACAGGCATAAGCCAAATTAATGTCAATCCTGCATTTGGTTTGACTTTTGCTAATGCACTTAGGGCTATCGTCAGGCAAGACCCTGATGTAATAATGGTCGGAGAAATACGAGATTCAGAGACAGCGGATATAGCAGTTCAAGCGGCGTTAACAGGTCATCTTGTTTTTAGCACTTTACATACAAACGATGCACCCGGAGCGGTCGCTAGATTGATAGATATGGATGTTCAGCCATTCTTGATTGCGTCATCCGTCCTTGGCGTCGTCGCACAACGTCTTGTTAGGACTATATGCCCAGAATGTAAGGAATTTTATCGTCCATCACAGGAAATATTAGATACCTTACGGGCTCCAAAAGGCTTTTTAGAGCTAGCTAGAGGCAGAGGTTGTGATTTTTGTAGAGGAACTGGATATAAGGGCCGAAGTGGTATCTATGAAATATTTGAAATTGATGACGATATAAGACCGCTTATAATAGCTCAAGCACCAACAAGCGAAATTAAAAAGGCGGCTGTTGCAAAAGGGATGAAATCTCTTGCCAAAATAGGTAGGGAAAAGGTCTTGCAGGGCATATCCACCTTTGAGGAAGTGAATAGGCATGTATATTTAGAAGAGGAAGATGCGTCTTAGTATCTATTCTCCCTAAATCTCCAAATGACATATTAGCAATATGCCTATACGGAAAGTTAGACTTTTTGGATTATAAATAAAGTAATAATTAATTCGGTTAAGTATTAGATTTAACATTAAAGGGATTTTTACATTTACAAATAAATTGCTTGGTGAATAAAAATGTCTAAATTTAGTTATGTAGCAAGAGATATTGATGGATCGTTATATAAGGGCGTAATTGAGGCGACTGATAAAAGAGAGGTGAGAACTAATCTAAGACAGAAAGGTTTTTATCCTACTTCTATTCGCACAGTTCGTGAATGGAAAAATATTACTATTTTTGCCAGAGTTACAAGTGACGAAGTGGCGGTCTTTGCGGATCAGCTCTCTGTCATGGTAGATTCTGGTTTAACACTTGTTCGTTGTTTGACGACATTGTCACAGCAGACGAAAAATGAGAAGTTTAGGCAGATAATAAATGCAGTTAGGCAGGATGTTGAGAACGGAATATCTTTTGCGGATTCGTTGAGCAATTATCCGAAGGTTTTTTCTAACCTCTTTGTCAGCTTGATAAGGACAGGAGAAATAGGCGGAGTTTTAAGCAAATCATTGCGTCAGATTGCAGAATACCTTAATTCAGAAAAGCAGATCAGACAGAAAGTTAAAGCGACTTTTATTTATCCTAAAATAGTTTTAGTTGTTTGTGTATTGGTGAGTATATTTTTGGTAACATTTGTTGTTCCAAGATTTATGACGCTGTATGATTCGCTTAAGATACCTTTGCCTTTGCCTACAAGGATAGTCCTTTGGCTTAGTAAGGTTATACCGAAATATTGGTGGCTTTTCCTTGGTGTTGGCGGAGGCGTGTATTTCGGATTCAATAAATTTAAGGCGACAAAATCAGGCAAAAATATACTTGATCATGCAAAGCTATATGCCCCCGTGTTCGGAGAGCTAATCAAGAAAATTATAGTGTCACGTTTCATTAAGGTTTTGAGTGCGCTTACTATGAGTGGCGTCCCTATTGTCCAATCTCTCGATGTTTCAAAACAGGTTGCAGATAATGCGGTTATGGATAGGATAATAGACAGCATCCGAGATAATGTAAATACTGGAGGTGGCTTGCGAGAACCAATGGCTAATAGCGAGATATTCCCACCAATCGTTATACAGATGGTCGGTTTGGGAGAGGAAGTGGGCAATCTCGGAGAATCACTAGATAAAAGTGCAAAATTCCTTGACAACGAAATTGAAGATCAGGTCAAAAGGCTAATGTCAAAGATAGAACCAATGACAACTGTTGCAATTGCTGCGGTAGTCGGATTGATTTTGCTAGCGATCTATCTGCCGATGTTTGATATTACCAAGATCGCCCAAGCCAAGTAATTTGATGATATTTTGAATTTTATTTGTTTTTTTCTTGTTAAATTCTAATGTATTTTTACAATACGGAGGTGTCAAATGCGCATCTTTACTAAAAAAGCTAGTTTTAATTTATCCTCAAAAAAGATGCTGTCTGTTATTGTCTTTGCCATCTGTTTGTTGATAAGCCTGAGTGTTTATGCCGAAGTTCCTGTTATTAAGAATATGGGTTTTCAGTATATAGCGGCAAATAACGTGCTTAGGACATGGTATGATCTCTCGTATTCAGGTGTAGGTAGCGTGAATATTAGCCTTGAAGCTTCGGCAGACGGCGGAAAAAACTTTAATATTATACCAACGCAAGTATCGGGTGATTTTGGGCTTGTTTTTCCGGGAACAGGCAAAAAAGCTAATTGGAATATAGGTTCTGAATATCCCTCGCTTGATCCACAAACAGTCATAATGAGAATAGTTGCAAGCGATGCAGATCATACGATTAGATATATAACAGTTGCAGGAACGATGATGGTTTTGATTCCGGGTGGTAGTAATGATATGGGTAGTATCGATACCCCACCTGATGGAATGCCGATATTCGGTGATGAATTGCCAGAACATACTGTAAATATTGATAGCTTCTATATGGATGTCAGCGAGGTAACAAATGCCAAATATGCAGAATTTATGTCTGCAACAGGATATCCCGCCCCTATATATTGGTCTGATCCAAGATTTAATGCACCAGAACAACCTGTTGTCGGTCTGAAATGGGAAGATGCGATTGCCTTTTGTAACTGGGCAGGAAAACGTTTGCCAACCGAAGCTGAGTGGGAAAGAGCCTGCCGAGGCGGGCATGATGGACGAGATTTCCCATGGGGCAATGTCTTAGATTACAATTATGGCAACTTTGCAAGCGTTAAAGATGCAGATATTTGGTATGACACAGCCCCTGTTTGTAGTTTTAAGCCAAATGATTACGGTCTTTTTGATATGATCGGTAATGTATATGAATGGTGTTCTGATTATTACGAATATGGCTATTATGCCAATTCACCAGTTAATAATCCTACGGGTCCTGAGACAGGGACAACAAGAGTTCTTCGTGGTGGATCATGTTATGATGGTTTCTTTCCAAGCTATCTAAGGAGTGCTACGAGATATAGCTATTTTGGTTCGACTATGGATGGTCTTATTGGTCTTCGCTGTGCTATGAGTATCCCTCAATAGTGAAAATATAATGACAAATCCCCCATGACTTTTTATGTTAGTTGGGGGATTAAATATCTTATAAAAAATACTTGTTAAAAATGGGATTTACTTCTATATTTGTAGATATTTATTAATTAAAAGGAGACAAAAAATTGGGAGAAAATGATATGCGAAGTAAATCCGGATTTACATTAATAGAGATTATATTGGTTATTGTTGTTCTAGGAATTTTGATGGCTGTTGCGATTCCAAGATTTAATTTTAACAATAAATTAGCATATACAACCGCTAAAAAACTTGCTGATGACTTGAGATTTACGAGAAGCTTGGCGATTAATAAGGGCATTAATCATTATTTGCTGTTATCACCATCAAGCCCATATACGCAATATGCTATATTTGATTCGTCAACCGATCCAGATACTCAGATTGGTGAAACTAGGACGATACCAACAGGCGTTAATTGCACTGCATCAACTGCCACATTTCAGTTTAATTATCTAGGTGCTTGTAATAGCGGTGTTGATGGAACAATAACTCTTGTCGGCGAGGGTGAAACATCTGTTGTTAATGTAACAGGTTTTACAGGAAGGGCTTATGCTTACGTTCCATAGTGAGATATTTATCGAGGCTTTAAGATGATGAATAATAATGAAAAAGGTTTTACTTTAGTTGAGGTGTTGCTTGCAGTTATGCTTCTGGGCGTAGCCTTGATACCCATCATGAATCTAATGCCGGGAATGTATCGCATGAACAATGATATGATTTTAGAGAATAAATTGACTTTCTTTGCGCAAGATAAGCTTGAGGAGGTGAAAAGCTTAGTAATCGCAGATATTAGCGTTAATCGCAGCGAATCATCACAGCCATTTCCTAGTGATTCTTCATATAGATATAATGTTATAGATGATGGTGGAACTGATATTGATTCACCGACAGATGGAAATGTCGATATAAAAATGATAACTATTCAGGCGTGGTATGGAGATAGTTTAAGTAGCTATGCTAGCGCCCAACATAAGATAGAGCTAAAAACCAAAGTATCTTACAGATGATTCCTAAAAGGCAGGGGTTATAAGGAGAAATAATATGTTCAATAAAATATTTAGAAAGAATGAAAAGGGCTTTACTTTAATTGAAATATTATTAATATCAGTCATAGTATTGCTGATTGGAGTTTCAATTATATTGCCTTTCAGAGGTGGTAAAAACACATGGCAAAGCGCAGATAAAGATTCCGAAACGATACAAAATGCAGTGATCGGTATGGAAAAAATCGTTCGAGAGATAAAAAACTCACCGGGTCTAACTGATTTTTCCTCTACTGCAATAAGGTTTGCTGTTTTGAGACAGGATACTACTGATATTGATGGTGATGGTAATACAACCGAATATATAACAAAATATGCAATGGTCAAAAGAGATGGCAATTACCTGAAATATGGAGAAAGAGATACAGATTCGGATAGTGAAGCGGATTGGTCATTAAGCAATCTTGCTTATCCAGTAACGAATCTTTCTTTTGCATTTAAGAAAGGCGATGGAAGCACTGCGGTTCCGGGAACGGATCCTCCAGAGGACGTAAAATCAATATTAATAGATTTGATTACTTCTGAAGGCGGGGTAACTATACCTTTGACTTCTAGGGCATATCTAGTTATGGGTGCTGCAGAAGCTGCCACAGAAAATTTCACTGGTGAACCTGAAGACCCTAATGTGCCTGATCTTCCGCCACCATATCCACCGGGGCTTGATGAAGAGCAATTTAATGAAGGCAATATTGAGACAGATACACCTCCACCACCGGGTTCTCTAGGAGATGGTGTTAAAGGGTGGAGCATTTCTGATTATGCGGTCTATGGTGATAGAGCGGTTTCAATCTCTAATAGTGTTGTAGTAAATGGCAATGTTGGAACTCGTAACTTATCTGGCGCCGCATTTAATAGCCAAAATAGTAGCGTAATCAATGGTTATCTTGTTGTAAAAGGCTCTCTTAATATGAGTAATGCTGGTTCAATCAACGATAACAGCATTGCGGCTGGTTGTGTAAGTCCTTCCACATATAGCACCAATTTTGCAAACAGCGCAAAAGCTAATGGGAATTTTTGGACTTTAAAAAATATAACCATGTCCAATACCTCAAGGATCAATGGTACGGTTTATCAGCTTGCGGGAGCTACGATAACATGCCATAATTCGTCAGGATATACTGAAAGAAAAGAAATAACGGAAAAACCTAGATTTATGGAAGACCCTATGGATTATGCTGAAGATTTAAGAGCAGATATGTGGGGCGATTCTGTGTTTCCTAAATTGCCGGATGCAGAGGATGTTAATTCTCATATTATAGGCTATGGCTCAACAGATAAAAGCTACTGGAAGAATTATAATCAGACTTTGGCGGCTGGGAATTATCGTGATTTGAACGTAGGTAATAGCTCTGTTACGTTGACATCGGGAAGTAAATTTCGTAATGCTGATGTAAATAATAGCAGTATTCTTAATATCCCAGCCAATTGCACATTTAATAATTTAAGCATATCAAATAGTAGCTATGTTTATATGTCATCTGGAGATTATTATTTTAATAGACTTACTATGAGCAATAGCTCAAAGATAATATTCAATTTTTCGGGTGGACCCATAAGATTATTTGTTAAAGATACAACATCTCTGTCAAACTCATCATCATTCCAATATGATAACGGTGGTGCAAATGGTGGTGCAGATTTGCTATATCTCGAGACAATTAATGGCGCTACTTTTTCAAATAGTGTTCAATGGAAAGGATTTATCTATGCACCAAATGGAAATGTAAGTTTTTCCAACTCCACAGGCCTTACTGGAGCGGTGTATTCTGGAAGGGAAGTTCAATTCTCTAATAACACATCTGTTACTTTTGTGCCGCCCATATATACAAGTATTGTGAAACTTCTTCCACAGAAGTTTTATCCACAAATTCCTTAATTGATTTATTCTAGAAAAGAGGTTTTTGAAATGTTTTTCCCCAAGAAAAATATAGGTTGGGGTAGATATATAAAAGAAGAGCAGGGCTTTGTGCTTGTGCTGACATTGATGCTGATCTCATTGATGTCAGTCCTTGCGGTTACGTCTTTCGAGCTAGTTACATCCACAACTAGAATTACAAGCAATCACAAGCTTTATCTTCAGGCGTTATACGTCGCAGATGCTGGGGTAGAAGATACGTTATGTGTGCTTTCTAAAGCAGATTGGGGTTCGCTGGTTTTTGATCCAGAGACTCCGAGTTCATTGGCAACATTATCTTTAGGTGATATTGATGTCAACTGGACATGGGATAATGTTAATAATAATTGGTCATTATCGAAATCTGATTTGGGTGGCACTTACACTGTTACTTTAACTATGGATGCTGGTGATGCGGGTGATACCAGCGATGACAGACTTGTATTAGAGTCAACAGGAACAATTTCTGGTTTTACAAAAGTTATAGTTGCAGAAATAGGAAAAGTTCCCAGCACAAAGATAACCCTTTGGATGGAAAAGGAGATATAGATTTCAAATGCTTGGAAAAAGGAAACACACTGTTGGGTTGTATATTGGTTCACAAAGGACAGTTTTGGCAAGGTTACAAAGGGTCGGGACGAACCATTTTATGGTTGAGCATATTAGCGTTGCGGATACACCTCCCGACACTTATGATGAAGAATCAGTTGTTTCTGTCTCTTCTTTATCAAGACTGATTCGTGACTTGATGGATGAAAGCGATGTTAGAGCGCAAGAAGTATCACTTGCTGTCGCAGTAAAACAAGGTGTTATCATAAGGACCTTGACTCTTCCATCGATGTCTAAAAAAGAAATAAAAGAGGCATTAGGTAGCGAGGTCGAGAACTATGCTCCACTGTCAAGCGATGAACCAATATTAGATTTTCAAATTACAGGACAAACCTTTGAAGGTGCTGCTCAGAAATTAGAAATATTTTTGTCTGCGGCTCCAAAAAGCTTGATTCGTTCTTATATGGCATCTGTTGAAGCGGCTAGCCTAAGGGCATCATCTATTGAACCATTGCCTTTGGCTATTCTAAGAACACTTGCCCCAGTTTATGACGAATTGAGCAATGGAAATGGAGGGACATCCAAAATTGATGAGACCTCTACGATGGCTGTTTGTTTGGAAGAAAATGATGGTTTGGTTATTATCTCCAGGGGTAATACAATTCGCTTTATACATAGCATTGAATTTGGTCGATCACATTTGGATAATGCAAGGGTTTTCGGAGAATTAGCTGGAGAAATTAGATCGTCTCTGGCTTACTATCAAACGACATATCCTGAATTTGGTGTTGACAAAATATTGCTATATGTTGATAGTGAAGATATTGAAACGATCTGTGCAAGACTTAGTGAATTCCTTGATATTCCTGTAAACAGTCCGCCACTTCCAGAAACATCAGATGAGTTTACAAAGTCAGCATTAGAGAAAAATATGCTTTCAGCCTATGCCGCTATTGGAACAGCCATGTTTACCAGAGGGGACGAAGTAATTAATCTAGTTCCACCCAAAGGTATCGGCGCCATAAATATAAAGAAACAGGCTTTTGTAGGTGCGCTGTCTGTAATGTTAGCTATTCTGCTTTCTATTGGTATTTCTTTTGGTTTAAAGGCATGGACAAGGGCTGTAAACCAAAATACAGAATCGGTAATAAAATCTCGTGAAAGCTATAAGGAAGGATATGCTGCATTAAGCGGAGCGCAAAGTGAAGTAATTCAGCTAAGAACCCAGATTGACATGGCAAAAAAGACTCTGGAGACGGTATCCACTGTTAAATGGATAGAGGTGCTTCCAGAGCTAAGCGCCATTATTCCCAAGAATATATGGCTATCGGGGCTTTCATGGCAGGAAGGTAGCAATGCGGTTATAGTCGGTCAATCACTATCCTATGATTCGGTTTTCCGATTTATAGATACCTTGAGCGATTCACCATATTTTAAATCTCCACAACTCACCTTTGTAAGAAGAGTAATGGTTGGCGAATTGTCATATATGCAATTTGAGATAAAATGTGGTTTGAAGGTCGATAAGCTGGGCGGACAGGAGGTTAAAATTGGGGTTAGCTGATTTAAATGAACAAAAAAATATTTCATTATATCAGATATTGATATATGTGGCTTTATTTCTGATTTCTGGATATATGTCTTATCGATATATGATAATTCCTGAAATTAAGAAGCTAAATTCGGCTCATGCTGAAAACGCTAAACAAAAAAAGCTACTTAAGGAACTTGAGGATAGCACACGAGAGATTGATGTATTAGCAAATAATGCCCAAAAACTAGAGGCTGAATTGGTGGCATTACGCAGTCAGGTTTTTAGTGAAGATAATGATGTTTTGAACTTTATGAGGTCGCTTTCTGGAATAACTGCTCAGACGAAAAATCGTTTGATGTCAATTGTTCCTATGGAAGTAAAAGTTGTCGGCACATCACCGGATCCCAATAATCCACAGGCTACTCAAAGTCCGGATGTCAAAGCGGGGGCAGCTTCTACTACATCTACAACTTTACCATATAAACTGAAGCCAATAGAAATTGCTTTTGATGGCGGATATACCGACATGATTAATTTTTTCAGGCAACTGGATGCGAATAAACAGTATATGACCGTAAGTAATATGACTATTGGAGGTTCGCAGAATGATCCCTCAACAGTCAATGTAAAGACGGTCTTAAATCTTGTGCAATTAGGGATAGAGCTAAAAAATCCTCGTATTGATGTAGCGAAATTACAACAGAATGTCCCATTGCAACAACCTGCTGTTCAGACAAAAAATGTCGCGCCAGCGCAAACAAATACAGGTGTTCCTTCAACTCCACCTCAGACATTAAGTCAAGAGCCTGTGGTTGCCCAAAAACCTGCAGTTACGAATGTAGCTTCTAGCAAAACGGTTAGTAGTAGCCAACAACCAGTGAGAAATGTCCCAGTTTCAACACCTGTTGTTACAAAATCAGCTTCGGTGCCTCCAAGTGTTACACAATCAAATAAACCAGCAGTTGCTCAGGCGAAACCAGCAGAAAAGCTTCCTGCTAAAAAAGCTTCGTCTGCCCAACCACAAAAAGTTACTCAGCCTGTTAAGCAAGTTGCTAGTGCGCCAAAGCTAGAAACTAATGCCACAAAACCCGACACTATCGCAAAAAAGACTACTGAGATACCTGTAAAAACTAACCAAAGTGTGAATGGGAAATCTAAAAAATATACAGTTCGAGTTGGCAAATTCGACTATTACGAAAATGCCCAAAAACTCTTAAATATTCTCAAGTCTCATGGATACTCTGGTTGGGTAAAAACATATTCATATAAAGGAAAAAAGACTTATTGGGTTTATGTAGGTTCATTTGATACAAAAGACAAAGCAGAAGCCTTTGCAGTATCAATGCAAAAGGAACTTTCATATATAGATGATTACGTTATAATGGGAATTAAAAATGGAAACCACAATAATTCATAGATATTCTTAAATAATATGATTATTGTGGAATTTACTGATCTGTTCCAAAAAACCTTACTAATTGGTATATTTTGGTAATAGGTATTCAGGAGAGTTGGGATTATAATGTCTAAGAAATATAAAATAATAGCATTGTTCCTGTTAGCGATCTTGGTAATTGGATTGATCGGCTGTGGAGGAAAATCCAAAAAGACCAATGCCCAAAAAAAACCTGCCAAACCGGTTGTATCTCAGGAAAATACAATAAATCAAGCGGTTCAGACAACTCCTGTAAATATCACTGAGAATACAGGAGAAAAGACAGACATTGCTTTGGATAGAATGTATCTTTCACCAGAGGAATTTGGCAGAGAGAATCCATTTTTCCCAGTGAGACAATTTGAGAAAAAATCTAAAATACCAGAAGACAAATCCGCATTAATAGCGGCTAATGAGGCTCGTTTAGCTCCCAAAAACATTCCTAAAGTCCCTGTAAAGACTGAAGTAATGCCTAATGTCGCTCTTACGCTTGTAATTGACAATAAGACTGCTATTTTTCAGGACAGTAGCGGTAGTAAAGTTGCTTCTATTGGCGATTCTGTTGCAGGGATGAAGATTGTTGAGATTCGTAATAACGAAGCTATATTGGATGATGGAAGTGAAAAATATGCTGTATCACTGGGAGGACGTATAGCAAAATTATCGTCAAAAACAGCAAAATAAAGCAAGTATTTGGAAACTAATGTAAATTAGGATATTAATTTAAAAATAAGGTCTTGTTCACAACTAAATTTCAATTTTGGAAATGAGAAGCCTGATATTGACTGGATTGCTGATATTTCCAAGTGCTATAACCTTCTCTTAACATTTTAGATAGGTCTGTTTTTATACGAGACAGGAAAATGAGAGGCATAAAAAGTGAAATACAATGAAAAGGGTTATGCCCTTTTAGAACTACTCTTAGTTGTGGTGTTGTTAGGAATACTAACAAGTATGGCTATCCCAAGGTTTATAACCAGCAGAGATGAAACTCGATTAAGGCAGTGTCAGCATAATTTACAAACCCTAAATTCTGCTCTTGAGGAAAATTATTTTTATACGGGTGTTTTACCTAATGATGTGGAACTCAATAAGGTTAAAACAGATACCGCAATTTTCCCTGACGGACCACCTCATTGTGATGCTGGTGGAACTTATCGTGTTAATGATAACCATAGAGTTGAGTGTTCTATTCATGGGACGTTATAATCTTGCCACAAACATCCTAATCCGTTAGTTTGACATAAATTATTCGACTGATAGTCAATATTCTTTCGCTAAATAGTCATTAACAAACGGGAAACTATTGGTATATCTCTTATTATGCAAAAAATCAATGTTGCTATAGTTCCCGAAATGTAAGGAAAATATATAATGAAATCAAGAATAGTTGTCTTTCTTATTGTGTTTTCTTTGATTGCATGTCTAGCGATGCAGGCAATCAGCGCAGAGATTTCACTAGGACGACCAGTTACACTAAATGCTACTGATAGTGACCTGCGAAATGTATTGGCTGGATTAGCAAAAGCAAATGATGTTAATTTGGTCATGAGCAATTCCGTTGTGGGAAGGATAAGTATCAACCTTGCAAATGTGCCTTTTTTTGAGGCAATGCAACTCATCGCAAAAAGTGGAGGCTTTACTGCTGAGAGCTATGACAAAACAGTTGTTATTGCTAGACCAGATGAGTTAAAGAATTTTCTGCCAAAAATTACAAAAACGATTAAACTCCAATATGTTTCGCCTGTTAGTATTAAAGAAATGATAAGTGGAATGTATCCTGAGATACAATTAGTGGCAGATCAGAGAACCAATTTTATTATTGCCTCAGGTGAAGAGAAAAGCCTTCAAAAGTTGGATGAATTGATAAAAATTTTGGATATTCCAATTTCTGTAAATATTGAACAGATTGATTTGGCTACAAGGACATTTACGCTAAAATATGCTAAGGCAAGCTCAATACAAAATATTATTGCAGGTTTTATGTCTCCTGCGGGTAAAATTATGATTGATGATAGAACAGGCACGCTAATTGTTACTGATCTCGACACTAATATAACAAAAATTGGTGAATTAATTAACCAATTGGATATTCAGACCGAAGCAGAAAAACAAAAGGCTATTGAAGAAGAACAAAAATCGCTTGTTCCTACCTTACTTACACAAGTATTTACTCTAAATCACATAGAGGCATCTACTTTAGAGCCTATCATTAAAGACCTTCTATCGCAAAATGGTAAGGTTCAGACATTCCTAAGAAGGAAAGATATTGTTATTGTTGAAACAATGCAAAGCGGTAGTGCTAGTGGTGGACAGGGCGGACAAAGCGCAGGAGGTATGGCTAATTTTTATAAAGATAAGTGGTCTGATACTCTGATTGTAACGGATACCCCTGATATAATTGAAAAAGTTTCTGCTGTTATTAGTGAGTTAGATGTAAAATCAATTCTTATAAGGATAGAAGCCAAAATAGTTGAGGTTAATATGGATAAAGGTAGCGATTTAGGTATAAGTTGGACTGCGACTCATTCGCCATCAGGCTCAACTGTTGATAGCCTATTCCCAATTCCACTTGGTGCTAGAAGCGTTGATGTTAATTTTAGCACACTATCGACTGAATATTTCGAAAATATACTACTTAGATTACAGGCTTTGCAGTCTAGTGGTCAGGCAAAACTTCTTTCTAATCCATCGATTGTTTCTATGGATAATGAATTGGCACAGATGTTAGTAGCTGATAAAATCCCTATTTTGAAAACCTATGAATCTCAATTTAGTTCTACAACAGGTTTTGAATTTATCAATATAGGAGTTATGCTTAACGTTGTTCCCCATATAACAGAAGATGGATCGATAATTATGGATGCTATGCCCATAGTTGACTCCATAAAGCAATGGACTGGTCCTGATAACAGTCAGCCTGTTATATCTTCTCGTGTTGCACATTGCCGAACCCGCCTAAAGGATGGCGAAACAGTTGCGATTGGTGGATTGATGAAAGAGCAAGAATATAATAACTCTGAACATATACCTTGGCTTGGGAGGTTACCGTTATTAGGAAAGTTATTCGGATATAGTAGCAAGTCCAAAGGAAAAACCGACTTGGTTATCTTTATTACGCCTAAGATTATCAGGGAAAATCCATAAATAAAGAAAGTGCAAAATTATGTCAGTAAAAATTCTTGTTGTTGATGATGAGAAAAGTATCCGTGAAATTTTAACTATTGTATTGGAAAATCAAGGATACAATGTAACTCCTATTGCCGACGGTGTTGAAGCTATAGAGCGTTTCAAAACAGAAAATTTTGATCTGGCAATAGTTGATATTAATCTTCCCAGTATTGGTGGAATAGAGGTTCTTAGAAGAATAAAACAACTGAATTCAGAAACAGAAGTTGTTATGGTGTCGGGCTATGCAAGTCTTGATACTGCGGTAGAATCTGTAAGGGCCGGCGCCTATGATTATATAATCAAACCATTCAACATTCAAACTATTACTGATGTAGTAAAAAGAGGAATAGAAAAAACATTACAAGCAGTAGAAGCTCGTAAACAAATAACAAGCCTTCAGGAAAAAAATCGTGAATTAGGTTTGCTTTACGAGCTTCGTGATGTTATAGGCTATCGTTTAGATTATAATGAGGTTATGGACCTTATTATGTCGTCCCTACATGCTATTCTCGATTATCATGCTTCTGCTTTTTTATTTATCACCGAAGAAGAACAAATAGAACTCTCAATATGGACAGGCTTGGAAAAGCCAGAAATAGTTAATCAGGTTGAGTCAAATCTATTAAGCACTTTTAATAGTATATATGAAAAACATGTATCAAAAGATAAACTCATCAGCCATTTGATTCATGCTGAATATTTGAAATCTGATAAAAGACAATGTCCACAAAATATTAAGTCTTTCCTTAACATCCCTCTTGTAACAAAAGATGATGAAAAAAACCGACTTATTGGTATTGTTAGCATCTGTAGCTACAATGATAACGCCTTCGATCAAAGCACCTCAAAACTTTTCCATAGTGTAGCAAATAATATTATATCTGATACTCTTGAAAAACAAAAAAGAATGTTGACAGAGGAGAAGAATACTCTTGAGATAATGGTAAGTAGCATGACCGATGGAGTAATAATGCTAGATCGAAAAAAGCATATCTCTTTACTAAACATATCTGCAAAAAGAATGTTAGGGCTAAAAATGGATGAAACGATTCGAGAAAAAGACATAATAAAGAATGTTAGTGAAAGCAAATTTGCCAAAACAATAATTTCGATCTTTGATCGGAATGCAAATGACTATCAATGTGCAGAAACAAATTTTGAAGAAGAAATATATGTTGATCAAACGAAAATGTTCATAAGCGCAAATGTTTCTCCGATAAAATCAGATGATAACAAAATATATGGTATTGTCGCTGTGCTTCGTGATATTACAAGAAGAAAAGAAATAGAAGAAGCAAAAACAAACTTTATATCAACGGTTTCTCATGAACTTCGGACTCCTTTAACTGCAATAAAAAATGCTGTATCTATTATTGAAATGTCTGAACTTATTGATGAAAAACTCCAACGTTTTATACCTATAGCTTTAAGAAATATTGATCGTTTAGAGAAATTAGTTAATGAAATATTAGCATTTTCAAAGCTGGAAGATGGAAAAATGGATATGAACTTTGGTATTGTTGATCTAAAAGCTTTGTCTCATGATATAATATATAATCTCGGAGAACTTGCTTTACAGAAATTCATTAAAATTGACGAAAAAATCCCTGTTGATCTTCCAAAAGCCTATGCTGATCCAGATAAGTTAGAACAAGTTTTAACTAATATAATTGATAATGCCATTAAATTTACTCCTGAAAATGGTAAAATTATTGTTGAGGCAAAATTATCAAGAAATGGTTCTAATAATACTTATTCAGATTATATCGAAGTCAGTGTGTCTGATACTGGAATAGGTATATCATCAGACGATCAACAAAGAATATTTGATAGGTTTGAGCGCGCAACTTTATACAATAAAGGCGTGGGATTAGGACTTGCAATAGCAAAAAAAATTATTGATAACCATAATGGAAAAATCTGGGTTGAGAGTGAGTTGGGTAGTGGGAGTAAATTTATCTTTACAGTCCCAAGGGCTACATAAAACCTTATTTATATCATTCCCGTAATAATTTCCATCAAACTCTCTGGCAAGAATGGCTTTTCAATATAGGGATTGCCTATACCTTTAAGAAACTTTTGTGTTTCCTTGTTTATTATATCCCCAGTCATAAAGATCATGTGTTTTGCTAGTTCTGCATTTTCACGTTTTATAAAGCCATATAATTTTATCCCTGTAAAGCCATTGGGCATTTTCAGATCTGATATAATCAAATCATATTTATTGTTATAAATCTTCTCCATTGCTTCATTACCATCTCTCGCAATATCAACTATATAATTTCTCTCTTTTAGAAAATCAGTTAGCAAATCTATAATATCAATTTCATCATCTACAAGAAGTACCCTTTTTTCTGTCTTATTAATGTCTATTATTTCATTATTATTATATTCGTTAAATTCAATCGGAATATTGCCTATTGCTGGTAATTTAATTGAAATTATATTCATTTTTCCAATTTTGCTATCTATTTTCATAGCTCCGCCAAGCTCTTTCAAAAGCTGACATGATGTAATAAGATCAATATCATTATTTATATTATCACATGAAAGGATAGTCTCCATATCATAAGTTGGTATGCAAGTTCCTGTATCTGCAAATTGTGCGATTATGTTTGATTCACTTGATTTAATGTTTATATTAAGCCTTCCACCATTATCATATTCCAACATTCTTTTTTCAGCATAATTTATAATGTAAAGAAAAAGTCGTTCTATATTATGCAAATTACCTATAACTCTTGGCATGTTTTTTTCTAGGCTTGTATATAGTTCAATATTATTTGCTCTTAACTGATAGCGTTTTAAGTCCAAAGCACCTTCCAACGCATCTTCTATGTTTGTATAATCTTTTTGATTAATATCATCTCTTGCCAAATCAATAAGACCTTTTACAACATTTCCGCATCTTATTGCTCCTTTGTATATCTTTGACGAAATTTCATTGACCTTATCATTAGTTTCTAATTGAGCAAGCACTTCAGAATGACCAATAACTGATGTAAGAGAGTTATTTAATTCATTTGCAGCACTATGTAATAATTCGCCCAATACCGAAAGCTTATCCCATTGTTCTATTTTTTCTTTAAGGCGATTATACTCGCTTTTTTCTTCCATTATAAATATAACACCAACTATTCTACCATCAGAGTATTGATATGGATAAGCGGTAACACCAACATCAATTGCTATAAGATCGCTTCTAATATGAGTCATATTAGCATCAAATATTGGTTTGCCTTGCATAACTGAATTAATTAAATCGCTGTAATCATAAGTTGAGTCTGCTGGGAAAATAATATCCCCTAAGGGTCTTCCTAGCATTTCTGATTCTGTGAATCCATAGACCATCTTTGCAGAATTATTTATCATTATAACTAATCCCTTTGAATTTACTATTATAACTGGTTGTTTTATCCCATCTAAAATAATAGAGGATAGGGGATTTAAATGAAAAAATTGATCGTATATATCATGATTTTCTATAAACGAACCAACTATTTTCCCACAAAGATTAAATATTTGCTTATCTTCTTCATCATAAAGACGTGGTATGGAAAATTTTATATAACAAACTCCATAGACTGCTTTCTTTGAATAAATAGGCAAAAAACATAAAAGTTTGTAGCTATGAAATAAAGTTGGAATTCTATTGTTGATAGCTATTTGTGATGTTAATATAACTTGCTTTGATGAGAGCAATTCACGATCATTTTCATCGATTTCCAAGCTACTAAGATTTAAGTCAAGCAAAAAAACTTCTGAATCGGGATCATAGGCTTTAAAAAAATCATGGAGTATTTCCTCTGGTTTTTTATCCATATCTATAACGGAGTTTAACAAGGATTTCATTGCGTTTGTTTTGAATGAGAATGATGCTCTTTGTAATTCCTCAATTTCTCTAAATACAAATACATATAGCAATGTTTGGCTACCTTCATCAAAAACTTGTCCTGCCCTAAATTTTACCAATAGTGGCAAAGAGGAATATGTTTTTAGAATACATTCCCCTTGATGCCATTGATTATAATTTTTTCGTGTTAATAAGCGCTGAATCAGTGAGTTGTCAAAAAGAATATTTCCCAGATTTTGACCATGTAGATTTGTATCTGAATAATTCAGCAATAGGTTCATATTTTGATTATTTTGTAAAATTATCATGTTGCTATCTACCAAACAAACCGCTTCGGGACCGGCCATAAGTAAGTCTTTAAATGTTAGCATGATGATAACTCACCTTCTTTGATTATTAAAATAACACCTTCGTTTTTCTTCTTGTTAATAGGATTTATTTTAATATCCAAAATTTGTTTTTCACTATTAAGCGAATCAATAATAAAATTTTCAGGTTCTCTTTTTTCCATTGTTTCAGAAATTCGCCTTAATATATCTGATAGCTTATTATTGTTATTAATATCTATCAGAGATTTATCCATGCTCAATTCATAATTGATTTCCAGATACTTTGAGGCAAGTGAATTCATATTTCTCACAATGAAATTTTGATCAACAATCATAACACCCAAATCAATATTATCTAATATCGCTTCATATTGATTCTTCAAAATTTCAAAATCTATGTTTTGTTTAATTATTTTTTCATTTAATAAGATAATCTCCTCGTTATTTCGTGATTGAAGATACTTGTTTATTATCTCAAGCTCATCAGTAGCCTTTTCTAATATGGAATTTGCAGAAAGAAACTTTTCTTTTGTTGTCTCAAAGGATTTTACCATAAAACGAGTTTTTTCTCCAAATTCGTAAACTTTTGTCATATTATCCAGAATAACTAGAATATCTTTGTTTTCTATATCTATTATTGAAAGTGGAATGATAATTATTCTTAAATAAATTTTGCTATTTTTCTCTTGCCAATGCTCTACGCCATCTATGATTAGGTAATCTCTTTTATTGGTTAATTCCCTTATTTTATCTTGAATTTCCTCAATATGGCAGTTTATATTTAGATCAAGAAAGGATATTCTCTTATCCTTTTTTACCGTGCTACTATTTTGACATATATCAGTAAATGATTGAGAATCATCTACATTTTGCATTTCCGAATTTTTGCTAAAACAGATCTCATAAGCTATTTTGTTGCAGAAAATGACATCAAGGTCCTCGTTAAGCGCCATAACACCCGTTTCGATATTATAATTTTCTTGATATATATTATTATCTGCTACTGATTTTTGTAATAAAAAATCTTTTATATCAAAATCAATCGCTGACATTTGGAAGTGCTTTTGAATAGATTGCTTTTTGAAAAAACGCCATTTATTTCCGAAAGGCTTGAATCCGTATTTATTGTTATTAATGTGTCTTTCACCTTTGCCTAACCATAATAGTCCACCGTTATTAAGCGCATACCATAAGTTTTGCAATACCTTTGGTATTAATGATGGATCGAGGTATAATAAAACATAACGGCATAGTAACAAATCAATGTTTGTTATTGGGGGATCGATTAATATATTATGTCTGCCAAAAGTTATGATACTTCTAATATCATCATTAATTGTATAGAGGTCCCCTTGACGTAAAAAATATTGCTCCCTTAAATTATCAGGTAATCCAGATAATTGGTCTAGCAAAAAAGTTCCATTACGGGCAATTCTTAGCTCTGATTCATCAATATCTGTTGCATAAATCATTATCTTATTTTTGTCCATATTATTTCCAAAGCTATCAAATAACATAAGAGCCAATGAAAATGCCTCTTCACCACTTGCGCACCCCACTGACCATATCTTAACCTCTTCATCAGGGCTTCTGTTATCTAATATATTTGGTAATATATATTGCCTAAAATATTCCCATATTTCAGGGTCTCTAAAAAATTGGCTTCCTTTGCCAAGTATAGCATTAAAAAGCAATTTATATTCATTAGTATTTGAGAGTAGATATTTCTCATAGTCACTAATTGATGAAATTTCTAGCGCTGACATTCTGCCATCTATGCGACGTTGAATATATGGCAAACTGTAATCAAGAATGTCAAATCCCTTATTGTGAAATATCCTTTGTAAAATTACATAATCATCTTCTGTTTCATTATTCTGAAAAACCATAATGGAATTTCCTTTTTTATTTGAAAAACAAAATATTATCTATTTCTAATCGGACAATAAATTCTACTATTTTTCTGTAATATAGCATCTACTAACCTGTATGTCAATATTTGTCATTTTCAATAAAGTGTGTTTTCTTAATGAAGATTCTTGTTGACTTTTATATATAGTTGTGTTACTATATGTTGCGTTTAAGTTAAACTTTAACACAACATACAGGGGTGGTTGATATGATATGTCCCTTCTGTAAGAGTTCAAAAACAAAGGTTATTGACAAGCGAGAGATAAATTCAGGTAACGTTACAAGACGGAGAAGAGAGTGTCTTGACTGTGAAAAGCGTTTTACAACCTATGAACGCACAGAAGAACTTGATATTTATATAATCAAAAAAGACGGCAGACGTGAGCCTTATGATAGAGTTAAACTCAGAAGTGGGTTATCTAAGGCTTGTGAAAAAAGACCTATCAGTCAAGAAACTATCAATGATGTTGTTGATAGAATAGAAAATGATCTTCGACAATTAAAAACAATAGAAATAAAAAGCAATATTATCGGAGAAAAGGTTATGAAAGAGTTAAAAAAACTCGATAAAGTAGCATATATAAGGTTTGCATCGGTATATAGGGAATTTGCAGATATAACGGATTTTCAAAATGAACTTAGGGGACTTCTAAACGAAGTTAATAGGGAGGCAAAGGCTAATGGGAACTAATTATGATATTATGGTAACTAACAAGGTTGAGGACGAGTTAAAAAAGCTAGAAATAGAAACGTCCTTTTCTGAAAATGCGCTAAAAATCCTTGAAAAGCGTTATCTTATGAAAGATGACGATGGCAATGTTTTGGAAACACCGAAAGATATGCTTGCGAGGGTTTCAGCAAATATTGCCTTTGCAGATACTTATTATGGTGCAAGTTATGAAGATATGTTTGAATTTGCAAAAGAAATATATATCATGATGGCAAATCTCGAGTTTTTACCTAATTCTCCTGCATTACGAGGAGCAGGAAGGGAAACACAACAACTTTCAGCGTGTTTCGTCTTGCCAATAGAAGATAGCAGAAAATCAATATTTGGAACACTAAGGGATGCGGTTGATATACAAGCCTATGGTGGAGGCACTGGGTTCAATTTCTCTAATATAAGAGCAAAAGGAACGAAAGTTGAGTCAACAGGCGGTGCTGCATCGGGACCCATTTCCTTCATGCAGATATACGACATGGCTGTCGGTAAAGTCATTGCACAAGGTGGAGTCAGGCAAGGCGCAAATATGGGCATTCTTGCATATAATCATCCTGATATAATTGATTTTATTGACGCAAAAAAAGATGGTAAGACATTATCAAATTTCAATATATCCGTTGGTGTTAATGAAGAATTTATGGAATTTGCAGAGAAAGGTCTTGATTATGATCTCATTGATCCGCACACAAAAAAAGTTCTTGCAAAAGCTAATGCAAAAGACGTGCTTGATAGAATTGCTAATAATGCTTGGTGCACAGGTGACCCAGGTCTAATTTTTTTAGATAGGATAAATCAGGCTAATCCAACACCACATCTGGGCATGATAGAATCAACAAATCCTTGTGGTGAGTTACCTTTGCTTCCATTCGAATCTTGTAATTTAGGCTCTGTCAACTTATTGAAGATGGTTCAGGAGAAGAAAGGCAAGTATTCTGTTGATTATGATAAACTTGCAAAAACAGTCAAGAGAAGTGTCCATTTTTTAGATAATGTTATAGATATGAACAAATATCCGATTGAAAAAATAGAGGAAATGACCAAAACTACACGTAAGATCGGTTTAGGTGTTATGGGATGGGCGGATATGCTTGCAATATTGGGCATACCTTATGATTCTGATGAAGCTTTGAGACTTGCTGACAAAGTTATGGGATTTATCAACACTAAAGCGAAAGAGGCTTCTGTTGAACTAGCAAAAACAAGGGGGGTATTCCCTAGTTTCAAAGGTAGTATTTATGATACGGGAAAAGAGGAAGATAGAGTCAGACATTCATCATGGACAACCATCGCACCAACAGGGACGCTTAGCACCTTATCAGATTGCAATGGTGGCATAGAACCTTTCTTTATGATTGTTTATAGTCGTGGTTCGATTTATGATGCGGAAGGCAAACCAACGATAAAAATGCTTGTTGAAAATAACACATTCAAGAAGATTGCCATCGAAAGGGGATTTTATAGTAAGGATTTGATGGCTAAAATTGCTGAAACAGGCTCTGTTCAGCATGTTGATGGTGTGCCTGATGATGTTAAGAGATGTTTTGTAACTTCCCATGATATAAGCTACGAATGGCATCTTAAGATGCAATCTGCATTTCAAAGACATGTCACAAATGCAGTTTCCAAAACAATTAACTTCCCTAACAATGCAAAAGTTGAAGATATAAAAGAGAGTTATATGCTTGCTTATAAATTAGGAAATATAAAGGGTATAACAGTTTATAGAGATGGATGTAAACAACACCAAGTTTTAAGTGCGGTAGAAACAAAAAAAGAAGAAAAGCCAAAAGTTACTCCCGAACAAGAATTGCAATACATAATGGATAAACTAAATGCACCAAGACCTCGTAAAATTGCAGGGACAACGGACCGTATAGAAACCCCTGTTGGAAAACTTTATGTAACTATGAATAAAGCGAATGGCAAATTTTACGAGGTGTTTTTGAATATCGGAAAAGCAGGCGCTGATGTAACTGCCGATGCTGAAGGCTATGGCAGACTGCTTTCCATGCTCTTTAAGATAGGCGTTCCAGCAGAAATAATAGCAGATCAGCTTAGGGGAATTGGCGGAAGCGGTTCAATCGGCTTTGGAAAAGAGAGAGTCAGATCTTTACCTGATGGCATTGCCAGAGTGCTTGAGATATTGGCTGAGGAGAATCCCGATGAGTGTAATCCTGAATTAAATGGCAACAATGGTGAACCAAAAATGTCAGGCAATATGTGTCCTGAATGTGGTAATATGCTTGTCTTTGAGGAAGGTTGCACAAAGTGCAGGAATTGCGGATATTCGAGGTGCTAGTCAACAAAGCTTCCATTATTTAGAGGGATTTTTAAGAATAGAACGCTGATTATGCGGATTATGCGAATTTGAACGGATTTTTGAAGTAATTTGGGCTGAAATAATAAGAGCCAAAAGCCCAATATCCCATATTGCCTTTGTATATCATCTATCTGCGTCTTATGGAATACAAAGCTGATCTGATATTAAGTCTGTAACGAAAGAGTGCGCTGGAGCATGCGCGATCAGAAGATCAAGTTTACAAGCTAAGGCTGAATATTGCGGGGTTACACCACACGCCCAAAACACTGGCGTTAATCCCTTTGGAATATCAATTAATGGTGGTCCGATAATTGGCTTTTGCAAGTCGATTCCTATCGATAGAGGATCTCCTATATGTATCGGCGCGCCATGTGTATAAACAAAACGTCCCGTAAGTTGGCAAGCTATTACTGCTTGCTGAGGCGTCATTAATCGCATTGTAACAACCATTGGTCCAAAAAATTTACCTGATGGAATTGTCTGTATGTTGGTTTCATAAAGCCAAGTCTGCGTCATAGGAACGCCAGCGCGTTCTAATGCGTCATCAAAAGTCATTCCTGAACCAATGAGAAACGCAACGCTATCATCTGTCCATAAATCGATGATGTCAGTTCGGTCATCTTCCCTGATACCATTGCGATAAATGGCATATTTAGGTAGGTCGGTTCTTAAATCTGCCTTTGGCGCAGACATTTTAGGCTCTGGATTGCCTATATCCGTTACTTCTATGAGTGGGCAGGGCTTGGGATTGCGCTGGCAATAGACAATAAAATCGTAGGCATGTTCTTTTGATAACACAACAAGATTGCATTTTACATAGCCGGGGACTTTATGTTTAGTCGGTCCTGTCCATTCACCTTTTCTCATTGCTAAACGTGCTTCTTGTGCGGGTGTCATTTGCTATTTCCCTTTAATCTATTGATAGATAATATGCGATAACTGCTTCGCCTATAGATTCTAGCTTCTCTTTTGCCATATCTGTTCTTTTTCCAAGAGAGTCAACAAATCCAGCCAATCCCTTACTCGTTAGGTATTGATGAGCAGAGATCAAACAAGCACCTTTCCAGAATATCTCTTTCAGATCACCAAAATCAATTCCACCTTTGCACTTAGGCGACATCGGCTCCATTAATGGCGTATTATGCTCTGTTCCGACAGTTATTGCAATATCTCTGCTTTTAAAGGCAGATATATACTTTTTAAATACATCGATATCATTTCTGGTGGGGATAAATTCAGCACAATATATTCCTTTACTGATAAGTATATCGCAAAGGGCTTCTGGGTCTTTTTCTGCTTCAGTCAATTCGCCTTTAGCTCCGTCTGCAAGAACAGGATAACAAGGTATTCCACCCATATCCAGCATGACGGACTTTGCTTCATCCATGCTTAGATATGCAGAAGGGCTTTCCTCAACAAATGCGACTTTTCCTGCTTTCAGAAGATTCGATCTCAATTCATCTTGTAATTTCACACTGTTTGTAATATCAACTTGGCTTTCTTTGCCATATATTTTTATTAAAGCCTTTGATATGTCATTTTTATCTGAAAACTTTTGTGTTATTGCCAGTTGTAATGCTTTTGCAAGATGCCTTTCCCGAACTGTTCCTGTTGTCAGGGTATCTCTAATGTAGTTATAATCTAGCTGTATTTCGGGCAAAACTTTTTTTAGATGTTCATTTAGTTTAATTATCATCTGTTGAACCTGAGTTTCAAGAGCATCAGCAATTCTGCTTAATGTATTTTTTGTATTATCATTTATTTGTAATGGATATTTAAATGCCTTCCCACAGAAATATATACGCCCCGGATTACTCGGATCGTTCCATCTAATTCCATTCTTTTGATCTTCTGTGGATAATGCTATCGTTTCCATGCCATAGGCAGGGAAAATCTTCTTATTTTTGCATTCTTTTGTAAATTCATCATAGCCCCTTGTTGTATTAAAATCACTTATACCCAAAACGACAACGCCTTGTTCTTGTGCAAGTCTGATCGCCTGACTTATATTACCAAAGGCTGAAAATGAGTATGGTGTATGTATATGGAGGTTGGTATCAGCAATATCTAGTTTTTTTTCTTGTATCTGATACCAATTCATAAGTTTTTCTATATCTGGATAATACTCAAAAATGGAAGATGCCATAAGGAGTCTCCTTATTATTGGTAAAATATGAAATATGCAACATGTTTTGTAGAAAATATACTTTAGAATTACAATGTTGTCAATGACTTAATTTGTTGACCAAAATAGAAAAGTCTGTTATTATTAAGGATGTTTAAAATGAAATCTATTTCAATAAAATCAAACAGATGGAAGGATGCTATGGCAAATGAAGCAGAACTAAAAATAAAAGAAATTATACAAAGGACTCATAATGTAACGAGCTTTCGTTTAAAAATAGATGAAGATGTTGAATTCAAAGCTGGTCAATATATGATGGTTATTCTCGATTCAAATGGAAAAGAGATATATAGGTATCTTTCTATATCAAATTCTCCAACAGAAAAGGGCTATCTTGAATTTACAAAAAAGCTAACAAATAGCGATTTTTCCACAAGATTAAAGGAATTAAAAGTGAATGATAAGGTAAAAGCAAAATATGCCTTTGGCAAATTCACTTTTGATGGAGAATACAATAAAATTGCATTTTTATCAGGTGGAATTGGTATTACTCCGATACGCAGTATAACAAAGTATGTAGTTGATAAAAATCTTGGAACGGATATGGTATTACTCTATGGCAATCAAGCAATAGGCGATATTGCTTTTAGGGAAGACTTCGATCAAATGCAGAATGTTTATCCGAAATTTAGAGTTGAACATGTGCTTTGTGATGATACAAACTGTAATTTGCCCGTTAAGCTTGGTTTTATTACAAAAGATATAATATTGGAATGTCTGCCTGATTATTCAGAAAGAAAATTCTTTATCTGTGGTCCTCCCGGGATGGTCGATGCGATGAAGAGAATATTGCTAGATGAAATGGGTTTGACAAAAGACTATATCATTGAGGAGAATTTCAAAGGCTATTGATATGAATTTATGGGAAATAGTTGTGCTTGCTGTTGTTTTGGGAATTGACGCTGCTTCTGTTGCAATGGCTATTGGTGCATGTGGATGTTCGTTCAAACAAGGTTGTCGTTTGAGTTTTTTCTTTGGTTTTTTTCAATTTATTATGCCAATAATAGGTTGGTTCTTGGGAAAAACTGTAGTATCCTTTGTGCAGAGTATCGATCATTGGATTGCCTTTGGATTACTTTTTATTATTGGCGTAAAAATGCTCTATGAAGCGTTTAAGCATGATGAAAATGCTATTGAGTGTGATCGGACAACTGGTTGGAGTGTTATTGCTCTGTCTATTGCAACAAGCATTGACGCATTAGGTGCTGGATTGGGAATGGGGATACTTAATACATCAATGCTTTATCCTAGCACAATTATTGGCATAACTGCGGCAATTATGACCTTTGTTGGCGTAAAGCTTGGAGGTGTTCTTTCTGTTGTTGTCGGTAAGCGCATGGAAGCCATCGGAGGCATCGTGTTAATCGGGCTTGGAATTAAAATGCTACTTACTGTTTGATAAATGGCTCAAGCATTTTGATAATTTCATCATGAAATACGCCATTTGACGACACATATCCTTCGTTATATATATTCCATTTTGTGCCGTCAAGTTTTGTGATTCTACCTCCAGCTTCTTCAACAATCAAGCCTCCTGCGGCGTAGTCCCAAGGCTTATCCCCATATTCAATCTGAAGGTCGGCACTACCTTTTGCAACATAGGTCAAATGCCTTGTTGATGCTCCAAAAACCCTTATATTAAATATCTTTGTAACTAGATTAGCAAGAAATTTAGTTCTTACTTCTGTTCCAACATAAAGCCCGCTATCGTATATTGCCAATGCGTTTTTCATGCCTCTGTCTGAAACATGGATACGCTCATCATTGAGATATGCACCTTTGCCTTTTTCAGCCCAATAAAGCTCATTTGTTGATGGCATATTGATAACGCCCAATATTATCTCACCTTTGTAATCGAGTGCTATTGATACACCAAACATATTGATACCATATATATAATTATGTGTCCCATCAAGAGGGTCAATCACCCATCTATAATCAGATGAGCTATCATGCAGACCAGATTCTTCACATAGTATATCATGATCGGGATATTTATTTTTAATGGTTTCAATGATCCTTTTTTCGGAGGCAAGATCAACATTGCTAACGAGTTCTCTCTCTCCTTTTTTGTCAACTTGCTTAATTTTTTGAAAATTCTCAAATAGAATATCTCCAGCCTCTTTTGCAGCTTTTATAGCTATATCTTTCATTATTTATCTCCATAAGTCTTATTTACCGATAATATTAAAAAAGGTTATATTTCAACCATAACTTTAATGCACGTTCCAGCATGTTTACTTGGATATTCAAGAGCCTCTTGAACTTTATCAAGCGGAAATCTTGTTGTTATCATTGATTTGACGTCAACTTTCCCTTTACTAACCGAATTAATCGCAGGTATATAGGCATTAGCATATCTGAATATTGTTTTAATATCAACTTCCTTGCATATCGCCTCGACAACTCTCAATGGAATATCATCAACAGTTGGCATTCCAATAAAAACTATCGTTGCACCGGGCTTTGCCATCTTTATTGTTTGTTGGATAGTTACAGGCGCGCCAACAGCCTCCATCACAACATCAGCCCCACCATTCGTTAAATCAAGAACTCTCTGAACAGCGTCAGTTTCCTTTGCATTGATCGTATGTGTTGCGCCAAGTTTCTTTGCAAGCTCTAATCTGAATGGTTCAAGGTCTGTTATAATGACATCAGTTGCGCCTCTTGCCTTGACAGCCTGAAGAGTCATTAGTCCGATTGTTCCTGCGCCAATTATTGCGACTGTATTTCTGATATTTACATTTCCCCTTTCAGCAGCATAAGTTCCAACAGACAAAGGCTCTATCATCGCCCCTTCTTCATAACTCATATTATCTGGTAGCTTAAAGAGAAAATCCTCTGCATGAGTCATATATTCCCTATATGCCCCATGAAATGGAGGTGTTGCAAGGAAAGTTACATCCTTGCAAAGATTATATCTGCCCATTCGGCAATACTCACATTTTCTACATGGAACACCTGCCTCAACCGCCACTCTATCACCAATTTTTACTTTTCTAACATTCCTGCCTATGTCAACAACCTCACCCGCGCACTCATGGCCAAGGATCAAAGGTTCTTTTACGATAAAATCACCGATTCTTCCTACTTCAAAAAAATGCACATCAGATCCACAGACTCCAACAGCCTTGATTTTTAGCAAAGCCTCGTTATCTTTTGGCTCAGGTATATCCATCTCTTCGATTCTAATATCACCCGGTCTATATAAAAATGCGGATTTCATCTTTTTTGCCATAATTTAACCCTCCATCTCTCTTATTTGCCTCTTCTTTTAGACAGATACACCGATAAAGCATAATCAAATGGAACAGATGTATCCATCAAAATATAATCTATTGAACTTTCATTGCAGCCTTTTCTATATTCATCAATTAATTGTTTCATCCTTCGTAAATACTCATTTTTCAAGAAATCAGCCTCTACGGTCAGTTGTCCTTGTTTCTCAAGGTCTCTAAACTGAACATAACCATCATAGGGAAAAGTAAGTTCAGCAGGGTCCAAGATATGAAAAACTATAACTTCATGCTTCTTGTGTCTGAATTGCCTTAACGAAGTCAATACTTTGGCTGGATCATCAAGAAGGTCAGAAATTATTATAACCAAACCACGCCTGACAATCCTTTGTGCAAGTTCATTAAACGTTGTGCTGATATTGGTCTCTTTGCCCGGGGCAGATTTCTCTAACTCAGATATAATTGCGTGCAAATGCGAAACGCCATTTCTTGGCGGAATATAACTGTTTATCTTGTCATCGAAGGTTACAAGGCCAACAGAATCGCGCTGTTTAAGCATCAAATAGGTCATTGACGCAGATAAATAACACCCATATTCCAATTTTGTTAGTGCATTTTGCGATTCATTGCTTTTGAAGCCCATTGAACCACTTATATCAAGAATCAGATTACATCTGAGGTTAGTCTCTTCCTCGAATTTTTTAATATAATATCTATCGGATTTTCCGTAAACTTTCCAATCGATGTATCTTATTTCATCACCGGGCATATATTGTCTATGCTCTACAAATTCAACGCTGAATCCCTGATAAGGGCTTTTGTGCATACCAGAAATGAAGCCTTCTACAACAAGCCTTGCAGCAACTTCCATCCCTGCAAGTCTTGAAAGTGCATTCGGATCCAGATAATTTCTTTTTTCTTCCATAACAAATCCTTATATATGATTATTTAAACTTCTTATGTATTTTGATACGAAATAAGAGCATTTATATCATTTTTTAATCGGAAAAACATCCCATCAAGTATAGATTTTCTTATTCCTCTCATCAGGCTTAGATAAAAATGCAAATTATGTATAGTGTGTAATCTATGAGCCAATATCTCATTTGCGATGAATAGATGTCTTAAATAAGCCTTTGAAAAATTTCTGCATGTGTAACAACTGCATTTAGGGTCTAATGGTGAAAAATCCCGTTTATATTGTGCATTTTTAATCTTTATCATTCCTTCGCTTGTAAATAAAGAACCATTACGGGCATTTCTCGTTGGCATAACGCAATCAAACATGTCTATTCCCAAAGATACACATTCAACAAGATTTTCAGGCGTTCCAACACCCATAAGGTAACGAGGCTTATCTTTTGGCAGATGTGGGGCGACATGTCCAACAACTCCATACATGATCTCTTTTTCTTCACCGACACTCAACCCACCAAGAGCATATCCGTCAAAATCCATTGCAACCAAATCTTCAGCACTTTTACGTCTTAAATCAAGATAAACGCTTCCTTGAATAATTCCAAATAGCAACTGATCGCCCTTGTGGGTTGCTTTGCACCGCTTTGCCCAACGTGTCGTCATTTCCATCGAATTTTTTGCATAATCATAATCACAAGGATAAGGTGTGCATTCATCGAAATTCATGATTATATCAGCACCGATGGCATTTTGTATCTCTATTGACCTCTCAGGGCTAAAGAAATGCTTCGATCCATCTATTTCAGATCGGAATATAGTTCCTTCTTCTGTTATCTCACGATTTGCACCGAGACTAAATACTTGAAATCCTCCGCTATCTGTAAGTATAGAATGATTCCAAGACATGAATTTATGTAATCCACCAGCTTTTTTTATTATATTATGTCCGGGTCTTAGATATAAATGATAGGCATTGCCAAGAATAATCATTGCACCCAAAGACTCAAGCTCCGCAGGAGAGCATGTCTTGACTGTGGCATAGGTCCCTACTGGCATAAACACCGGCGTATGCACTTCACCATGAAGCGTATGTAATATTCCTGCCCTTGCGTTTGTCTGAATATCTTTTTTTACTAACTGAAATGTCTTTTTTCCTTTTGGCATATTAACCCTCCAATTTCCTAATAATAATAACATTATAGTTGTATATTGTAAAGATGGCTATTTGTGAAGATCAGACATGAGTTCGGACAAATAATCCCTCCTATGATAAAATATTAAATTATAGAAAAAAATCACAGGAGGGTATAGTCATGAACAATCATGTCATTACATTAGATAATATTAAAAGGTTTACAGATCAATGCTTTGATAGGGATAATGATAAAGTAGCATCTATCATAAAAGGAATACTTGATGCAAAGTCTCCAAGAATCTCTGATATTTCTAACGCTATGGATGGTAAACTATAAAATGAT
>Ga0067045_1027635_pt1 | contig 77378 bp, 57 predicted proteins | sample TerdegcTABiofilm_FD_59184 | JGI IMG/M metagenome (GOLD analysis project Ga0067045, IMG submission 59184) | Combined Assembly of (Gp0054472, Gp0054536) Wastewater bioreactor microbial communities from Singapore -Terephthalate degrading... | reverse complement strand
CACTCGTCAACAGAAGTCGCAATGCCCTGGCTTCGACGGTTCTGCGCAACCCCGCCACGGTGCGGACTGCCGGCTTTCACATCGTGGCGATTCTTCCCGACACGCCCGATCCTTTCTATGTCCATCTCATCGAGGGCCTGCGCGAAGAGTCGGAGAAGCAGAACGCCACGCTGCAGCTTTTTTACTACACATCGACGGCGATCGGCGAGGTCGGCAGCACCTCGGAAGAGGTGTCGCGATGGTTCGAGATCGCCCTGCGCAGTAAGGCCGACGGCATCATCCTTTTTCAGCCCACGGGCATGGATGTGCGGCGCTTTGCGCAGAAGGCCGAGAGCAGGGGTGTTCCTTTTGTGCCGCTCGCGATGGATGCGCCTCAGACATGGACGCGATCCGTCGTGACCGGTGATTCTTTCAGTCAGGGCAAGGAGGCGGGCACCCTCGTGCTCGGCTTGCTCGGCACCGTGGTGAGGGTCGGCATTATTCTCTCGTCGGACACATCGTTGGGCTATGCCTTCGACGAAGAGCCATTCTATCGGGGCGTGGCAGAAGGGCTTAAGGCCAGATCAGGCGCCACGATCGTCGCAGCCGTCCGAGAGGAAGAGAGCATCCTCGGCGGCGAGGACGCCTGTGCGCGCATGCTCACCGAACACCCGGACATCAACGCGATTGTCTGCATCGACGCCAAGGCGACCGTCGGAGCCGCCCAGGTCATCATCGACCGCGGCAAGGTCGGACAGATCGTCATCATAGGAGCGGACGAGAACTCCGAAGTGAATAGGCTCATCGAAAGAGGGGTCGTCCATGCAAGCATCGTCAGGGACGCCACCACGATGGGTCGGGCAGGTATATCCCTCATCATCGGCCAGCTGGTAGATATCCGCGCGCCCGAAAGGATATCGGTGGGTTACCATGTAATTCCTACCCGGGGAGGCAGCCTATGAGCGTGCCCTCTTCCCTTGTGCGCCGCTTAAAGCATATGCGCCGCGGAGGGCTTCGCAACCGAATCATCGCGAATTCGATCGTGATCCTTCTCGTTCTCGTCATTGCCACTTCCTACACCGCCTTTGCCTCCTTCGACCTGGCGCGCTCGGTCGAGCTCCTGTTTCGCAATTCCATATCGATGGAGGAGCTGCGGTCGACACTGAGGGAGACGCAGCAGAACCTGACTGGCTATCTCAGCGCAAAGAACTCCGAATCGCTCAAAGAGTTTATCCGCACATCGACCATGCTGAGGGGCATGACCTTGAAACTGAACCGGGAGAATAAGGTCGACGATGTGTTTCTGCTCGAGAAGGATTTGGCCTTCCTCATCGACAGCTACCTTGCGAGTGCCGAGGGGGCGGTCCAGGCAAAGCGCGGTCGAGACGTCACAGGCTATGTCAGCCTCTACGAAGATGCACGGGAGACGGCCTCGCTTATCGAATTTCTGAGCGCCACGATGGACACTATTCATCTGGGCCAGTCGCTCAACGGTTTTTCTTCATATAGAGCGAATATCAGTCTCGCCCTCGTATCCAACGCTGTGCTGCTCGTCGCTGCGTTCTTATTTTCGATCGCCCTCATCGGGCGTTACTCGTACACGATCACCGAGCCTCTGGCACGCCTCTCCGTTGCTGCCGATGCAGTCGGAAGAGGAGAGTACGATCACCCCTTGCCGCCCTATGAGCGCGAGGACGAGATTCGCACCCTCCACGATGCTTTTGTGAACATGCAGGACAGCGTCCAGAAGGCCTTTGCGGAGCTGACGCGCAAGGCGGAACTCGAGCGTTTCCTCATGGAGGAGCGCATGCGCGTGCTCACCTACCAGCACCGTCTCAAAGACGCAGAGCTCCTTGCGCTCCAGACGCAGATAAACCCCCACTTTCTGTACAATACGCTCGCGGCCGGCTGGCAGCTTGCGCTCACCGGCGGCGATGAGAAAACCGCAGAATTCCTCGAGAAGCTTGCGGCCTTCATCCGCTATTCCCTCAAGCCTTCGACCCGCTTCGTCCTCGTCTCGGAAGAGATCGAGTGCGTTCGTCAATACATTTGGCTTTTGAAGCTACGCTTCGGTGAGCGCTTCAGGTTCAGGCTCGAGATACAGGATGAGGCGCTCGCCTATGAGACGCCGGCCCTGGTCCTCCAGCCCCTCGTGGAAAATGCAATCGTGCACGGGCTTAAAGACCTCGAGGAGGGTGGAGATGTCATCGTTTCGGCGAGGCTGGACGGAGATAGATTGAGGCTCTCGGTGAGCGATTCCGGCCGAGGCATGAGGAAGGAGGACATCGAAACCGCGCTTGCCGCCGCCGACCCTGAGGATACGACGCCCCAGCATGGCATCGGCCTTCACAATGTGATCCGGCGCGTCTCCCTCGCGACGGGTGGTACAGGCAAGGTCGAGATCGAGAGCGAGCCTGGCCATGGCGCGCGCATCACTATCATTTTGCAGACAGGCCGACAGGGGGCACGCATATGAGACGAGTGCTCATCGTCGACGACGAATTGCCGATCATCAACGGCTTGTCCTTCCTGTTCAAACGCTATTTTCAAGCCGACTACAGTGTCGTCGGTACTGCGCGTTCAGGGCGAGAAGCCATAGAGAAGAGCACGGCTCTTGCGCCTGAAATTATCCTCATGGATGTCCAGATGCCAGGTATCTCTGGCCTCGAGGTGATTCGAGAGCTTTCGCATGAGGGCGGTGCCAAGGCCTTTATCCTCGTGACGGCGTACGAACGCTTCGATATCGCGCGTGAAGCGCTGAGCATGGGTGTCTGCGATTATCTTCTCAAGCCGGTTTCGAAAGAGCGGCTGGATGTTGCTTTACGGACGGCTTCTGCCTACCTCGACCGCGTGCAGATGCTCAACGAACGGGAACTCGAATTCAAAGATCGCGAGCAGCGGCTCGTACCCTTCGTCCGGACGGCTTTTTTCGTCATGGCGCGCCAAAAGAGAGGACAGACTTCCGCAGTGGCATCCTCGGACATTGCGCTCTTTAGAGAGATGTTGCAGCTGCCGAGTGAGACGGGAATCATGGGCATTGCCGGGTTTTGGCCTTCCGATGGGAATGTGTCCACTGCCTATGAGCGCTTCTGTTCCGTGCTCCAATACAGGACATTGGCGTTCGCAGGCCAACTAGAGGATATGCGATACTGCGCCTGGTTTCTGCCGATAAAGAAGGAGACCGACACATCCCAGGAACTTGGCGCGTTCCTCGGTGTACTACAGGATGCCTTTTCTGCCCAACTTGCCACGGGGGAAATGCAGCTCTCCTATGGCCAACCAGAAAAACTCGATGCACTGTGGCGCTCGTGGGAGCAGACCATCACACGGTATGCCATATCTCATTCGTCTGGGGAGCGCTTTTTCGCGGAGGAGCTTCATCAGGAGCAGGAGAGCGAGGAGCGCGCCGTCAACCCCCTCGATTCTCAGTTCTATGACGAGATCATCAAAGGCCACATTGCCCTGGCGGGGCAAGCCCTCGAGAGGCTTCTCCAGTCGCTCGACCAGCAAGGCCAGCCACAGCAAGGCTTGCCCCAGCAAAGTCCGCTACAGCAAAGCCCGCTACAGCGCGATGCTTTCTATAGAATAATCGCGGCGCTCTCCTTTGCGGCATCCAGGGTCGCAGGTGGCGGCGTGCTCTCCGAAAAAGGCTATAGGGAATTCATGGATTTCAGCGATATCGAGAGGCTATGGAGCGACGGTGCTTTCAAGCTCTTTGCATCGCGTGTACGGGCTCGATTTCAGATGCTGCAGGAAAAGGCCGCAACGGCGGGTGCCCACTCTCCCTTTGTCGTGCGGGCATTGCAATATATAGAAAATCACTATCAGGAGCAGATCACGCTGGAGAGTGCGGCGGAGGCCATCGGCATCTCGGCGGGCCATCTTACTCGGCTTATGTCCGATGAGTTGAAACGGGGTTTTGCACGCACCCTGATCGACTACCGCATGCAGAAGGCCAAGAAACTCCTCAAGAACCCCAATGTCTCGATCCGCGAAGTCTCGCAGCGCTGCGGGTACCCCGACGCGAACTACTTTGCCCGCCTGTTCCGCCGCCAAACAGGACAAACGCCGCGAGAATACGCGGCGCGCATGGAAAAGGGAGAGAACTCGGATGCGTAAAATGGATCTACGCATAAGAAATCTGCGATGCTTCATTGTAGTGGCAGTGTGCGTTGTCTGTGTGTCGGCGAGTCTCGGACTGTCCTCATGCAGCAAGTCGAAAACACCGGCCGCCGACAGATCTCCAATGATAGGTCTTGCGCTCGACTCTCTTGTCGTGGAACGCTGGCGCCGCGATGTCGACAGTTTTACCAAGGCTGCCCATGACCTCGGGGCCGAAGTCGTCCTCCGCGTTGCGAATCAGGATGCGAACACGCAAATCGCCCAGGTGAGGGAACTTCTAAACCAGGGCATCGACGTGCTCGTCATTATCCCCAACGATGCGGAAAAACTCTCTGATATCTGTCGGGAGGCGAAGCGCAAAGGTGTGCCGGTGATGAGCTATGACCGTCTTGTGCACAATGCCAATGTCGATGTCTACATCTCGTTCGATAATGAAAAAGTGGGGAGCCTCCAGGCGCAGGCCCTCATTGAGGTGGTCCCCGAAGGAAACTATGTCATCATCAACGGAGCGATCACCGACAACAACGCTTACATGATCAACAAAGGCTTTCATGCCGTACTCGATCCCCTCATTGCAGCGGGGAAAATACATCTTCTCGAAGAGATCTGGCCGAGCGATTGGATGAGCGACGAAGTGCGTACGCGCTTTGAGGCGTTGGTCAAATCGGGGAAGAAGATCGACGCCGTGCCCTGCGGGAACGACATGTTCGCCGAGACCGTCATCTCGGTGCTTTCGGAGTACCGCATGGTCGGCAAGACCAAGGTGACCGGCCAGGATGCCGAGCTCGCTGCCTGTCAGCGCATCGCGGAGGGCAGCCAGTTTGCGACGATCTACAAGCCTATCGACGCGCTTGCGCTCAAGGCGGCAGGCTTCGCCGTCATGATGGCCCATGGAGAGAAGATCGATTACGACAACAAAATAGACGATGGTCGCTATAAGGTGCCTTACATCGCGCTCGAACCGATCCTTGTCACCGCCCAAACCTTGGAGTCCACGGTCATCAAGGATGGCTTTCATACGCGCGAAGACGTCTACCGCAATGTGAAGCGCTGAGCGAAGAGCGAAGAGCCTCCGGGCTGTTCTGAGTCCCTCCTCTCTGGATATTTTTGATGATTATTGTTCGAAAAGTGCTAATCCCTCGTGCCGGGCATTCCGAAATGCGCAATTCGCCGGCATTTATCACTTCATTCCTAATGCGCGATTGAAAAAAAGGGTGGAAACTAATAGATGGTGCATGTTGCCGTGTGGAAACAGGCGCCGAAGCCGCCGGTTGGCGGCAACAGATCATAAAGGAGGAATCCTGATGAAACGAACACTGTGTATTGCAATGCTCTTTGCAATAGTGGCCGGCATCGCATTTGCCGACACCCAGGTGGGCATTGTCCTTCCGACCAAGGACGAGCCGCGCTGGATCCAGGACCAGACGAGGTTCTTGGATGCACTCAAGAACGCCGGCTTTAGCGCGAAGGTACTCTTTAGCCAGGGCGATTCTGCGAAGGAGAAGGCCAACGTCGAAGCCCTCTTGAGCGAGAATATCAAAGTGCTCATTATCTGCCCGCACGACGGGACCGCCGCTGCGGCAGCAGCGGATCTTGCGCACAGCGCAGGAGTCAAGGTCATCTCGTATGACCGCCTCATCCGCGACACGACAAGCGTCGACTACTATGTCACCTTCGACAGCTTCCAGGTTGGAAAGGCTTGGGGCGACTATCTGAACTCCAAAGTTCCCGCCGGCAGCAAGGGCAACAACCTCTACCTGTATGCAGGAGCCGCGAGCGACAACAACTCCTTCCTTTTCTTCGAAGGTGCATGGAGCGCCCTCCAGCCTAAGATCGCAGATGGCACCTACATTGTCCGGAATTCCGACAAGGCGGCCTCACTTGCGAAGAAGGCCAAGCTGACCCGCGATGAACAGGCACAGATTATAGGTCAGGTGACGACCAACTGGAACTTCAGCGATGCGAAAAACAAGGCCGAAGCCAACCTCACCGCCGCCCCGAAGGCGGCCAAGGGCACTGTCTACATCTGTGCACCGAATGACGGCACAGCCCGCGCCATTGCCGATGCCTTTGCAGCCGACAAAGATGTCAAGACATACTACATCACCGGCCAGGATGCCGAGATCGCGTCGATTCAGTACATCATCGACGGCAAGCAGTCGATGACCGTCCTCAAGGATGTGCGCACGTTGGTCAGCGATGCGATCGCCGCAGCCGTCGCCTACATGAAGGGACAGACGCCGCCCGTCACCACCTACTACAACAACGGCAAAAAAGATGTGCCGGCCAAACCGACCGCCATCGTGGTCGTGACGAAGGAGAACGTCAAGAAAGAGATCATCGATTCCGGATACTGGCCCGCCAGCAATTTCACCGGCCTTGCTGGCCTTAAATGATGATTAAAAAGTCAGCTGTTCCCCGATAAGCGGGGAAAATGGGGAGCCGCTCTTTCTGGGCGGCTCCTCTTTGCACTACAATAAATCCAGGCAGGTACGGTATGAGTGACAATATTTTGGAAATGAGGCATATCACAAAGACCTTTCCCGGCGTCCGCGCCCTTTCCGACGTGAATTTCGAAGTGCGCCGGGGAGAGATCCACTGTCTGGTCGGGGAAAATGGTGCCGGTAAATCCACACTGATGAAGGTACTGAGCGGGGTGTATCCGCACAATGATTTTGAGGGAGAGATTATCTTCAACGGCAAAAAAGTGATGTTCGGCAGCATCCGCGACAGTGAAGAGGCAGGCATCAGCGTCATCTACCAAGAACTTGCGTTGGTGCCCGAGATGACTGTCTATGAAAACGTCATGCTCGGACACGAGATCAAGCGCGGCATAACCGTCGATGTACAGAAGATGATCCGCAAGACCGAAGAGCTTCTGAAACGAGTAAGACTTTCCGTGAATCCCAGTACGAAAGTCAAGGATCTCGGCATCGGAAAGCAGCAGCTGGTGGAAATTGCAAAGGCACTCAGCCACAATGTGTCGCTTCTCGTCCTCGATGAGCCGACGGCCGCTCTGAACGAAGACGATTGCGACAATCTGCTCGATATCCTCAGACTTTTGAAGACGCAGGGCGTCACGTCCATCATGATCTCGCACAAGCTTAAAGAGGTACTCAAGATCGCGGAGACGATCACCGTGCTTCGCGATGGTCAGACAATCTGCACCCTCGACCGGCAGAAGGATAAGGTGGATGAACAGCTTCTTATAAAGCACATGGTGGGGCGCTCTATCGAGAATATCTACCCCCCGCGCAGCTCTAAGCCCAGCGACGAGGTCGTGCTCGAGGTCAAGAACTGGAGCGCCTATGATACGAAACTCGGCCGAAAAGTCCTTGACAATGTCAATTTTCACGTGTGTAAAGGCGAGGTTGTGGGGCTTTCCGGCCTTGTCGGTTCGGGCAGAACCGAGCTGGCGCGAAGCCTTTTCGGCAACCCCGACGGTTATGTTATCTCCGGAGACCTCTTCTTTAAGGGTAAGAAACAGCGATTCTCCCACCCCCGCCATGCGATTCGCTCCGGGCTCGCATATGCCACGGAAGACCGAAAGCGCAACGGGCTTATCCTGATCAAGTCGATTCAAGAAAACATTTCGCTTGCAAATCTTCAGGGAGTGTCGAAGAATGGCATCATCGACGAAGAACTCGATAAACAGAGTGCGCTCAACTTCGTGAACTCCCTTTCAATAAAGACACCGGGCATCAATCAGCTCGTCATGAACCTCTCCGGTGGCAATCAACAGAAGGTGTCGGTCGCCAAGTGGCTCTTCGTAAGCCCCGACCTACTCATCTTCGACGAGCCGACGCGTGGTATCGATGTGGGCGCGAAATATGAGATCTACACCATCATCAATGACCTCGTGGCAAAGGGTATGAGCATTCTCATGATTTCATCCGAATTGCCCGAAATTCTCGGCATGAGCGACCGAATCTATGTCGTCGCAAATGGAACGATCACTGGCGAACTCGATGCAAAATCAGCGACGCAGGAAGCCGTCATGCGCCTTGCGACGCAGTACTGAGGAGGAAGCATATGAATGAGTTATTGACGGTACTGAAAAAGAACATCCGCGAATATGGAATGTATATCGCACTGGCCACAATCATGGCCGTATTCACGATACTGTCGCACGGCGTATTTATATCGTCGAGGAACATTGCCAATCTACTGAATCAGACTGGCTACATCGCTGTCCTGGCCGTCGGGATGACGCTGGTCATCGTCATCCGGCACATCGACCTGTCGGTCGGATTTTTGTCGGGCTTTTTGGGAGCGGTCGCCGCCATCTCGCTTACGCAGTGGCACTGGCCTGTCTGGCTCTCCATTCTGTTCGTGCTCGTGCTCGGCATCTGTGCGGGGCTCCTGACGGCGCTGCCGATTGCAAGCCTGGGTATTCCGGCCTTTGTCGCCTCGCTCGCGGGCTGGCTCATATATCGCGGTGCCCTGATGCTCGCAACGGCCGCGACCGGAACCATCATCATCCCGAATGAGTCCTTCAACGCGCTCGGTAACGGCTACATCCCAGACCTCTTCGCGAGTGAGACCTTTCTACCGGGGCTTCACAAGACCACGCTCCTCTTGGGGGCCATCGCGATCGTCATCTTCATCGTCGGCCAATTCGCCGACCGCAAACGCAAGCAACAATTCAACTTCGAGGTCCTCTCCGGTGGCCTCTTTGCGGCAAAACTGGTCTTCATCTCGCTCGTACTCGGTTTTATCACCTGGATTCTGGCCGGCTACAATGGTATGTCTTGGACCATCGTCATCATGATGGCAGTGGTGCTGATCTACGACTTCATCACTCGCCGTACGGTCATCGGCCGGCATATATACGCGGTGGGCGGCAATCCCGAGGCCGCTGAGCTCTCGGGTATAAGCGTGAAGAACATCACCTTTGCGGTCTTTGGATCGATGGGGTTTTTGTCGGCGCTGTCGGGTATCCTATTTACGGCGAGGCTTAAATCTGCGACACCACAGGCCGGCACCCTCTTCGAGATGGACGCGATCGCTGCTGCCTACATCGGCGGCGTTTCGGCGGCAGGTGGCATCGGCTCGATCAGTGGGTCCCTGGTTGGTGCCCTGGTGTACATGTCGCTTATGAATGGCATGAATCTCCTCGGCACCGACATCTCGTTGCAGTATATCATCCGCGGCCTTGTTTTGCTTATCGCGGTCATCTTCGATGTGATGACGCGCAAGCGGAGGGCCTGATTCTGCATCTCGTCATGTCGATCGATCAAAGGGCCCGCTTCAAGGAAAGGCCGCCCAACTACGTGCGCGGCTCCCTCCTTAAGTGGGCCCTTCAAGTGCCATGATCTTGCGGTCAGCCCCGAGAAGATCGCAGCTGGAGGTCTTGCTGTGGTGAACTGCAGAAAGACGGATGTGCCTCTCATTCATATCTTCTCGATTGCAGATGCTGGCAATGTTCTCAAGAGTTTTATGGCGCAACAATGAGAAAGCGCTTCGCTTTCTGCTGTTGTTTTTTGCTTTTGGCCTTCCATATTGGTGCGCGGACTCTATTCGATTGGGTTTTTTCTGAAGTGCGGTGCGGGCCTGGTGTAACCGTGCTGCACCCGCTCTCCGACTTCTTTCTGGAGCTGAAGGGAACACCATAATGCGACAGCGCCCCTGGCACAGAGGGTGTACGTTCATCTCTGTGCGGCGAAATCGCTGCTAGCCTACGCCGCCAACGGCCTTGAAAGCGCCGGCGCTCTGCGCATCGAGGGTTTTCCCGCTTCAGTCGAGGAAGTGAGCCGATGGCTCGAGGGCAGGTTGTAGATTCCAAGAAGTCGGATGCGCACCGTCTCTCTGAATCGCACTGATAATGCATCATCTACCGGCGGCGGTTCAAATTTATGGATTTATACTTGTGGACTTCATAGTTATCCAGTTATAATGACACGAATTTGTATTCAATGTCCAAGGAGGAATTCAAGCATGAAGAAAGTATTGTTTGTTGCGCTGGCGGTTGCTCTCGTGCTGGCGGGGTGTGGTGGTGGCAGTGACTCCAATGTCATCAAAGTGGGTTGGCTCGGTGCTCTGACAGGCGACCAGGCGGTCTGGGGCGAGAACGAGCTCAACACCGTCAAGATGCTATTCGAAGAGTACAACGCCGCGGGCGGTATCGAGGTGGGAGGCAAGAAATACCAGTTCGAAGTGATCGGGTACGACAACAAAGGCGATGCCCAGGAATCCGTCAATGTGACGAAGCGTCTCACCGGCCAGGACAAAGTGGTGGCAATCATCGGCCCGAACGCATCGGGCAACGCGATTCCTATGGCTCCGATCCTCGAACAGGCGAAGGTCCCCGACATCGCGACGGTGGCGACCAACCCAAAGGTCACGGTCCAAGACGGTAAGGTAAAGCCGTACAATTTCCGCGTCTGCTTCATCGACCCCTACCAGGGCGCAGTTGCCGCAGGGTTTGCCTACGATAGGCTGAATGCCCGTACGGCTGCAGTGCTCTACGATGTGAGCGATGACTATTCGCAGGGCCTCCGCGAGTTCTTTAAGATGAACTTCGAGAAGAAGGGCGGCACGATCGTTGCAGATGAATCCTTCAACTCGGGCGACGTCGATTTCAGGCCGCAGCTCTCGAAGATCAAGGCCGCAAATCCGGACGTCATCTTTATGCCATACTTCTTCAAGGAAGTGGCGCTCTCGGCCAACCAGGCGAGGGACCTCGGCATCAAGGCAACGCTGCTCGGCGGCGACGGATGGCCTTCGGATCAGCTCATCTCCATGGGCGGCAAGGCTGTCGAGGGCAGCTACTTCGTCAATCACCTCGACTACGCCGACCCAGCGGTTCAGGACTTTAAGAGCCGCTACAAGGCGAAGTACGGCAAGGAGACGGAGCTGAACGGATTCCTCGCGCACGATGCAGTGCTGGTCTTCGTCGAAGGCCTCAAGAAAGCGGGCAAGCCGAACGGTGAGGCTATCGCCAAGGCGCTCGAAGGGATCGATGTGCAGGGCATCACGGGACGCATCCACATCAGCCCCGAGACTCACAACCCCGAGGGCAAGGATGCGGCGATCCTAAAGATCGTAAACGGCCAGTACATATTCCAGGAGAAGTACGCGGCCCAATAGCGTTTTGTGGCATAGAGGCAACCGGCGACGGATCCGGTTGCCTCTTTTGTTTCTCTATGATTCCCGCATAATTTCTGCATCCTATTTCAAAAGGATGGACGCTATGGTCCAGTTTCTCCAGCAACTGATAAACGGCCTTTCGATCGGTTCTGTCTACGCCCTCATGGCAGTCGGATACTCATTGGTCTATTCCATCATGAACTTCTCGAACTTTGCACACGGCGGCGTGATCATGCTCGGTGCATACTTTGGGTTTTTCGGTCTGACGCTCCTGAAGCTGCCGTTTGCGGTTGCCTTTTTGCTTGCCTCTTTCGGCACGCTTCTCGTCGCCATCTTCGTAGAGAGGATCGCGTACAAGCCTCTTCGAGAGCGCAAGGCGCCTTTTTTGTACTTTATCATCTCGGCGATGGGGGCCTCCATTTTGCTCGAAAATCTCGTCATAGCGACCATAGGTCCCACATTCCGTACCTATCCTGAGGTCTTTCCTAAGACTCCAATCGAGTTGGGGCCACTTGCGATCGGCCGGCTCGACCTCATCATCTTTGTCATCTCCGCAGTGAGTTTGAGCTTCCTTATTTTCTTCATCGACAAGACAAAGCTCGGGAAGGCGATACAGGCCGCGTCCTACAACGTCAAAGCCTGTGCGCTCATGGGCGTCAACACCGACAAGGTGATCCTCACGGTATTCGGTCTCGGCGGTTTTTTGGCCGGCATCGCTGGAGTCTTTTTCGGAATGAAATACACGGTGTATCCGCAGATCGGCAACATCACGACGAAATCGTTCATTGCGGCGGTGTTCGGAGGACTCGGGAGCCTCCCGGGTGCAGTGCTCGGTTCCGTCCTGCTCGGCATCATCGAGACCTTTGTCGCAGGCTATCTTTCATCCCAGTTTAGGGACCTCATTGCCTTTGTGATCCTCATCGCCGTGCTCGTCCTGAGACCCACCGGCATCATGGGCAAAGTCACAGAAGACAAGGCGTAGGGAGGCACAGCATGGACTGGACGTATATTCAGGGAATTTTGATGCTTGCGGGCATCAACTTGATCGCCGTGCTGGGCTTGAGCCTTCTTACGGGCTTTACGGGGCTCTTCTCCTTCGGCCACGCGGGCTTTATGGCGATCGGCGCCTATGTCGGCGCGTGGATCAGCGCATCGCCGACATCGACACCGGCGGGCATGGGACTACCTTTCATTCTGGCTATTGTCGGGGGAGGGGCAGCCGCGGGCGTGGTGAGCTATTTCATCGGCAGGATTAGCCTCAATCTCAAGGGTGATTATTTTTGCATCGCTACACTGGGCTTTGGGGAGGCCATACGACTCATCTTCAACAATGTGAACCGCTTCGGCGGAGCCAGAGGATGGCCGGGCGTCCCCTCGAACAGCACCTTTCTCACGATCCTCATCGCCGACGTCGTCGCCGTGCTGTTTCTCGCGAATCTGGTCAAATCACGGCATGGCAGGAATATGATCGCAGTGCGCGAGGAAGAGCTCGCCGCGCAGATAGCCGGCATCGATGTCTTCCGGTCCAAGATGACCTCGCTCGTCATCAGTGCGGTATATGCGGGCGTCGCCGGTGTATTCTTCGCGCACTACATGACCTTTATCCAGCCCAAGATGTTCTCGCTCACAAAGTCGACGGAACTCACGATCATCGTCATCTTCGGAGGGCTTGGTTCGATCTCGGGCTCGGTCCTCGGGGCGCTCGTACTCACTGCGCTGCCAGAAATCCTGAGGGCCTTCGAGATATGGAGGCTCGTGTTCTACGGCGCGGCGGTCATCCTCATCATGGTGAGCCGGCCGAAGGGTCTCATGGGAGGACTAGAGCTGACGCCTTCGGGAATACGGAAGTGGACTGCGGAGCGAAACGCCCTCCGGCAAGCAAAGGCCACCCTGCTCGCTGAAGACTCAGGCAGAAAGGAGGACTGACGATGGCAGCCATTCTCCAAATCCGCGACCTGACAAAGCAGTTTGGTGGCCTGACTGCGGTGGATGCCGTCAGCTTCGGTGTGCCCGAAGGAGGTATCGTTGGCCTCATCGGCCCGAACGGTGCGGGCAAGACTACCATATTCAACTTGATCACAGGGATCTACAAGCCCACGTCAGGCTCGATAGAGTATAGGAGCAAGTCGATCGTGGGGCTCCAACCGTTCCGTATCGCGGACATGGGCATCACGCGCACGTTCCAGAACATCCGCCTTTTCAAGAACCTCAGTGTCTTCGATAATGTCTTAACCGCTTGTCACCTCAGCGCAAATTATTCATTTGCGGAGGCCATTCTCAGACTGCCCCGATTTCGGGCACAGGAGAAGCGTCTCATGGCGAAGGCCGAGGAATTACTCAGCATCATGAACCTTTTGGACTATAGAGATCTGATCGCGAATAACCTGCCCTACGGGCTTCAACGCAGGCTCGAGATTGTGCGGGCACTGGCCCTCGATCCTTCTCTCCTTCTCCTCGACGAGCCGGCAGCAGGTATGAATCCGGACGAGACCGAACAGCTCATGCGCCTCATCGTGCGGATTAGGGACGATTTTGGGCTTTCGGTGCTCGTGATAGAGCACCACATGGACTTGATCATGGGAGTCTGCGAGCACATTGTCGTGCTCAATTTCGGAGAGAAGATCGCAGAGGGCTCTGCCGACGAAGTATCGAAGAACGCTCAGGTCATCGAGGCATACCTCGGAACCAGCGAGGAGGCCGCCGATGCTTGAAGTGAAGAATCTGCACGTGGCCTACGGCGGTATCCGGGCCTTGAAGGGCATTTCGCTCTCAGTTCAAAAAGGCGAGATTGTCACGATCATTGGTGCGAACGGAGCAGGCAAGTCGACACTCCTCAACACCATTTCGGGCTTTCTGAAGCCGGTGAGGGGATCGGTGCTCTACAAGGGGAAGGATCTTCCCCGTCGGCCCGACCTCATCGTCAAGTCGGGTATCTGCCACGTGCCTGAGGGAAGGCTCATCTTCGCGAATCTGAGTCTCGAGGATAACCTCCTGCTCGGCGCATACCTACGGAACGACAGAAAAGCGATTCAGTCTGATCTGGAAAAGGTGTATCAGCTCTTCCCGAGACTGAAAGAGCGCAGATCTCAGAGGGCCGGAACGCTCTCCGGAGGAGAACAGCAGATGCTTGCGATGGGAAGAGCGCTCATGACGAACGGAGAGCTTATCCTTATGGACGAGCCCTCATTGGGCCTTGCACCTCTGCTTGTCCAGACCGTATTCGACATCATCGAGCAGTTCCGCGGGCTCGGCAAGACCATTCTCCTTGTCGAACAGAATGCCTTCAAGGCACTGCAACTGGCGGATCGGGCCTATATCCTCGAGCAGGGCAGAATCGTAAAAGAGGGCCCGGCCAGGGAGCTTGCGCGCGATCCTGCGATTAAGGCGGCATATCTTGGTTCCCGCTCGCGGGGCGGTGGAGGTTGAGTTCCCGCGCCAGCTGATTTTCGCGCCGGATGAGCTTTGCGCCGGACGAGTTCCCGCCCTAATCTCCGCGCCGGTCGAGTTCCTGCGCCGACTGAATCCTCCATGACATTTGAGCTCCCTGGTGGTGAGGCAGCCCAAACGCAGGCGCAACAGCTGAATTCCCGCTCCGACCTGCCCCCCGCATCCCTACTGCCGGTCCATCAGCGCCTTATAAAAGCACACGCAGCGCTCCAGATTCTCGATACTCACCTTTTCGTTGACATTGTGCACGGCCGCGAGGTCTTCCTTCGTCTGTACAAGAGGCTGGAACCTGTAGATGTCGTCGGTGATGTTGCGATAGTGCTTGGTGTCGGTACCCGCCGTGAAAAGGAAGGGGGCAGGGACAGTGTCTGGAAAAGCCTCAGATATCGCCGAAACGATCGATTTCCAGCCTTCGGATGAGGTCGAGGACTCTGCCGAGGGCTCCACGACATGCTCGGGGAACTTCGCGTACACCTTTGCGCCGAAAGGGCTGACGAGCGCATTGAGGCGGTCTATGACCTCGGCGACCGTTGTGCCCGGCAATATGCGGACGTTGACCACGGCCTGGGCGAGGTTGGGTAGGACGTTCTCCTTTGGGCTTGCCTGCGCCATGGTCGCAGCGCAGGTCGTCCTCACCATCGCGTTCGTGGAAGGATCTTTGGAGAAGGCCTTCAGAATGAAGGGGCTGAGAATGTGCCGGAGCGCGAATATCTGCCTGTAGGGGGGCTTTGCATGCGGCGCGAGCGCGGCGAGGAATTCGTCGGTGGTCTTGGTGAGTTTTAAGGAAAAGGGTCGATCCTCGATGCGCGCGAGCGCATGGGCGAGAGCCCCGAGGGCGGTGTGCTGCGGAGGCATGGACGCATGTCCTCCCTGCCCCGGTACCTCGATAACGATGTCGGCATAACCTTTCTCGGCGATGCCGATGAGGGCAATCGGTCTCTGGACGAAGCTGATCATGCCCTGTCCGACGGGGCTCCCCTCATCGATCAGCCAAGAGGCGTGGAGATTCTGTTCGGAGAACCACGTCGCGATCGCGCCGGCGCCTCTTCTTCCACCCACCTCCTCGTCGCCACCGAAGGCGAAGTAGAGGGTCCGCTCAGGCGTAAAACCACTGGTGACAAGTGCCTCTGTGGATTCAAGGATACAGGCGATCTGTACCTTGATGTCCTGCGTTCCGCGGCCCCAGACATAGCCGTTCTTGATGGCGCCCGAAAAGGGAGGCATAGTCCACGGATCGCTCTCCAAAGCGGGGACCACATCGAAGTGGGCGCAGAAAATCGCGGGTTGTAAGCTTGCGTTTTTTCCCTGCCAGCGATAGACAATGCCTCGAGGGCTCACTAATGTCCGCTCAAGGGCGGCGTGGACAGCTGGAAAAAGGCCGGGGAGAGCACCAATAAAGGCGGCGAAGGACGCATCGTCTTCTTCCTCCGGGCGATACGATGAGACTGTGCGGAACTTGACCATAGTCGAAAGCTTTTCGGCAATATTCATGACGTTGTTCCTTTCAGGGGCGGCGTCTGTCCAATAGAATCTGCTCCAGATCGACTCTCGAATCGATGTCGCGCAGCACGAAGCGGTCGTCCACGTCGACATAGTCGACGTCGGACGACCGCATTCTTAAGAACCCCCCGAGCCCATCCGGGCCGTGCCACCCCCCCAGGCTGTCGAACACCGCGCGGTGTAAAAGCGGAGGATGCCCAGGCCTGCCTCGATGTCGCGGCACCACGATGGGTCGCGCCCCCATTGCACCGAGTATCGTGCTTACGGTGGTCGGCGATACAAAGGGAATGTCCACCGGCAGCACCAAGGCAGCGTCGAACTCTGGGGGCACCGCGCCGATGCCGGTGAGCACCGAACTGAACATTCCCTCGCCGAAGCGGTCATTGTATACAGGGTGTAGTCCATGCTCGCGGGCCAGCTCGGCCACCTTTTCGGCATCGAAGCCCGTCACGACGACGATGTGGTCGATACCTGCATCCACAAATGTCTTCGCTGCGTGCAGGAGCATGGGGAGACCCTCGATGAGAACGGTCGGCTTTGTCTGCCCCATTCGGGAAGAAGAGCCCGCCGCGAGGATGACTGCTGCAGGCTTCCTGGCTTCAAACTCGCGCATAGGGCTTGCCGGTCGAAACCCCGGCGCGCACTGCGATGATCTCGGCCATGATGCTCACGGCGATCTCTTCCGGAGTGCGCGCGCCGATCGCAAGGCCTATGGGTGCGTGCACGCGCGCCAGGTCGGCGTCGGAAAAACCTTCGGCACGGAGGCTGGCGTAGATGCCGTCGCGCTTGGTCTTTGAGCCTATAAGGCCGATATAGCCAGCATCTGTGCGTAAAATGTGGGCAAGCATCATTCTGTCGATGTCATGCATGCGGCTGAGGATGAGGGCACAGTCCTGCGGGCCGATTTCTATCGCAGCGGTCTTGCCGCAGGACGCGAGCGGGTGTTCGAAGCTCTCGATGAGCCTTAGAAGGCTCGCCTGCGGAAAGCGCTCCACAGTCAACAGCGCTGGCCTGTCGTCGGTGACCACCACTCTGAAGCCCACAAAGCTCGCAAGATCGCAGGTCGCTTTTCCCACATGGCCTGCCCCGAAGATGTAGACGACCGGTGCCGGCGTGAACCCGAGCCAGAATACCCTGGAGTCTTTCAGTGCAGGGTCGTTCTCTGCCTCGAGCCTAAATTCGGCTGCCTCGCCGAAGGCCGGGTGCTTCACCTCCAGCGTCGCCACTAGGGCGTCCTTCAGCACCGGCACTTCAGACAAAGGCCATGACGTCTGAACCACCCCCATGCTCTCTGCCTGTGCGGATTCCTCGAAGAAAGAGAGCTTTTCCACATCGGCCAACGCGAAAAGGCGCTGCCCTTCCGGCGTGTGAAGGGCGACGAAGGCACAGGCTTTTCCACGCTCGACCCGCTCGAAGCATGCGCGCAGAATAGCGGCCGCGATGCTCCCAGGCTCTATTTTTTCGAGGTGGACCGAAAGGCGGCCTCCGCAGACCATATCCGTGTTGTTGGATTCTGGCGAAAGGTCGAAGTCGAGGTCGCGCGCAAGCCTTGGTGCACCGCTGGCCTCGTTTTTTTGCTCGAAGAGCTCTCGTGCGGCCTCGATGGCCATGTGCTCCGCGTAGCCTCCGCCCACGGTGCCCACCATGGCGCCTCTCGCATCCATCGCAAGGAGTGCATCAGTGCCCCTCGCGGTGGAGCCCGATGCCTGGGTCACTGCGGCGAGGACCACTGCCTCTTCGCGATCAAGTCGTTGTAAAATCCATGCTCTGAGTTGGTTCATGATACAGCCTTTTTATGTGTGTTGCGTCTTCGCTGCCTTCAACGCCGCGAGCACGCGTTCGGGCGTAAACGGATACTCGGTGAGACGAACACCAGTGGCGTTACGGATTGCATTGGCGATTGCGGCAGGCGGCGTGTCGATGCCGATTTCGCCGGCGGATTTCGCGCCGAAGGGACCGGAAGGCTCGTAGCTGTCCACGAGTTCCACCGTGATGCGCCCCACATCCTCCCGCGAGGGGATGGGGTAAGTCATCATATTATGGCTGAGCATGTGGCCGGCTTCCGAATAGCGCACATCCTCGTAGAGTGCGAGTCCTATACCCTGCAGCAGCCCTCCCTCGATCTGAACCTTGGCGAGGTTGGGGTTGATGGGAGTCCCGACATCTGCCACTGCCACATAGTGGACGACGTTCACCTTGCCGGTTTCGGTGTCGATCTCGATCTCGACGAAGGCGGCGAGGTAGGGTGGAGGCGACTTACTGCCCGAGAAGGACTCGGTGGCCTCGATCGTCTTCATCTTTTCGCCGTCGTGGTAGAGTGTGTCGTAGCTGAAGTCGTTCAGAGAGAGGGACTTCGTGCCGTCGGCGGTCATGAAAGTCTTCTGCGTGTAGACGATATCCTTCGGCGCGACACCAAATTTTTCGGCCACTGCCTCGATGAGTTTTGCCTTGAGGCTCCGTGCGGCCTTGAGCACTGCGGAACCCGATACATAGGTCGTGCTCGAGGCATAGGCGCCCACGTCGAACGGCGTGTGGTCGGTATCGGAGGAGTACACGACGATATCTGCCATATCCACGCCGAGCTCTTCTGCCGCAATCTGCGCGAGGATGGTGTCCGAGCCGGTTCCGAGGTCAGTCGCCCCGACGTGAAGCTTGAAGAAGCCCCCATCCTGAAGCTCGATGCGCGCCGATCCCATGTCGATGAGCGGTATCCCCGAGCCCTGCATGGCGATGGCCATACCCTTCGCCCTGAGCACACCCGGGGCGACTTCGCGGACGAGCTGCGTAAAGTCCCAGCCTATGAGTTCTTTGCCCCGTGCGATGCACTCCTCGAGTTTACAAGATTCGATATTCATCGCGACACCCTCGGTGCCCTCGCCCATGATGCGGAACACTTCACTCGTCTCTCCCTCGTGGAGCATGTTGTTCCGTCGAAGTTCCACGGGGTCGATGCCGACCTTATGGGCTAGTTCGTCCATCGCTGCCTCGAGGCCGGTGAGCCCCTGGATGGCACCGTATCCGCGGAAGGCACCTGCGGACACCTTGTTCGTATACACCACGTGCCCACCGAAGCGGACTGCGGACACCTTGTTGTAGAGCGGTAGAGTCTTGGAGCCCGCGACCATGAAGGTGGTGAGCGCGTGTTCGCCGTAGGCGCCCGTGTTGGAGAGGACCTGCATGTCGATTGCACGCAGCTTTCCGTCGGGATTCGCGCCGAGCCGCACCTTGACGCGCATCTCGTGGCGCGTGAAGGTGGCTTCGAAGACTTCGCGGCGCGTGAGCGCAAGACGGGCGGGTCTGCCTGTTTTCATAGTGACCATAGCGACGTAGGGCTCGACGTGGATGTGCTGTTTCCCGCCGAAACCTCCGCCGATTCTCGGTTTTACGATACGGATTTGTCGGAGGGGCATCTGGAAGGCGAGCCCCAAAAGCCTGCGGGTATGCCATGGGTTCTGCGTCGATGTCACGATGACCAGTCGCCCTTGTAGATCGATATAGCTGAAGGCCGTATGCGGCTCGAGTGCGACGTGCTGCTGGGCCTGCGTGTGGACCGTCGTCTCTACCTTGACCGGCGAGGCCGCGAGCTCTTGTTCCACATCGCCGATTTCCATGTGGTAGGCTGCGGCGATGTTGCGCTTTGGCTCGAAGCCGATGGGGAACATCTCGTGGATACCAGGCTCTGGATGGATGACGATGGGGTTGTCGAGGGCATGCTCGAAATCGAGCACGGGCTTGAGCTTTTGGTATTCGACCTTGACGAGGCCGGCAGCCTTCTCGGCGAGGGCTTCGGTCTCTGCCGCGACCACGGCGACTTCGTCGCCCACGTAGCGCACGTATTCGTCGAGGATAAAGCGGTCATGCGGGCTCGGCTCGGGGTTGCCCTGCCCGGCTCGCGTGATGGGAATGCGTGGAACATCTTTCCATGTGAGCACACAGACCACTCCGGGAAGCGCGAGCGCGTCGGTGGGGTCGATGGAAAGAATGCGGGCAAAGGCGTGAGGGCTTCGCACCAATTTGACATAGAGTGCATTCGGAGGCACAAGGTCATCGGTGTAGGCGGGGCGACCGAGTACGAGCCCCTCGCCATCGACTTTAGGTAAGTCGTGGGCGACGACGTTGAATTTTTCCGTGGCTTCGAGCGTTGCATCATTGGGTAGGGGCGTCGGGTAGTCGTTATTCTGCATGCTGGGCCTCCAAATATTTTTTTATGGCACGGATCTGTCCTTCATAGCCTGAGCAGCGGCACAGATTCCCCGCAAGATAGTGGCGGATCTGGGCCTCGTCCGGAATGGAAGAGAACTCATCTTTCATTGCAAGTACCGTGAGGGCAAAGCCAGGCGCACAGAAACCGCACTGGTCGGCACCCTCGGCGGTCAAAAACGCCGCAAATTTTTTTGCCTCGTCGGCGAGGCCCTGAATCGTCGTGACTTCCTTACCTTCGGCCCGGACAGCGAGGTACGAGCAAGAGAGAACAGGCTTACCATCGACAAGCACTGTGCACGCGCCGCAATTGCCCGTGTCGCAGCCCTTTTTTACCTCGAAGTGGCCGGCTCTGCGGAGCACTTCGGTGAGCATTTCTCCGGGCAGGCATTCTATGGACTCTAGTTTTCCGTTGATACGCAGTGTGATATTCATCCCCGCACCTCCATTAGCGCGCGCCGGACAAGGACAGGCAAGATTTCTCTGCGGTACTCGGCGCTCGCTCTGATGTCGCTGCCGAATTGGAGTTCGTCCGCGGCGGCGCGCGCGGCGGACGCAAGTATGTCGTCGGAGGGATGGGGATCGGCGCCAAGAAGCGCCATCGCCTTTGGGCAGAGGCGAGTGGCGGCCGGCCTCGATCCGACCGCGATGCGCCATTCTGAACCTGTCCACACGGCGGTGGTGTTGATGATGGGAAAATCGTTCTCGGAGATTCGCATCTGATGGTAAGTGCCCTTGGCCGAGGCAGGCAGCAGGACCTTTTCGAGCAAAAACGGAGCCTCAGCGCCTCTTTCGATGAACTGGGCCAGGTCTATAATCTGATCGGGATAGAAGACCGCCTGGGCGCCCAACGCGCAGAGCGTCGTGTTGAGGTCGGAAAAACCATAGCGTCCGGCGACGGTGCCTCCCACGGTGATGATGTTGCGCAGCTGCACGCCAACCACGTGGCTCACGGTCGTCTCGAAGAGCGCGCCGAAACGGGCTCTGAGGAGCGGATTCGTCTCGAGTTCCCTGTAGGTCGTCATGGCGCCGACCTCGATGTGGTCGCCGATTTCCCGCACGTACCCAAGACCAAGACCGGCCAGATCGACGCCGAGCGCAATGGTTTTCGTGTTCGTACGAAGCCATGCGGCGCCTCCAATTGCCGTGCCGTGCTCTTCGCGAATGAGACGAAATGCTTCATCCGTGCTTTGAGGACAAGCATATTTGAGTATTTCCATCTGCATGCTCCTTACTGATCTCGATAAAGTCTCCAGCCAGACGAGATTTTATCATAGCATAGCTTTCTCGGATCGGCAAATTACCAGGACTGTGCATTTTCCTGCCAACACAGGTTCAGCAAGAGGCCGCTCTGGAGTATACTGTGGCCATGGCAGAATTCGTTCATCTCCACAACCATACCGATTATTCACTTCTCGACGGCGCTGCGCCTGTGTCGAGGCTGGTAAAAATGGCAAAGTCCTTCGGCATGCCCGGCATCGCCATCACAGACCATGGCAACATGTTCGGGGCAATGGCCTTCGAAAAGGAGTGCCGCGACGCGGGGCTCAATCCCATCATCGGCTGTGAATTCTATGTCGCCGGAGGCTCCCGACTCGAAAAGACCGGTACCGAAAACGGCAATAAATACTGGCACTTCCTCTTGCTCGCAGAGAACCTGGAAGGCTACCATAACCTCCTCAAGCTGACTTCGGGTTCCTTCACCGAAGGTTTCTACTATAAGCCACGCATCGACGATGAGCTTCTTGCGGCGAATTCAAGGGGATTGATCGGCTCAACAGCTTGTCTCGCGGGGGAAATTCCCTCCCTCATCCTTGCGGGCAAGCTCGACCAAGCAATCAAGAAAATCTTGTTTTACAAGGAGTTATTCGGAAAGGACCACTTCTTCCTCGAGCTTCAAGACCACGGCCTCGATGAGCAGCGGGTCGTCAACAGAGAGCTGATTCGGCTTTCTAAAGAGCTCGATGTCCCCCTCGTAGCCACGAACGACCTGCACTACGTCGAGCGCGAAGACGCCGTCGCCCACGACATCCTGCTCTGTATCGGAACGAACCGCAAGCGCAACGACCCGTCGAGGATGCGCTTTCCGAACGACCAGTTCTATCTAAAGAGCCCGGAGGAAATGCAGGCGCTCTTCGCCGAAGTGCCAGAAGCGCTTGCGAACACACTCAAGATCAACGAGATGGCCAAGCTCAAGATCGAGTTTCCCGGTCCGCTCTTGCCAGACTACCAGGTCCCGAAAGGATTCTCCACGCCCGAAGAATATCTGCGCCACATCGCGCGGGAAGGTTTTCGTACCCGCTATGCAAACCCAAGCCTCGAAGCCCTCGAACGTCTCGAGTACGAGCTCGATGTCATCATCAAGATGGGATTTACAGGGTATTTCCTCATCGTGTGGGACTTCATCCACTGGGCGAAGGAGCACGGTATCCCCGTGGGGCCGGGGCGTGGTTCGGGGGCAGGTTCGATCGTCGCGTATTCCATGCACATTACGGACATCGATCCTCTGAAGTACGACTTGCTGTTCGAGCGATTTTTGAATCCCGAGCGCATCTCCATGCCCGACTTCGACGTCGACTTCGATTTCGAGAGACGAGGCGAGGTCATCGACTACGTCGCCGAAAAATACGGCCACGACCGCGTTGCGCAGATCATCACTTTCGGCACGCTGAAGGCGAAGGCTGTGATAAAAGACGTGGCCCGCGCCCTCGACTTTCCCTTCGACGAGGCGAACCAAATCGCCAAACTCGTTCCGGAGGACCTCAAAATATCTCTCGCCAAGGCCCTCGCCAAGGAGCCCAAGCTCGCCGCCCTCGTTCAGAACCCGCGTTACTCCGAGCTCTTCTCCATCGCCGCAAAACTGGAGAACCTCCACCGGCACAGTTCTCTCCACGCAGCCGGCATCGTCATCGGCAAATCGGTGCTCACGGACTATGTCCCCCTCTACAAGGATCCGAAGACCGGCCTTGTGGCAACGCAGTACACCATGGAGTATCTCGAGAACTGTGGCCTCGTGAAGATGGACTTTTTGGGACTCAAGACCCTCACGCTGATCCGCCACACTCTCGAACTTCTCCACAAGCGCGGCATCGACATCAAAGAAGAAGATATCCCCGATGCCGACCCTAAAACCTTCAAGATGCTCTGCGACGGCAAGAGCACCTCTATTTTCCAGTTTGAATCGCCGGGCATGCGGTCGATCTTGAAGCGTGCGAAGCCTTCGAGCATCGAAGACCTCATTGCGTTGAACGCACTCTACCGGCCCGGTCCCATGGATTATATCGATCAGTTCATCAATTCCAAAAACGGCCAGATAGCCATTCGCTATCCTCATCCATCGCTCGAGAAATATCTCAAAGGAACCTACGGCGTCATCGTGTATCAAGAGCAGGTCATGCAGGTCGCGCGCGAAGTGGCTGGCTACTCGCTGGGAAGGGCGGACCTCTTGCGGCGCGCCATGGGAAAGAAAAAGCCCGAAATCCTGCAGAAAGAGGAAGTGCCCTTCATCGAGGGCGCCGTGGCCCGCGGATACAGCAGGGAGGATGCCAAGAAAATCTTCGAGATATTGACACCCTTCGCAGGCTATGGTTTCAATAAGTCGCACGCCGCCGCCTACTCGGTCGTTGCCTATCGCACTGCCTATCTCAAGGCCAACTATCCCGCAGAGTTCATGGCGGCAAACCTCACCAACGAGATAAGCAACACTGACAAGCTCACGGAGTACATCAGCGAGGCCCGCCAGATGGGGCTGTCCGTGCTGCCGCCGGACATCAATCGCTCCGAGGCGAATTTCAGTGTAGATCAAGGCCAGATTGTCTATGGTTTTCTGGGCATCAAAGGTGTGGGCGAGGGCATTGCGAGGGCCATTCAGAAAGAGCGCGAGTTGCACGGTGCCTTTGTCGATTTCGTCGATTTTTTGACACGGCTCCACGACGTCGGCCTCAACCGAAAGACGATGGAGTCGCTCATAATGGCGGGGTGCTTCGATTCGTTGAAGCACGGACGCCGCCAGCTTCTGAATAACCTCGAACGCGCAATGGAGTATGTCGAGGGTAAGCGTGCCTTCGAAGCTTCGCGCATAGGATCGCTCTTCGATATGGAGGACCTGGGATCCTACCCCGACTTCGTATTCGAGCCGGCCGATGAATTCTCCAACCAAGAGATGCTGCAGTCGGAGAAGGAGCTCTTGGGATTTTTCTTCTCGGCGCATCCGATGGATGAGTATCGGATGATATGGGAGCGCTCGTCCACCATCGATATGGGACACCTCGACCAAGCGAGCCCCAACCGCGAGTACATCGCGGTCGCGCTCCTCAAAGAATTCCGTGTGCACACGACGCAGAACGGGAGGCGGATGGCCTTCGGTAAACTCGAGGATTACCGCGGATCCATCGACATAGTGATCTTTCCCGACATGCTCGAGAAGAACGAAGGAGCCTTCGTCAAGGATCGTGTGCTCTGTGTACGGGGCACCTTCGACAATTCCCGCCACACTCCTTCGTTGAAAATCCAAGAGCTTCTCGACCCCGAGGCTATGAAGAAGATGTCCTGGCGCGAGCTCCACATCCAGCTGTCGCCGGCACTCTGCCGCGCGGATTCGGGCGGCGCCGCTGAGCAGTCCGGTGAATCAGGTTTATATCAGCTCAGGGATGCGGTATATTCTCTCCATGGGCAGTGTAAGGTCATCTTTCACCTCCCGCTGTCCGGGGGAGGCGAGGCTCTGATCGAAGCAGGGCCCCATACCACCTGCTCGGCGAGCGATGAGGACATTGCGCTGTTGAAAAAGCAGCCTGTGGTGGCGGAGGTCTGGCGGGTATGAACATAAAGATTCTCGGCAATGGGGGGTTTTACAACGAGGGCTTGCCGTACAACGCGATGGCGATAGATGGCCATGTGCTCGTGGAGACGCCTCCCGATATTCTGCAGTCCCTGATGCAGCAAGGAATGAGCCCCGCACAGGTGGACACTGTCTTCATAAGCCACATCCACGGCGACCACTGTTTCGGCTTTCCCTTCTTTTTTTTTAACTGGTTGTACTGGGGCGAAGCCGACTCTCACTACAACAGGGGCACGCGGCTTGTCGTCATAGGCCCCCAAGGCATTGCGGGCCACCTTCGCGAACTCATGCGCCTCGCGATTCCAACCGAGCACCCGTACCTGCGCGATTTCGACCAGAGAGTGCAGATTGTCGAGATCGAAGAGGACGATGTCATCGCCGTCAAGGGGAATCTCTGGTTTGGATTTAGGCGCACGGCGCATTCTCTGCCGACCTTCTCCCTGATCGCGGGAGAGGGGGAGCAGGATGGGGCTCTCCCCTCATCCTCGGAATATCTCAAAAAGGCCCTCTTTATCTACAGCTCGGACACCTCTATGTTCGAAGGCATCCGGGTGCTCCTAGACTCGGGCGCGAAGCTCATCCTCTGCGATACGAATGGGGAAAAGGAGAACGGAGTGCACATGAGCCCGCAGGAGCTCATGGCCACAGCGCAAGGCCTGTCCGATGCCGACGGCGCTCGCCTCCGCGATTTTGAAAGCGGGCGCATCCGTGGCATCCACATGAGCAAAAAAATGGAAAGGGCGGGGGAGCTTTTGTTCGTACAGCCGGGAGAGGAATTCAGCGTAAGATAGAGCCTGTTTTTCCTCTATTTTCTTTCGCTCATGGTTTATTGTGGGCTACGAATATCCGCGAGCACCCAGTCGGCTAGTTCTTCCCACTGCGAAAAGGAAAAATCCGCGCCGGGGAACCGTCCGCCTCGGCGGGCCGCCTGCATGCCGACCTGTTTCGGACCATCGATATCGTAGGCAGTGTTGTTGCCGACGTAGAGAATTTCGGGAAAGTCTATGCCCAGCACCGCGGCCATGTCCCTGAAAGCCCGGGGATGGGGCTTGAGCACTCCTGCATCCTCCGCGCAGAAGGAGGACTCGAGGATATCCGAAAGGCCGAGTGCGGCTATCTTTTCTTGGGGCGGCAGGTCTGAAAGCGCTGCGACGCGTATCCCACTGCCGCGAATTTTTTCGATTGCGGTTCTCACTCCCGGATAGGGGCGGATCGATGCAAAACGCTTCGGAAGTTCGATGTAGAAGAGCTGTTCCATGAGTTCGCGCGCCTGCGTCTGACCAATGCCCAGCCCTCGGGCCATGAGCGAGGCCTGGAGTCTGTGAAGGTCCTCTCTGTTTTGGGGGGTATAATCATCTTTTTTCTGGAGTGATCGCAGTTTTTTTCTGACAGATGCAAACTCAGCAACAACCCGGGGATGGGTGAAGAAGATGTCGATGCACCGCATATAGAGAGAATGTGCGGGATAGAGGGTGCCGTCGACATCGAATACGACGGCACGAATACGTCCTTTCTGCTGCACACACACTATATACAGGATGAGGAGGATCCCTGTCCACCGCCTCCCGATCGCGGGGTAGCGGTGGACAGGAAGCCGGTCCTCCTTGCAGGATGGATGGCACGGCCATGGCACGGAGCGCTTTTGTCCTCAGAAGGTGCGAGCCCTGTAGCTCGTGTGCAATAGTTCGTGAGACAGGTGTCCGAGGGGTTCTCCGAGGAACTCCTTGTACAGCGTTTGAATAGCAGGGTTCTCGTGGGATTTTCGTATGGGGAGGATGCTGTCCTCGGTATAGAGGGCCTGGCTCCGAGCAAGCTTTGTCTCGGAATTGGAGAGCACGGGCTGACCGCCGCCGCCGATGCAGCCGCCAGGGCAGGACATGATCTCGATGAATTGGTAGGGGCTTCTGCCGGCACGAATCTCGTCGAGGAGTATGCGCGCGTTCGAGAGCCCATGCGCCACGGCGACGCGAATGGGGTTGCCTCCGAGCACCACCTCGGCGCTCTTGATCGAGGTAAAGCCGCGCACCTGAGTAAATTCGAGGTTCTCGAGGGGCTTTTTCTCGACTATCTCGTAGACGGTGCGGAGGGCTGCCTCCATGACACCGCCCGTGGTACCGAATATGGTCGCAGCTCCTGTCGAGCGTCCCAGGGGATCGTCGAAGTCTTCCTCCGGCAGATCTGCAATATCAATGCCTGCGAGCTTTATCATGCGGGCCAGTTCTCGTGTGGTGAGGGCCCAGTCGACATCGAAGAAGGGGCGCGAGCCCGCACGTGTGGCGTCTTTCTCCTTCCACCAGTCCCAAGCCGAATCCATCTCCTTGCGTCGCGCCTCGTATTTCTTTGCAGTGCACGGCATGATCGAGACGACGCGCATCTTGTCGGGCGCGATTCCGGCCGTATGCGCATAGTATGTCTTTGCCACGGCCCCGAACATCTGCTGAGGGCTCTTACAGGTCGAGACATGCTCAAGCAGGTCTGGGTAGAACCCTTCGATGAAGTTGATCCACCCGGGCGAACACGAGGTGATCATCGGCGTGGTTCCGCCATGAGACAGGCGCTCGAGCAGTTCGCTGCCCTCTTCCATGATGGTCAGGTCGGCGGCAAACTGTGTGTCGAACACTTTGGCAAAGCCGAGACGGCGGAGCGCGGCGACCATCTGGCCCGTCACGAGGCTCCCCAGAGGCAGACCGAGGGCTTCTCCGAGCGAGGCACGGATTGCCGGAGCCGTCTGAACTACGACGTGGAGCTTGGGATCCTGCAGTGCACCGAAGACCTCTCTCGAATCGTCCTTTTCGGTGATGGCTCCGGTGGGACACACGACCGAACACTGACCGCACTGCACGCAGGCGCTCTGTGCCAGTCCCCGGTCCATGAAGGTCGAAACCCGCGTGCGGGCTCCGCGGCCCGTAAACGCTATGGCGTTGACCCCCTGCGTCTCTTCGCAGACCGACACACAGCGGCCACAGAGAATGCACTTCTCTTCGTTGCGCACGATCCCTTCCGACGTCGTGTCGGGGGCAGGATATTTCTTGTACGAAGGGAAACGGTCGGCACGGACTCCAAGGAGATTGGCCACCGTGCGCAGTTCGCAGGAATCGCCCCTTATGCAGGAGAGACAGTCCGTCGGATGGTTCGCCAATAGAAGTTCTATGGCGGTCTGGCGTGCCCGCAGCACACGAGGGCTGGACGTATGTATTTTCATACCGGGCGTAGGATTCTGCACGCAGGAGCGCACCAGGGCCTTTGCTCCCTCCACTTCGACGACACAGACACCGCACGAGGCGTTTTTGGATATTCCTTTGAGATAGCACAGGGTGGGAATCTTGACACCGACGCGGGCGCAGGCTTCCACGATGTTTTCGGACGGGTCAACCTTTACCTGCTGATTATCTATGGTGATCTCTATGAAGTTTTCCATGGTCCGTCTCCTTTATTCGCTGACAGAAATGCCTCGCGGCTCGCGCCTGTGTTCTCGCACATCGCAGCGCAGACAGCGGTTTGCTTCGATGCGCGCCTGCTCGCCGGTATACCCGAGATTGATCTCCATGAAATTGTTCTTGCGCGCGTTGACGGGGAGCATGGCGGCGCGGGTCATCTTTTCTTTGCTGATCTTGAGCGGAATTTCCATCTTGTAGTCGAAGCGGCGGAAGAGGCTGTCGAAGCGTTTTTTTCCGCTCAAGGCCTGGTCGAGGATTTCGGCAACGGTTTTCGCCTGGCCCATGGCCTCGGCAGCGGTCGCAGGCCCAAGCACTGCATCGCCGATGGCATATACTTTGGGATTCGAGGTGACCAGCGAGAAGGGTTCGACCTTGATGCGGCCGTTTTTCAGGCACTCGACGCCGATCGAGTCGATGCCGGTAATATCGACTTTTTCGCCGATTGCCAGAATGACCGTGGAACAGGAGATGTCCTCGAATTTGTCGGTGGGGATGGGGGTTGGCCGGCCCGAAGAGTCCACGGGGCCGGCCTTCATGCGCTGGATCCGGACAGCTCTTACGATGCGTTTGCCGTCTTTTTGTTTCGTCAGTATCTCGACGGGAGATGCCATGCAGATGAGGTCGATGCCTTCTTCCAGTGCGCCTTTCAGCTCTTCTTCATTGGCGGGCATGTCGATTTTCGATCTTCGGTAGACGACGCTCACCGTGGAGCCCAGGCGAAGGGCCGAGCGAGCTGCATCGATTGCGGAGTTGCCGCCGCCGATGACCACCACTTCGCCGCCTGTGTGGATTTTTTCTTTTTGGGTGAGCGCCTTCAAAAAATCGCCAGCCTTGTAGACGCCCTGTGCATCTTCGCCGGGCACGCCGAGCGAGAGCTCGGAAGCGGCGCCGGCCGCGACGATGATCGCGTCGTTCGAATCGGCCAGTCGCCGCCACTGCTCGGGCTCCGAGATGCGGGTGTTGTAGACAAACCGCACGCCAAGCTTTTCGATGAAGCTGATTTCTTTTCTCAGCACGTCCTTCGGAAGCCGGTATGCAGGAATGCCCCAGCGGAGTACGCCGCCTGCCTCACTACTCGCTTCATAGATCGTCACCTCATGGCCCAGGCGGACCAGGTACGAAGCCGCGGTGAGCCCTCCAGGCCCCGCACCGATGATGGCGATGCGTTTGCCGCTCGAAGGGAGTTTTTCCTTGATCAGTTTGGCGTATATCTGCTTTTCGCGACCCATTTTGTACATCGTGTCGGCAAGGTAGCGGTGGATTTCGCCTTGGGAGACAGGCTCATCCAGCAAGTCGCGGCGGCAGCGCATGCGGCAGTGGAAGTGGCAGATGCGCCCTATGGTGCCGGGCAGGGGATTCTCTCGCAGGGTCAGCTCGAAGGCATCCTCGATGCGATTTTCCTTTAGGAGCTCGAGATATCCAGGAATATTCATGTGCAGGGGGCAGGATGATTCGCAGAGCGCGATATAGAGGTTTTCGCAGACGCCTGCAGGGCATCGCTTGCCTTTTATGTGCTGAATGTATTCGTCGCGGAAGTACTTCAGCGTCGTGAGAACAGGATTCGCGGAGGTCTGCCCTAGGCCGCAGAGTGAAGAATCCTTGACCGTCAGGGCGAGGTCCTGGAGGGTGTCGAGGTCTTCCTCCGCGGCTTCGCCGTCCGATACTCTTTGGAGGATGTGCAGCATCTGGGAGGTGCCTTCGCGACACGGCGTGCACTTTCCACAGGATTCGCTCACCACAAAGCCGGTGAAGTATCTGGCGACATCGACCATGCAGTTGTCCTGATCCATGACGACCATGCCGCCAGAGCCCATAATGGCGCCCAGTTCCGCCAGATGCTCGTAGTCGATGGGTGTCTTGAAGAGGCTTGCAGGCACACAGCCACCGGAAGGGCCGCCGCACTGTACGGCTTTGATCTTCTTCTTGGGGCCCATGCCTCCGCAGATGCCGTAGATCACGCTCTCGAGGGTACTGCCGAGGGGAAGTTCCACAAGGCCGGTGTTGCGCACCTTGCCGACAAAGCTGAACACTTTCGTACCGGGGCTCGTGGATGTGCCGAGGCCCGCGAACCATGTGCCACCCCGTGCGACGATGACGGGAATGTTGCACCATGTCTCGACGTTGTTGATTGATGTAGGCCGACCATAGAGGCCTTTTTGGGCGGGGAAGGGAGGGCGCGGCCGAGGGCGCCCCGCATTGCCCTCGATGGATGCGATGAGTGCGGTCTCCTCTCCACAGACAAAGGCGCCCGCTCCGGTCACCACCTCTATGTCGAACGAGAACTTCGTCCCAAGAATGTTTTTCCCCAAAAGGCCATATTCGCGAGCCGCCTCGATCGCTTTGGTGAGTCTATAGACCGCAAGAGGGTATTCTGCCCGGACATAGACAATGCCGCGGTTTGCGCCCATGGCGTAGGCGCCGAGGAGCATGCCCTCGAGGAGCATATGCGGATCGGACTCGATCTCGTTTCGGTTCATGTAGGCGCCGGGATCGCCTTCATCGGCGTTGCAGATAAGGTAGCCTTCGCCCGGGCTGTCGAGGAGCGACTGGCGCATGATCGACCACTTCTTCCATGTGGGGAAACCTGCGCCGCCGCGGCCTCTGAGACCGGATATTTTCACTTCTTCGATGATGGCCTCGGGCGGCAGGGAAGTGAGCGCCCGCACGAGGCTGCGGTATCCACCGATCGCGATGTATTCTTCGATGCATTCGGGATCGATCATGCCAGCATCGCGCAGGACGATTTTTTCTTGATCCTTGAAGAAATTTAGCTCTTTCCATGTGGGAAGCTGCTCGTATCCGCGACCAAACTCGAGCTTGGATGTTCTGAAGTCCCACTCTTCTATGCGCGCTTCGGCGAGCTTGGCGATCTTATCGTATGATGCATCGTTGGCAAGACCGTCCACGAGGCGGGAAGCCTTATGGGCATCGACATCCGTAAAGAAAAGCACAGGTTTGCCCGGCCTCCACGTCATGACGACGGGCTCGGCCGCACAGAAGCCGAAACACCCGACGCGTCGCACGCGGACGGCCTCAGTGCTCTTCTGTGTGAGGACTTCCCACACTTTGTCCGCACCGGCCCCGATGCCGCAGGTGCCCATCCCCACCGAAATCCAGGGCGTATTGCCATACAAATGCTTCATGCCCTCTTCTGCAAGAAAACCGAGGTCTATAGTCTTCGTCATACCTCGCCCCCTTTCTTGAGTCTTTCCAAAAGAGAGACAAGTTTGCTGACTGTCATGCGCGAGAGCACCTTGCCGTCCACCATAATGACGGGTGCGAGGGCGCATTGACCGAAGCAGGCTACTGTGCGGATTGTGGCGAAACTGTCGCTGCTGGTGATCGAATTCTCTTCTTCTTCTTTGAATTCTTTTATGCCGAGCCGCGAGAGCGCTTCATTGAGAAGTACCAACGAACCCCTCGTGTGGCAGGCTGTCCCCCGACATACGACGATGACATGCTCTCCTTGTGGCTTCAGGCTGAAGAATGAATAGAAGGTTGCCACCGAATATACCTGCGAAAGCGGCACGTTGAGCCTTTTGGAAATTTCTCTCAACGTGTTCTCCGAGAGATATTTTTGAGGATCATTCTGCTGGGCTTGCTCCAGAGCGCCGAGCAGGCTGCCGTTTCTCCCCTTCCACGACTCGATGATGTCATCGAGGCCCTGCGTTTTTGCGTTTGATATGATTTTGGGCATGCTGCCTCCTTCAATTCATTAAATATTTTGATATAGATTTTTCTATTTGTCAAGAAATATTTATCTATAAAATTATATCTTTAATAATCTATATAGCTGATTTTTAATACTAAATATTTTTTCGATAATTATTTATTTAATTAAAAAGGATTGCACCGCCATCTATTTTATTGAATACTGAGTATATATGTCGTTGTCGAATTGGTCCGATACACCTTGTCTCCGCCCCAAATGGCCTCCGCGATTCTTTCATCCGAGCGTGGAGGCGGTGGGGCGTAAGTTGAAGCGTATATTCGACCAAAATGCAAATTCGGAATATTTTTCCTGCGAAGAGATACGCGATTATTCGTATTACGAAAGTCTTCTTCTCCAAGGGCTCGAGGGTATAGATCGCAGAATAGAGCGCGGCTCGCTCATACCCACGGAGCTGGCCGACTACCCGAAGATCATTCGCGCCGACAACGGTAGGGTGCGCGCCTGCATCTACATCGGTTCCTTCGATCCTTTTCAACTCACCCACCTTATAGTGGCGGTCCGCTTTCTCGCCTCGGAATTGAGCTATTCGGACTTTGTCATCGTGGTGCCCGAGGGTTCTCCCGATCCTGCCAAGCCGCTCAAGACCGATTACGCCTTTCGTCTCTCGATCGCAAAAATGCAGATCGAGGGTATTTTCGACCCCTTCATCAAAGTGCTCGACCTCGGCGTGCAGGCGGACACCATCGAGATCGTGAGGCGGTTCATCGGGATGCACAGCGGATTAGCGCTCGAGCTGACGCACCTCATAGGCTCCGATGTTCTGCCGATCGCCGCCCGTTATATCGGTCAGGATATGTCGACGTGGAAAAAAGAAGCCAAAGAATCCGGTGTGAAGTACTTGCACCGTATCCATGTCGTGCAGCGTGCAGGTGCTGCGGTCGAACCTTCATATGTCGAGGCAATCGAACACGAAGGAGTCAATGTCGTTCTAGACTCCAGCATCGTCGCCGCCCCCTCGAGTACCGACTTTCGTACGAGGCAGGCCTTCACCATCGTACTACCGACACCGTCCATCCGCGATAAAATGGAAATAATGTTTCGCTACCATATGCACAGAAGCTGGTCATCCGATCAGGAATAGTGTATATAGAATACATGAACATACAGTCGATGAAACTTATATTTTTGGGGCCCCCTGGAGCCGGCAAGGGCACGATCTCCAAAATGGCCGCCGAGAGGCTCGGTATTCCACAGATAAGCACGGGCGACATATTTCGTGCTGCGGTGAAGGAAAAGACAGAGCTTGGGCTCAAGGTTCAGTCGATCCTGGCTGCCGGGGGACTTGTGCCCGACGAACTCACGATCGCCATCGTCAAGGAGAGGCTGTCGTGGCCGGATGTGCGACAGAGCTATATCCTCGACGGCTTTCCCCGGACCATCCCTCAGGCGGAGGCGCTTGCCACCTTTTCGTCGCCCGACGCGGCAGTGGATTTTGAAGTCAAGGATGATCTCATTCTGTTTAGGCTTACCGGGCGACGCGTATGTAGAAGCTGCGGCGCGATCTATCACAGAGTTACCAAGCCTCCGAAGGTCGACGGCATCTGCGATCTCTGCGGCGGAGAGCTCTACACCCGCAATGACGATAGAGAGGAGACCGTCAAGGAGCGACTCAGGGCATACCACGAAGAGACAGAGCCCCTCATCGACTATTATGCGGGAAAGGGCCGGCTCCTTCGCATCGACGGTAGCCCCGACGCCGAAACCGTCTACACCACATTCATTTCCGAAATAGGTCGTTTTCTGAAAAAATGAAGCTATCTGGTGTCGTACCAATACGGCGGTGGGCATCTCTGTTGCTCTCCGTCATGTTGCTGTGTCTTTTGCCCCTCGCCTCCCCACACGATATGCTCTCCGCGGCGCAGACACAGGCGGCACTGCCCTCCGGGCAGATCGAGCCGGGGCGATGGGTCGGTACGTTGGTGTTGCGTCAGACGCAGCAGTCGCAGGGCGAGCAGAGCCAGTTCAGCTTTGATCTTGTCATTAAGATCCTCGCCGAGGACAGGGGTATTCTTGTCGATATTCCAGATCAGGGCCTTTTTTCGTATCCCATAGACCGATACTCCATCGATGCTGACCGGATCAGCCTTGTGTTCGATGCGATGGGGGCGGAGGAAGAGCTCAGCTTTACAGGGAATTTTTCAAGTTCCTTTGTGCCGAGGGACGGCAATCGAAAGGGCGGTATCGTCGGCACGGTCCGAGGGCGCTCATGGAGCGGCTCGTTCTCTGTGCAGAAGGAGATGACGGCGCCGCCCCAAGGAGAGATTTCCGTCGATCTTCCCGTCGAGGGCGGGTCCCTCCCGGCGACCCTCACCTTTCCTGTTCGCAGTAAGGCAGTGCTCGAGGCGGATGCGCCGGCGAGTTTTCCCCTCGTCATTCTTGTCGCCGGTGCAGGGAAGACCGACAGGGACGGCAACAATGTCGACGTGCCGGGCAAGACCAATTCTCTCAGACAGCTGGCAGAGATGCTCAGAGAGCGCAACGTGGGTACGCTCCGGTACGACAGGAGGGGCACTGGGGAGGCCTACAAGCTCGAGGTGCCCGGCATCATGACGAGTTTTTCCCAACATGTAGTCGACTTGGCTGCGGTGATACGGGCAGTCGCCGCACTTCCCCGTCAAGGAAGGCTGATCGTCGCAGGCATGAACGAGGGAGCCTGGATGGCGATGGCAGCCCTCAACGCACTGGGTGAAGAGGCTTCGGTTGTCGATGGGCTTGTGGTGCTCGATGCGAGTGGCGAAAGCCCAATGGAGAGCTTGCGGCAGTCCCTCGAAGGGCTCGATCCACAAAGCCGCGAAAAAGCCCTCGAGGCGGCCCAGACACTCGTCGACAGCGGGACCTTGATCGAAGTGCCGGAGCACCTCGCCACGTTCTTCTCGCCGAACCGAAAGGATTGGCTTGCAACATGGCTCGCGTTCGATCCTGTCGCGGCTTTGAAAAAGGTCACCACACCGGTCCTCCTCGTATACGGCGAGCACGACATGCAGGTGAGCAAGGCAGCGTTTGCAAAACTCGCCTCGGCGAAACCGCAGGCCGGCATCCGCGTGGTCCCAGGCATGAACTATGTGCTCAAGGAAGTGCACAGTGAGGAAGAGAATTACGCCGCTTTCACCGATCCTTCGTTCAAGGTTCCCGCACTGCTTGCAGATTTGCTCGCCTCGTATGCCAAAGCACAGCCTGGGCCGGAGGGGCTTATGCCTTTTACGTCGGAGCCTTGAACAACTTCAGGGCCCCAGCCAGGGGTGCGAATAAGCCTTTGGTGATCGAATAGGCGTACGCGCGATCAACGTGATGCCGAACTGCCTGAAAGCTTCGGGTTGGTGTTCTCAGGGTTTGGAAACAGGGCCAGGGCAGCATCGACGATCTGTTGCGCAGACATCGCAATGGGCTGACTCAGAAAGAGATCTCCATGCTGTTCGATGCTGTTGTCGGGCGAAATGGGGATGCCTACGCTGCTCAACCTGCTTGTGATCAGCACCCACATGAATTTCATAATGGGTTTATAGGTTCGGGCAGTCTGCTCATCTTTCATCTGAATCCGAAATACAACGCTATAACGAGCCTGGGGGCTGCCCGTGGGTGGAGCAAGCGCGTCGCGCGTCGCGCTCATCAGTATGCCGTCGAAAGGAAGTGTGATGCCTTCAAGAATCGGCAACTGTATGGCGAGCGTAGACCTTGCATCGAGGTACATCCCCATGTCGGCATTGCCGGCGACGAGGCCACTCTGCCTCGCTATGGCTGCAGTCTCGTCGGAAGGAACTACCGGGTTTTGAGGGCTCCATGTCGCGAAGTGCAGTTGTCCATCGGAAGGCCCACGGAGGTAGAGTTTGCCGTTTTTGGCCGCATAACCTCCATCAATTCTTTGCCAGTTGCCGTCGAAGCTGAAAGAGAGCGAGGTCAGCAGGCTTGGGAAGTTACCGGCAAAGACCATTTCGAGAGCCAACTTTTGAGTGTCGTCCCAGGATACCCCAATACCGACGGCGTCGGCTCTCGTGAGTGTCTTGTCGAGGCGATTCCGATCGATTGGCCCGTGTCCTTCATTTTTCTGATCGGATTCGGCTGCCATGAAGGACTCGATGGTGGCATCGTCGAAGGATGCGACCATATCGCGTAGAAACATGGTATTCGCTCTGACCAATAGTTGAGGTGTTTTTTCGAATTGATCGAAGAGCCCCGCAACTGAGGTCTCTCGCGGAATCGAGGCACAGGCGATGGCCAGAAAAAAGACTGTCGAAAGAATAGTGAGCATCCCGAGTTTTGCCATGAGCTTTTTGTGCCATGCGTTGTGGAAAGAGATTTTCATACGATTTTGATCCCCTTTTTGTGCATCGAGTCTGTGAACGCCTCTCTGTGCGTCCGTGCCGCAAGATGCCGTCGTTCGAAAGGCGAATTTTCGGTCATGTCGAAATATATCACATAATCGCTCTTTATGTAGATGTGTTACCGGCAGAAGTGCCGAGACGGCGCCGGCATGCCTCGAGCTGATTCGATGCTCGAGGCCTATGAAACCCATGGTGACGCTCCTCCGAAAATCGTGCTATCATAATTTTACAATCAGTCTGGAGGTTGCCTATGGCTCTCGAGCGCACCTTTGTGATGCTTAAACCCGGGGTACTGTGCAGGCGCATCGTGGGCGAAATCATTTCGCGGATCGAACGCAAGGGGTTCGTCATTATAGGACTCAAGATCATGCGGATTTCGCGTGACCTGGCGGAACAGCACTACGCCGAGCATAGAGGCAAACCATTTTTCGGCCAGCTCATCGAGTATATCACTTCGGAGCCTGTCGTCGCGATGGTCCTCGAAGGCGACAATTCGGTGAAAATGATGCGTCTCCTTTGCGGAGCGACGAGTCCGGAAGAGGCGCTGCCCGGCACTATCCGCGGCGATTACGCCATGCATACAAACTTCAACATCATTCACGCATCGGACTCTCCGGAAGCCGCAGCTCGGGAAATTGGGCTTTTTTTCAGGCCCGATGAACTTGTCGACTGGTCTAACGAAAACAGAAATTGGATATGAAAGAGAGGAATGACATGACAGGGCAAACGACAATTCCGATGTGGAGCCTCGACGAAGTCTTCCCCGGCTTTGAATCGGAGGCATACAGAAGCGCAAAGGATGAAGTGAAGACGATGCTCGAAACCATGCGCCGTCATCTGGCTGAGGCTGAACCTCCTCAAGGAGAGACGGAGTTCTCCGACTGGCTTTTTGACCTTTTGGGCAGACTCGACCGTCTCGAGGTGCTGGCGAGCACTCTGTCGGCATACGTCTATGCGCGTTTCTCCACTGAAACGAAAAATCATCAGGTGCTTGCCGAACTCAACAAGGTCGAGGCGCTGCTTGTCCCTGCGGCCACCGTGCGAGTGCTCTTTCGAAACCTCCTTGCGCGATGCGCAGACAGCGTGAAATGGGCCGTCGAACACGATGGACGCCTCAAGGAGTATGCATTTGTGCTTGAAGAGGCGCTGATGTTCCAGAAGCACCAGATGGCGACGGAGCTGGAAGACTTGGCTGCTGACCTGAGCCGCTCGGGGGCGGACGCATGGTCGCGCCTTCAGGAGTCGATTTTGGCGAACTCGAGCGCCCTATGGGATGAGGTGAGAGGAACACGCAAGACCATGGTGGAGCTTCGGAACCTTGCCTACGACCCAGACCGCGCTGTGCGAGAAAAGGCATACAGACTCGAGCTCGAGATATGGAAGACTTACGAGATCCCTGTTGCGGCGGCGCTCAATGGAGTTAAGGGCACGGTCTCCACGCTGAATAAGAGGCGCGGCTGGGAGAGCGCGCTCGATAATTCGCTTGCACAGGCACGCATCTCGAGGGCCACTCTCGATGCCCTCATCGGCGTCATGGAAGATTCGCTGCCCCTGTGGCGGCGCTATATGCGCGCAAAGGCGCGTCTTCTTGGCCTCGAGCGCCTTTCGTTCTTCGACATCTTTGCGCCCCTGCAACAGCTCGGCACTGCGATACCGACGTTTGAGTGGGACGAGACAAGGGATTTCATCGTCCGGCAATTTGGGACCTTCGATGCCGATATGGCCCGCTTTGCGAGACACGCATTCGAGCATAGGTGGATCGACGCCCTTCCTCGAGAAGGCAAGGTGGGCGGCGCGTTCTGCACTCACTTTCCGAGAGCCAAACAGCCTCGCGTCCTCTGCAGCTTCGACGGTACCTACTCGTCGCTTCTCACCATTGCACACGAATTGGGGCACGCTTGGCACTACGAAATGATCAAGGACAAGCCTCAGATCCTCTCGGAGTATCCGATGACTCTGGCCGAGACCGCATCGATCTTTTCGGAGACGCTCGTATCGAATGCGGCGATGGCCGAAATCGAGGAGAAATCCCGTACACCCCTCGTCGAATTGCACCTGCAGGATGCTTGTCAGGTCATTGTGGACATTCTATCGCGCTTTTATTTCGAGCGGGAGGTGTTCAAGGAGCGGGAAGAGGGAGAACTGACACCTGAGCGTTTGTGTGCGCTCATGCTGGACGCGCAGGCGAAGACCTACGGCGACGCGCTGCGGGAAGACGAGCGCCACCCCTACATGTGGGCCGTCAAAGGGCACTATTACATTCCGAGTCTGTCGTTCTATAACTTTCCATATGCCTTTGGCCAACTCTTCGGGATGGGGCTATTCAGCCTCTACAAGAAAGAAGGTGCGCCGTTCGCCGCGCGCTACCGCGAGATTCTGCGCGCGACAGGCTCCATGCCGGCCGCCGAAGTGGCGCGCCGCGCAGGCTTCGACATCGAAACACCGGACTTCTGGAAGGGTGCGATGGCAGCCTTTGAGCCGGAAGTGGCATTTTTGGAGGAGCAGGCCGCCAAAGTCTGAGTCTTACAAAGAGCGAGCCGCCAGAGTCTGAGTCTTACATTTCTTGTCGACTGCCTTAGGCGGCCTCTTTTTCCCCCAATTTTTGCGCCAACCAGGGCACATCATCTGGGGTGCCTCAGTACTGGCCTAGAATGGCCAACACCTTCTCTTTCCCTATCGTATGCAAGAACCCGGCGAGACGCGGGCCTTGGTCCTTGCCGATCAGCGCTTGATAGGACGCGCGGAAAAGCTGTTTGGGCTCTATACCGCAGCGTTGGGCAACCGCAAATATGGCTTCCGCAATCTCATTCTCGCTGCCGTAGGCCTCGAGCTTTGCCACCACATCTTCGCGGAGCGCTCGAAGAGCTTCCACCTCGGCCTCGGAGAGCGCCGCGCGTTCGCCGGGTTGGCGCAGCGAAAATCTGAAGTCCTCAGGCGCGCACTCAGTGATCCAGTACCAGGCACACTGCGCGCGCCTGCGCACACGGGCTTCCTGCGAAGGCTTGAGGCCGGGCAATGTCGCGATCACCTCCTCGATATTGCCGAGGTGAATCTGGAGGAGATTGCAGAGGTGCCTAAAAGGAATCTGATAGGGCATTTCATCGGGCACCTTGTCTACCTGCGACAGTTCGTAGATGCGGCACTCGAGCGCCCTTATTGCTTCATTCTTTGCCTTCTCCACTCCCCAGTAGATGCGCTCGGTGCGGTCGTAATCTTCGTAGATCTTGATGACGTCGAGGTCGAAGCTGATGACGAACTCGGTGTTCGGCCTGGTGCCTGCGAAGAGGTACCGTACGATTTCGGGCTGATACACGCGCAGAAGGTCATACAGGTCGACGACCTTACCCTTCGAAGACGACATTTTGCCCGGAGACCCCTTGATGCCGATAAAGTCATAGCGGAAGGTGACAGGAGGTTTCCGTCCGTAGACTTCTTCCACGACGTGTTTCGACGTGTCGAAGGACCCTCCCTGTGAGTGGTGATCCTTGCCTGCAGGCTCGAAATCCACCTTCTCATATGCCCAGCGCATCGGCCAGTCGACTCGCCAGACGAGTTTAGCCCCTTTGAGCGTGCGGATATCTCCCGTCTCTCTATGCCCGCAGGAGTCGCAGTGGTAAGAGAGGCTCCATTCTCCGTCCCACCCGTCGATCTGCGTCGTGTCGCGGTTGCAATTCGAGCAGAACACTGCGACAGGCCACCATTCTTCCTGGATCTTGTGGTCCTCGTCGCGATATTTGTCGAGAATGGTCTTGAGATGCTCGCGCATTTCGAGGGCGCGCCGCATACCCTCGGCATAGACTCCGGAGCGATATTTGCTCGCCTGATATATAAATTCGGGATAGATGCCGACTTCGGGCAAGACCTTTTCGACATCGACTTCGTGATGACGCGCGTAGGACTCGTCGCGACCCCAGGGATCCGGCACCATTGTGATTGGAAAACGCAGATATTGTTCGAGCATCTGCGGATTGGGCATGTTGAGGGGTACTTTCCGAAACACATCGTAGTCGTCCCAGCTATAGATGAACCGAACATTTTTCCCGAGGTCACGCAGCGCCCGAACCACGAGCTCCACGGAGATCATCTCGCGAAAATTGCCGACGTGCACGGTCCCGGACGGCGTAATGCCGGATGCGCAGGTGTAGAGATCTTTGTCTCCCCAGACCTCGATGATCTTTTCGGCCGTCTGATCAGCCCAGTGCTTAGTCTTTTTCTCTTCCATATTGTGCGAGTATAATGATTTTTATACAGTTGTGAAATAGCGCCGAAAAGTCGCGGCACAGGGCGATTATGCCAATGTTAGTCCACAAAGACGCCCTGTTCCATCACCACGTGCTCTTCGCCGGACGGCATGAGGAGCACGACCGTGGGCGAGGTAACGAGTCCATCGAGGTGGATGAGCGCTGGCGCGTCTTCGTCGTAGTTTGCGCCTATTGCAAAGTGAATGGTGCCCATCACCTTTTCGTCCTCGAGCATATTGCCGCCGATGTGCGCCGCCGGATTGAGCCCGATGCCGAATTCGCCAAGGTGCCGCGCGTTGGTGCCGTAGGAGAGGGCCAGCTCTGGGGCCATCCGCTCTTCGCGGATGAGGCTCGATGCCATGTTGAGGCCGTACATCAAGGCTTTTTCGAGCCTTTGGGCTTCTTCGCCGCCCTCGATACCCAGCACATAGCCGCCTTTTACGGTGCAGACGATGGGAGTCCGGATCACGATATCGCTATTGATGTCGGAGATCGAGCCGTCGAAGACAATGGTCCCTTCGGCGGACTGTATTGCGGGCGAGATGAAGACTTCGCCGGCCGGAAGATTGCCGCCCTTCCCGGGGCTGCGGAAGTCTCCGTCGTCTCGCTTCGATTTTCTGCCCAAGACGCTGAAGCTGATGTCGGTGCCTGCGGGGCTTCGGACCAAGATGGCTGCCGCCTCGTTCAATAAGGCCTCGAGCCTGTCCGCTGTGTGGCGCATCGCCCCATAGTCGATGGGGACAGTGCGGAGAAACATATCTCTGGTGATGCCGGGTGTCCAAACGGCCCGCAACGCCCGCACTCCGTAGAGAAGATAATCGAAAATGTGGTCGTACGAGTGGCCGTCTGGCCCGACAAGCGGCGCAGCGAGCCTGGCCCTGTCCTTGCCGAGTTTTTCGGTCGAAATCGAGAGCACGACATCGGGCCTCGCCTCAATCGCACGGACGACATGATCCTCGGCGAAATCGCCCTGCGCCTTTATGGGCTGGTAGATGAGTTCGGGCAGTGCGCCCATCGATGCGGCCTCGTCGTGGAGGACCTCGGCGATGTCGGCCTGTTCGGTACCCGGATTGGTGACGATGAGGACTTTTTCGAATTTCTTGAGCTCGAGGCACTGAGAGAGCGCAATATGTGCTGTTTCGGAGAGAGAATGCATACAGCTTACTCCTGTGGTCGCTTGAAATCCATATCCCGTGAGCTTGGGGCTATGTCCCAGCCGTCGACATCGCCCCGTGCAATGTAATGCCACGCGATGCCGGCGACCATTGCGGCGTTATCGCCACAGAGAGAGAGGGGCGGGAAATAGACACTGAGCCCTTGTTGTTTCTCGAGTTCGCGCCTGAGGTATGCATTGGCGGCGACACCCCCGCCTACGACGACGGTTTGGATACCGGTGTCGTCTATGGCCCGGTAGAGGCGCGAAAGAAGAATATCGATCGCCGTTTTGCGGAAGCTCGCCGCGATATTCTCGGGTGTCGCTGCCGCACCCGGACGCTGGTAGGACGACAGATGGTGGATCACTGCGGTTTTCAAGCCCGAGTAAGAGACGTCGTAGCGGTGCTCGCCCTTGTGCAGCGAGGGTAGGGGGAATCTGAATGCGCGCTCGTCTCCTCTTTCTGCGAGTCGGTCGATCACGAGTCCGCCCGGATAGCCGAAACCGTAGTGCTTTGCCACCTTGTCGAAGGCTTCTCCCGCCGCATCGTCGATCGTCGTACCCAGCACCGTGATGCGGTCGAAATCGTCGGCCCGGCAAATGATCGTGTGGCCTCCCGATACCAAAAGTCCTAAAAACGGATATTCGATGGGATGTACGAGTTGCGGCGCATACAGGTGCGCAAGCATGTGGTTTACGCCTTTGAAAGGGAGATTCCGCGACCACGCGAAGGCCTTTGCGAAGGACAGCCCCACCGCCAGAGAGCCTATAAGTCCCGGCTTGGCCGTCACAGCGACACCGTCGACCGACTTCACCTCGAGCCCCGCATCCGAGAGGGCACGCCGAACTATCCCCATAATCCACTCGATGTGAGCCCGGCTTGCGATCTCCGGCACAACACCCTGATACCGTTCGTGGAGGGGTATCTGCGTCATAACGACATTCGACAGAATGCGTCGTCCATCTTCGACGATTGCGGCTGCGCACTCGTCGCAGGAAGTCTCAATTCCTAGAATCCGCATGTCCCGAGGTCTCTTCGGCTTGCATCTGCATGTATGCACTGATGGTCGAAAGCGAGTACCCTTCTGCGACCAGTTCCGGGTAAATTTCCATCAGTGTGGCGGCGAGATTGGATGACCACACATGGCCGATCATCACCGCCGCGCTGTTCTTTCGCGCGATGCGCTTGCCTTCGTCGATCGCGGCGATGATCGCTTCGCGGTCGGTGTTGTTGTCGAGAAACACATTTCGCTCCATATATGAGGTTCCCAATTCCTCGCACAGCTGTACTGTGACGGTTCCCGGCGCCGTGAGAGAATCAAGATAATACATGCCACGCTCTTTGACAAGTTTCAGGATAAGCCCCATCGCGCGTGCATCCCGAGTCACTGCCGAACCCATGTGGTTGTTCATTCCCGCAGGGGGATAAGGAAAGCTGTCGATGTTTTCCGCCACCGTCCTCTCGATCGCCGTGTCGTCCATCGAAAGATACACCGCGTGCGGGCCTGGATCGTTGCCCCCTAGAGCCTCCATGGGCTGGTGGAGGATGAACTCTTTACCCGCATCGCGGATGGCAAGCACGGAATCGTTGCTGTGAACAAGTTGAGGGAGCACCGCAAAGGTGATGGGAAAAGGCAATTTCAGAAAGGGCTTGAGCTCATCGATGCTATAGCCCACGTCGTCGATCACGATGATGAGAGTAGGCTGTCGTTCGACCTCGGGCGCTTCTTTCTTGAGCTCCTGAAGACGCGCAAACAGTGTTGCGTCGGTGGCTTCTCCTTCGGAAGAGCTCCCTACGGAAGAGCTCCCTGCCTCACCGGCAGACGCAGGGTCTGAGAGGGCTTTCGCGTTCGTTTCACCTTCGTTTGTGGAAATTACTTTCAGATCTTCATAGCCCGGAGGAAGTTCGATCACATATTCGGGTGTACCGTAAGGGCTCTTTTCTGACTTCCGTGCCGAATCCTTCGGCGTGCATGAATTTATGACCGCGAAGGCGGTGAATACTACAAGAGTGGCGCTCGCCAGTACAAGCGCATACGAAAGGCCTCCACCAGCATGTTTTTTCCTCACGAGACCATGGTATCTTGAACAGTCGCCTTCATCAAGGCGAGTGGGCATACAAATGAGTGCACACCCACATGGGACGGCGCGGGTATCAGAGGAAAACCATTGCGCCGCCCTTGAGCGTCGTTGTTCGTCTGTACTATTACTATGCGGTCAGGCCTACGCTCACCGCTCTGTGCCACAGCGTCTGCAAGGCTTTCTTTTCGATGTGTCGCACGGTCTCTGCCGAACAACCTAGTACCGAGCCCACCGCCTTCAGCGACTGTTCGCCTTCGCCGCCGAGGCCGAACCGCCTCGATATCACTTCCCTTTCGCGCACAGGGAGGGACGAAACAAGCCAGGAGCTCTGCCACGCGATGTTCGATTTTTCTATCTCGCGATCTGGGCTGTAGCGCCAGTCCTCGTACACATCGAGAATCGAGAGTTCATCTTCTCCCCCCTGTTCCAGCGCCACGGGCTGGTCTCCCATATGGAGAATGGCGGAGACTTCTGTCTCGGTGTAGCCCATCTCCTGTGCGAGTTCTTTTTGCGTAGGAGTTCTGGAGATTTCGAGGCTCTTGCGCACCTTGATGGCGTTGATCCGTCGCAGCGCGTCGTCCTTCCTGTGCGGAAGGCGAATCTGACGCCCCGTGTTCACCATGGAACGCGAGATGGACTGGCGGATCCACCACACGGCGTAAGTCGAAAATTTGACGTTTTGAGTGGCATCGAAGCGCTCGGCAGCCTTGACAAGTCCGATATTGCCATCTTGAATCAGATCCAAAAGCGAATGCGGCGGAGTCCACATCGATTTCGCGATACGGACCACAAGGCGCAGATTGCCTTCCACGAGGCGATTGAGAGCAGCCTTGTCCCCCTTCGCGATTTTTCCGGCCAATATCGATTCTTCTTGCCGGCTCACAAGAGGAATTTTGCGTATCGATTCGAAATAGAGCTCGAGCCCCTCATCGTCGTCGGCAATGGTCATAGTATTCCTCCAAGAATAGTTCTCGAAAGAATAGAGAAGCAAAACATGTGCCAAAATATAATATTAATTTATTATTATAGAAATTGTATATATAATAAACAATTACGATATTTTACCTCTGGCAGGCAGGGCGCCCTTGGCGACAAAAAGATACGTTTGGCCTGCGTTACTGTCTACAAAAGAATACAGTAGCGTAGGCCTAGATGTTGTTTCGCTTTGCGTTGTTTCGCTTTGCGTTGCTCTACGGGAGATATTTCCGCGGATCCACCGCTTGCCCGTTACGGAATATGCTGAAGTGAAGGTGAGGCCCGGTGCTTTGACCAGTGTTGCCTGATCGACCGATCACCTCTCCCTGGGTTACGCTCGCCCCCTTGCGGCAGAGTATCGTATCGAGGTGGGCGTAGAGCGACTGATAGCCGTCGGCGTGCTTGATTATCACATAGTTGCCGAATACCGCATTGTACCCCGTATCGGCAACTTTGCCCTCCCGTGTGGCCTTGATGGACGTACCGCGGTTGACCACAATATCGATGGCCGAATGGAACACGCGATTGCCGCTGAATGGATTTATACGATATCCAAAAGGCGAGGAAATTGGGCCGCGAACCGGCCAAATGAAGGTTTCTCCATAGAAATTGCGCAGCACCGAGGCGCTGAGTTTCGCACTGGGTATAAAGAGCCTGTCTCCAGGCCGAATTGTCGCTGAGGAAATATTATTCGCGTCGGCTATGCGCGTCATGTCCACACCATAGGCCCTCGAGATGACCGACAGGTTTTCGTTCTTTTTCACGGTATGGTACACTCCGTTCATGTTGGGCACTTTCAAGGTTCTACCGACGATAAGCTGATTTTTCGAACTGAGATTGTTGGCCGAGATGATCGTATCCTCCCGTAGACCGAACTGACGCGCGATGGTCTGTAGAGTATCGCCCCGGCGCACCACATACGTCCTCTCAACAAGGAGGGAAGGGAGGGGAGGGAGGGCTGTTTCATTGCTCGATGGGGCCGTAGGCTCGGGTTCGAGCATGGCCATGAGCGCCGCTTGGGCAGAATCCTCGTCTGGAAGTGCGATACCAGGATGAGCGTGCGAGAAAAAGGAAGCCGCGAGCATGCCTGCGCCGCCTATTGAAAGCATAATCGCCACGATAATAAGCGCGGGTGGTGGCGTTTTGAAAAGAGCTACTCTTCGTCGCGGAGGTCGTTTTTGAGGAGAACCGCCGTCTGTGTGCTTTTCATCGGTATATGTGAGGAATGCGGGGGAAAAGAGCGGGCCGGGAGAAAGGGACTCCCGGGTCGCCCTCTTATCGAGGCTCACCTTGGAGCCCACGTTGGGGATGTCTCTATTGTTCGCCTTAGATTGCTGAGATTGCTTTTCGAGAGCTCGCTTTCCGAAAAGGGGGGGGTATTTAGGCTCTTTGAGACTTTTGTGAGGATGGACGCGAGACTTCACAATGAGATTTTCACCCGATATCACGGATACGAGTGGTGTATGGAGAACTCTCTCCGCCTCGAGCACGGCATCTTCTGATCGATCACGTGAGTTCATCGCACCTTTTGTATCGGCACAGATACGCCGATAATTTATCGTAAACTGCCGGAAATCCGAACGCAAACGACAGAAAGAGAGATTGTCTGAATGAATGAAGGGGCGACTCGGCACAAGAGGCGAACACGTGACAGCACGGTCGGCACCATCGTTGTCGTCGTCCTCGCCGCGTTCGCCGTGAGGACCTTTGTCCTCGATGCGGCTGTCGTGGAAGGAAAATCGATGCTGCCGCATTACCGAAACAACAGCGTGGTGCTGATTCTGAAGACTGCTTACGGAATCCGCGGAATCGATGGGGAATATGTGGTATGGTGGAAACTCCCCGAGCGCGGAGACGTCGTCGCCGCACTGCGTCCCGATACTCAAAAGATGGTGATAAAAAGAATCGGAGAGATTCGTGACGACACGGGTTCACTCGAATATTTTTTGATTGGGGATAATGGGATCGAGTCCATCGATTCGAGAGATTTTGGCCTTGTGCCGTTCGATGCGATTGTTGGAAAGGTCATTCCCCAGAGGTAGTCGGATGGAGCATTACACAGAGGCCCGCTTTCGTCGAAGAAGCCTTGTTCTTGTCGTCCTCCTCGGCGTATTCGCCGCCGTAGTGTTTGTTCGATATGCAGCCCTTGCGCTCGAAGGCCCGGACACGGACCTCGTTGCCGAGAACAGGCCGGTTGAGCGTGGAAAGATTCTCGACAGAAACGGCAGGGTACTGGCTTTCGATATCCCGAAATTCAATCTCGCAATCCGCAAGAATGAAATCGATCCCTACAAGATTACCGAAGACTTACGGGTCGTCGCCCGCGCCCTGGGTGTCGATCTTCGTGTTCTGGAACAAAAAATCCGCGAGTCTAATCAGAATTTTGTCTATCTTGCCAAGAGACTCGACGTGGATACGGTGAAGCCGTTGCAGAAAAAGCAGGATGAGGGGCAGCTGGTGGGCTTCGTGCTGGAAGAGGTGAATGGCCGAATTTATCCGGAGGGAAGGCTGGCATCGCACCTTCTTGGCTTTACCGGTGAAGGCAACAGGGGCCTCGAGGGGATCGAATATAAATACGAGACCGCACTCGCAGGTACAGGGGGAAATACAGCACGCGGCGACGACGTCTACCTCACCATCGATGCGCGCCTTCAGTATGCGCTGGAACAACTTGCGCGCAAAGCGATGAGCGACAACAAGGCGGAATCGCTCTTCATGATCGCGATGGATGTCAACAGTGGAGAAGTGCTCGCATACGTCCAGATGCCCGATTTCGATCCGAACACCTTTGGAAGTTTTAAAGAGTCTGAGCGCGAGGATAGAATGTCGGTGTACTCCTATGAGCCTGGAAGTGTCTTCAAGATTTTTTCGATGGCCTCGATATTGGACGCCGGGCTCATTACGCCGAAAACGACGTTCAACTGCGACGGCGCCTACCGCAGGACCTTTCCCTCTGGAGAGAAGGTCGTCATTAAAGATCTGAATTCGTACGGCATGTTGGATTTGGCCGGTATTCTTGCAAAGAGCAGCAATGCCGGCGCAGGCTATGCCTCGGATAGGATATCGGAGAACGAATTTTACTCGCGCATCTTGAGCTTTGGCTTTACGGAGAAGACAGGGATAGGTTCTCCTGGTGAAAATCCCGGTAGCCTCCAGGTGCCGGAGAAGTGGTCAGCGCGTACCAAGCCCACGGTGGCGATTGGTCAGGAAATTCGTGTGACGGCGCTACAGATGATCACTGCGGCATCGGCGATCGCCAACGGCGGCATTCTCCTCAAGCCCGGCACCGTGCTGCGCATCGAGGACGCTGATGGCAAAGTTCTCTATACTCACCAGACCGTCGGCGTTCGGCAGGCCATCTCGCCTGAGACATCGAGGGCAATCATCACCGCCATGGAGTCGGCCGGCAGCCTTGAAGGTACAGGCTGGCGCGCAAAGGTTCCCGATGTGCGGATGGCAGTAAAGACAGGGACCGCCCAGATGATCGATACCAAGACGAGAACGTACTCGGACACCGACTTTATCGCAAGCACGCTCGGCATACTCCCCGCGGATAGCCCAAAAGTTGCGATCTATGTGGCGATCGTAAAACCAAAGGGAGAGTCCTACCTTGGAGGCCAGATAGCGGCCCCCGTTCTGCGGGATGCGGCCGAATCCGCCATCAACATCCTTGGGCTGCCTCGCGGCAAGAGTCAGATCACGAGCCATGGAGGCCTTGTGACGATTCAGGAACCAGCCCCTGCAGTGATCGGTTCGAGAATGCCCGATCTAACGGGTTTTTCGAAACGTCAGCTTCTGCCACTCCTTTTGCGCCGCGACATCGAGGTTCAGATCTTGGGAGACGGCTATGTCGTCGAACAGAGCCCCCCCGTCAGCACTGCTGTGGAGGCTGGTACAAGAATAGTGCTTCGGCTACAATAGAAACCCAAGAATTATGGATAGATAGAGGTGTACATCATGACAAGAGACCAGGCCGTCATCCTGTGGAGGCAGTGGAATTCCGATGAGTCGTTGTGGCGTCACGCTCTCTCGGTTGAGGCGGTGATGCGTCGCTTTGCCCGAAAATATGGGGAAGACGAAGAATACTGGGGGCTCGTAGGCCTGTTGCATGATATCGATTATCAGAAATATCCCGAGGAACATCTGAGCCATGCCCGAGAGATTCTGGACCCTGCAGGTTTTGACGACGCGTTTATCCGCGCGGTGGAGAGCCACGGCTGGGGTATCTGCACCGACGTCGAGCCTGTGCACGTCATGGAGAAAGTGCTCTTTGCCACCGATGAGCTGACTGGCTTCATCGCCGCTTGTGCCTATGTGCGGCCCTCGCGTAGTGTGCTCGATATGGAGGTGAAGTCGGTGAAGAAGAAGTGGGGCTCCGCGGCCTTTGCCGCGGGCGTGCGCAGAAACATCATCGAACAGGGCGCACAGATGCTCGGCATTCCCCTTGAGGAGCTCATCGGCGAAACGATCCTGGCACTGAGGGATGTCGCTCCCGAAATAGGGCTCAAGGGAAATCTATGATGTTCTATACGTTGGGAAGATACCATGCTTGAAAAAATTTCGGAAACCTTTACCGATGTCTTTCGAACCGTAAGCGGCAAAGCCTCGATATCGGAGAAAAATGTCGAGGATGCGCTCGAGCGCATAAAGATCGCGCTGCTCGAAGCCGATGTCAATGTCCGGGTTGTCCGGCGCTTTATCAACGGGGCGCTGGAGGAGGCCAAGGGCGAAAAAGTGCTCCGTTCGGTGACACCTGGCCAGCAGTTCATAAAAATCGTGTACGACCGCATGGTGGGGCTTCTCGGCGACGAGAAGCAGGACCTTGCCCTCAAAGGTACCGACACCCAGAGCGTGATTCTCTTGCTTGGTCTCCAGGGATCCGGAAAGACCACCACGGCCGCGAAGCTCGCCAACCTTCTTAAAAAGCGAGGTCGCAAGGTTCTTCTTGTGGCTTGCGACCTTGTGAGGCCGGCTGCGGCCGAACAACTCGCGGTGCTGGCAACACAGGTGGGCGTCGATATCCACCGCGAGGATGTCAGAGATCCCGTGCTGGTTGCGCGCAATGCTCTGGCGCGCGCGCGCCGCGAAGGCCACGACCTGATCATCGTCGACACCGCAGGCCGACTCCAGATCGACGAGCCCCTTATGCAGGAACTCGTGCGTATCCGCGATGCCCTTTCTCCTGTGGAGAGCCTCCTCGTCGCAGATGCCATGACAGGCCAGTCGGCGGTCGACATTGCGAAGGCCTTCGACGAAAAGGTTGGCGTGACCGGCGTCATCCTTACGAAATTCGATTCGGACACCCGAGGTGGCGCGGCGCTTTCGCTCAAGTCCATCACCGGCAAGGCGATCAAGTTCATCGGCGTCAGCGAACGGATCGACGGCCTGGAGCCCTTCTATCCCGACAGGATCGCCAACCGCATCCTAGGCATGGGCGACATTGTGTCGCTCGTCGAAAAGGCCCAGGAAGTGTACGACCAGAAAGAGGCCGCCGAGCTGGAGCGCAAAATAAGCCAGGAAACCTTCACGCTCGAGGATTATCTCGATCAGATCCGCAAGGTGAAGAAGATGGGTTCCATGAAGTCTATGCTCGAGATGATCCCGGGTCTTGCGGGTCAGGTGGACGAGGACCGCCTCGACCTTCGGGAGATGAAATATGAAGAGGCGATACTCTTGTCCATGACCAAAAAGGAGCGCCAGAACTACCTTATTATCGGTCCTTCCCGGCGGAGCCGGATTGCCAAGGGCTCGGGCACCTCGGTCGCAGAGGTCAACAGGCTCCTCAAAAAGTTCGAGAAATCCAGGACAATGATGAAGAAGATGGTCAAGAACAAGGGCGCTATGGCGAAAATGTTCGGCGGCAATCCATAGGCGACGACGATTTCGGGCGTGTGCACCCGACAGACTACTTTACATGTTCTGAGGATTCCGCTATAGTGCATCGACTATATTCTATGGAGCCAACTATGTCGAGAGTTTGTGAAATCTGCGGTAAAGGGACCCTTTTCGGAAATAACGTGTCGCACGCGAAAAATCGCACGCGCAGAACCTGGTACCCCAATCTCGTCCAGCTTCGTACTCTTGAGAATGGGACCGTACGTCGCATGAAAGTGTGCACTCGGTGTCTCAAGTCCGGAAAAGTGGAGAAGTATGTCTGATTGCCTTGCCTGTTGCTTGCGGGGAATGCGCCGCAACCGTGGGGCATGAAAGAACGACAGAGGAAAGCCGCCGTGCAGGGCGGCTTTTTCTTTTTCGATAGATATGTTTTCGACAGATGTGTTGTTGGTCGTACACACTACAGACATGTGCCTCCCATGCCGATACAATAATGAATCAACACAGGTGGAAAGGGTTCGGCATGGGTTGTGCGAAATGTTCGATATTGAAGGTGTTCTGGGTCTCGGTGCTCGTGTGTGTGCTGCTGCCATCTTTGGTGGAAGCGACGGAGCCATTTCCTTATAGGCTGTTTCCGGCTCTATACAGAAAGGAAAATGTCGCCCGCATCGACCAGAACATGCGTCTGGCCAACTATCAGTCGGGCGGTGGTTTTTTATGGGATCGGATACCGCTCATCGCGAACAAAACCATCGTGGCATATTATGGGAGCCCTCTCTCTAATCGGATGGGTATTCTGGGCTGGTATCCCAAGGAGAAAATCGCGGCAATGGTGAAGGAGACTGCGGCCCAGTACGACCAGGTCAATGGCAAAGACGGCGCGATTCCGGCCTTCTACATTATCTATGGGACGTGCCGGCCGGGTGGTGAAATAGGATACCTCGACGATGCGATATTGATCGACTACATCAAATATGCTCAGTCCGAAGGCATGTTGGTGTTTATCGACCACCAGATAGGCAAATACAGCGTGCGCGAGGCCATGGGAAAGATTTTGCCCTATCTGGAGTATCCCAATGTGCATCTCGCGATCGATCCGGAGTGGCGCACGCTCAACCCAATGAAGGAAATAGGGTCCATCACGGCAACGGAGCTGAATGAGGCCCAAGACTATATGGATGAATACATACGGCAGCACAATATAGCCGGCATTCGGATGCTCGTAGTCCACCAGTTTGCGGATAGAATGATTCAGACTCGGCAGAGTGTAGTAGCGCACAGGGACCGGGTCATCCTCATCCATACCGCGGATGGATTCGGCTCTCCGAAGATGAAGAAGGCCACGTACCAGCGCAATGCAGCGGCCCTCAACATGCCCATCAAAGGGTTCAAGCTGTTTTTCAAGTCGGATTTCCCTACGGCGGGTTTCGACATGCCGCTCATGTCGCCCGCCGAGGTCATGCAGCTTGATCCGAGGCCGAGTCTCGTCATGTATCAGTGATAGGGAGGCCCTGAAGTTCGGCTTCCGCTGTGATAGATTAAAATTGAAGCCTTTTGGATAAAGAAGGGGATGTCGATGAAAAAAGCCCGAGATTTTGCGATAGTGCTTGGAATCCTCGTCGTGGGGTTGAGCGCTGCATCTGCCTATGATCCGCCCAAAGGTGCATCGCTGCTCGGTAGAATTTACGGCCCTTGGACCATGGGCAGCGGCGCGTCGCTGACGGAACAGCGTACTGGTCCATGGAATTTTCTGCTCGACCCTGCCTCCACGGCGGAGACTGAACTTTTCGATCTTGCACTGTCATATACGGGTATTGCCGATATGTCCACAGGAAGTCCCCAGGGCTGGGGTAGCGCCGCGATGGCCGCCTTCAGCCTGCCTACTTCCTACGGTGTGTGGAATGGATCGGTACGTCTGTTCAGCGCTCCGGGCGCCATGACGAGCATGCCGCTCGGTACCTTTGTCACGGCCGGTGGGGGCTTTTCTAAAAAGATATCGAGCACCTTGTCGGTCGGAGCCTCGGCGTGGCTGGCCATGGGTGGAAACGGGACCTTCGGTTGGGGGCTCTGGTCGGACATCGGGGCCATCAAGGAATTGGGAGATCTCGGCTTTTTGAAAAATTCCAGGCTAGGGTTTGTACTGAACGGGCTCGGCAAAGAATTCAACTATCAGACACCCCCCGTGGGCATGTCGGTGGGCAGCACCGCCTCAACGGGCTTTCCCGCAGCCTTCACTCCCGGAATCGGATTCAGCGGAGATCTGCTGAACGAATATAATCTGCGCATGCGGGCGAATGTGGATCTGCGGGTCCCTTCCTTCAACGACATCGAAGCCGAACTTGGATTGGCCTTCTCCTATCGGAACCTCTTGACGCTGCGCCTTTCGATGGCGAGCAGTCTATACGATATTCAACAGGACTCGGGCAGGAGCCTCTGGCCTTCTCTCACGTTTTTCGGGAGCATCCCCCTCGGGATAGCGGGACCCCAGAGCAGGAGCGTGTCGGAGGTGGCACCTGCAGCCGGGTTTATGCCACTGTACGATTCTCTGGATGCGTTCAGTGTCGGTGCGCAGCTTACATGGGGACAGCGCGACAAGAGCCCCCCCGAGGTGAAGCTGCAGCTGCCCGCAATCACGAGCGGCATTCCAGTCGCTTATGTTTCGCCCAACGCTGACGGTAATCAGGATTGGCTCGAACTACCCCTCACGATAAAGGACGAGCAGAGGATAATCGCAGGTTGGCTCTTCAAAGTCGAGGACCGCTCCTCGGGCAAGGTCGTGCGGACCATCACCGAAGAATCGAATGTACCGGAGCATATCGATTCTTTCTCTTCTTTAAAAGAAGGTTTCGGCTATTCGAAACACAGCGTCTTTGTCCCTGATGCCGTGCGCTGGGATGGCAAGGACGACGAGGGCAACCTCGTGCCCGAAGGGACGTATATCGTGAGTTTCCATGCCTGGGATGACCTCGGAAACACCAACATCGACTATGACTCGTCGATGAATGTCGTAGTGGACCGCAGCCCACCCACGGTGAACGCCTGGGTGATGGGCGATGAGCAGCTCTACTTGGGCAACGATTCGCTGATATTCAGCCCCGACGGGGACAACAACAGAGATATCATTTCCTTCAGGACCCAGGGCTCGATAGAGGATAATTGGAAATATGAAATTCTCGACGGGAACGGCGTGGCCGTGCGGACCATCGATCAAAAAGGACGCTCTGCACCGCGCGATTTTGTATGGGACGGCACCAACGATGCGGGCAAGCGTGTGCCCGACGGGTATTACCGGTTCAGGCTGTCCAGCATGGACCCGGCGGGGAATGTAGGTTCGAAGATAATTGGCGCTGCGGCCGACAAGTCGGATTGGATCGTGGTCGACACGAGCCGTCCGGCCGTCCGTGTCGCAGCCGACAAGAGAGCCTTCAGCCCGATCAAAGAGGGACCGGCAGGCACGATCAATATTTCTTTTGACATCGAGTCTCTCAACAATCTCCTCTCATGGAGAGAGGTCATCCAGGACCAGAACGGCAAGACCGTGTGGTCTTCTTCCGGCGACGGCAGCAATCCTCCTGTTGACTCATTGGCTTTCAGTGGGCGGGATGCTTCGGGAAAGCCCCTTCCCGACGGACAGTACCGAGCCGGCATCGAGATGAAATACCGCAACGGATATTCGCCTATCGTCTACTCGGATTCCTTTGTGCTCGACGCAACGCCTCCTTCCGCTGAGATCGTTCTCGACGACGTACGACCGATCTTCAGCCCGGACGGTGACGGCAGCCGCGATACAGTGGCCTTTACGCTCACGGGCAGCAGGGAAGATCAGTGGACACTGAGTATCAAGAACAAGGCGGGCAAATCCGTATACAGCCAACAGTACCGCGACACGCTCCCCGAGCGCTTCGTGTGGGACGGTAGGGATGCGACCGGCCGCCGTGTCGTAGACGACAGCTACACTCTCGAGGTCGCGAGCACCGATGTCGCGGGCAACGAATTCCTTACGAGCTATGCTCCGGTGGTCGTCGACACGAGGACGCCTCGTGCTTCCCTTGTGCTCAATCGCGAGGCATTCAGCCCGAATGACGATGGAGTGGCCGATGTCCTTGGCTTAAAACTCGGCGTGGACAGCACAGAAGGCCTTCTCTCTTGGAAGTTGGATGTCGTGGATGGCATCTCGCGACGTTCGCTGCTTTCGGGCGATGGCGACAATCCTCCACCGGGAGCATATCAGTTCGACGGCAGGACTATTGACGCTCGGCTATCGGACGGTCCCTACCACATTGCGTTCTCGCTCGAGTACGAAAACGGATGGAGCACAGAGGTGTCGAGCCAGGAGTTTGTTGTAGACACGGTGGCTCCGACAGCACAGGTTTCGTGTTCCCGTGGGTTTTTCAATCCACGAGGCGGTGTCCAGCAGGCCCAGGTGATCATCTCACAGATGGGGTCGAGTGAGCATCTCTGGACCGGCGAATTGCGCGATGCCCAGGGAACCCTGAGACGCTCGTGGGAGTTCAAAGAGAGCCGGCCTGGAGAAATCCTCTGGGACGGCAGGACGGCGGACGGCGCCCTTCTGCCCGATGGAATCTACTATTATCGCCTGCTCTGCGTCGATTTGGCGGGCAACAGCTTCGCCTCTGAGCCTTTAAAGATCGGTATCGACACTGCTTCGAAACAAGCTTCGCTCTCGGCGAACTATATGGCGATAAGCCCGAATGGGGACGGCATTCAGGACGAGATGTCGCTTGCGATCGCGGTGACTGCGCCGGAGAGCGTGCATGCGTGGCGTCTTGCCATTCTGGCCGGCCAGGAATCGGTGATGGAGTGGAAGGGGACAGGAAATGTGCCCAAGTCCATAGTATGGAACGGCACGAGCCTCGTGCGGTTGCCGTTACCCGATGGAAGCTATACGGCAGTTTTCCACGCCGAATATCCAAACGGAGACATCAGCGAGGCGAGCCTCGGGCCTCTTGTGCTCGATCGTGTCGCGCCCAAGGCTGACGTGAAGGTGGGCGGTGCGATATTTTCGCCCAATGACGATGGCATCAACGACACTCTCGCCGTCGAACAGACGTCGGTACCGGGCGATGACTGGCGTGGTGCTATTCTCGATTCCACAGGCAGAGAAGTGCGCAGTTGGACATGGGAAGGCGCGGTGCAGTCCTTTGCATGGGACGGCAGAGACTCTGTGGGCAATGTAGCTGTCGATGGCACGTATCGCTACAGACTGGAATCGAAGGATGCAGCGGGCAATGCATTCATGTATACAAGCTCGTTCTTTGAGATAGAGACCGAAAAGAAGGCGGTGCGCTTGACGATGAGCGAACGGGCATTCAGCCCGAACGGCGATGGTGTCAAGGATGTAGAAGTGTTCACCGCAGCCGTCGTCTCGCCCGAGAAGGTCAAAGAATATGTGCTGCAGGTAGTGGCCCAAGATGGGCCGGCTGCGCTGAGCACAGTGCGGACATGGAAAGGCGAAATTCCGGGCACCACGTACGAGTGGAGGGGCGAGACCGACGCCCAGATTCCTGCGCCGGACGGACACTACGCCGCCTCCCTCAAGGTCGTCTACCGCAATGGCGATGAGGCCGAGAGCGCGACAGGGACCTTCCTCCTCGATCGACAGTTCCCGAAGATCGACGTGAAGGTACAGGGCAATATTTTCTCGCCGGACGGCGACGGGCGCAGCGATACCATCACGATAGCCCAGACTTCGGTACCTGGAGACGACTGGAAAGGCACGATCAAGGACGGCGCAGGCAAGGTCGCGCGCACCTGGACCTGGCAGACAGAGGTCAAAGACCTCGTGTGGGACGGCCGCAACTCCAGTGGCGCTGTGGTGCAGGATGGTTTCTATGACTATATGATCGAATCCCAGGATGCAGCGGGCAACAGGACGGCTGCAGGGCCCTATAGGATCCAGGTGGAGACGGGGCGACGTGCAGTACAGCTGCGCCTCAGCAACAAGGCGATAAGCCCCAATGGTGATGGGATACAAGACGAGCTCGTCATAAATGTCGAGGCGGACGCTCGCGACCGCATCAAACAGTACACCTTGGCCATCAGAGGGAAAGATGGGATTGTGGTGAGAACATGGACAGGCGGTCCGGACCTTGCTCGGGAATACCGCTGGAGCGGCACAAACGATGCGGGCCAAACCGTACCGGATGGCGATTACAGCGTAAGACTCGAGGTCGTGTACCTGAATGATGCCTTGGCCCAAGACGGCCCAGCCTCGGTGACAGTGGATCGCATCCTTCCCCAGGCCACCGTCAATCTCTCACGCGCGATATTCTCGCCCAATGGCGACGGCCGCGCGGACACTGTCGAAATAACACAGAGCAGCGTTTACGGCGACCGATGGAACGGCCAGATTAGCTCCGAGGCGGGTAAGATTATCAGGACCTGGGAATGGTATCCGATGCTCGCCGATATTGTCTGGGACGGCAAGGATCAGAACGGCAAGCTTGTTCCGGACGGCGTGTATTATTATGAGTTGCGTTCGATCGATGATGCAGGTAACTCCTTCATATTGCCGCGCCAAAGGTTTGTGGTGGATGCGGCTCAGAAGAATGTGAGCTTGAGAATCGATCCGAGCGCCTTCAGCCCCAACGATGATGGCGTAAAGGATGTCACCTACATCAATATCAATGCGCCGAAGCCAGACAGCCTTGTGAGCTACTCTGTGTCGATCTTTTCGGGCGCGAAGGCCGGACAGGGGCAAATGCCGGTCCGCAGCTGGAAGGGCATGACCGACATCAAGTCTCAGTACCGCTGGGACGGTATGACAGACATAGGGCTCAAGGTGCCCGATGGAACCTACAGTGTGTACCTCTCGCTCGAATACGCGAACGGTGATCTCTTCGATCTCGGTCCGATGCAAATCCTCGTCGACACCGTGGCGCCGAAAATCTCTGTCTCCGCCGATCCACTCCTGTTCTCGCCAAATGGCGACGGCATAAAGGACTACGTTACGATAACACAGCATTCCGACCCCGGGGACGATTGGTTCGGCACCATTCGGAGCGCTTCGGGAGCCACGGTGCGCAACTACAGCTGGAAGGGTCAGGCCAAGAACTTCACGTGGGACGGTACCGACGCGAACAAAAAGCTCGTGCCGAATGGGACCTACAGCTACGAGGTCGTCAGCGTCGACGCCGCCGGCAATAGCGCGTCCGCACTGATCAGGGGCATTACGATCGATTCCACGAAACCCAGAGTGTTCGTGACTGCCTCCGATTCCGGCATATCGCCGAACGGCGACGGCATCCGAGACGATGTCTCCTTCTCGCTCACCGTCGAGAACCGCGAAGGCGTCGAGTCTTGGCGCTTCTCGCTCCTCGATTCGAAGGGACTAGAGCGTTCGTTCTTCGGCGGCAGTGGCTCGGATGTGCCGACAAGGCTCGTCTGGGATGGTCGTGACCTGGAGGGCAGGGTCATCGAAGACAGCTTTACCGGCAAACTCTCGGTGAAGTACCTCAAAGGCGATGTCGCCGAGGCGAGCAGTGCGAAAATCGTCGTCAAGATCGCCCCGCCGGCGGTGGATATCACCGTCAGCCCCGAATATTTCAGCCCTGACGACGACGGCGTGGACGACGTACTTACCTTCGGCATCGCGGCGGACAAGAACGCAGGCATCACCGAATGGAAACTCGAGGTGATGGAGATTGCGGTGGTGGAGTCCGCGTCGGCTCAGGAAGTAAAACCGACCCGCACCTTTATGGCATGGAGCGGCAAAGGCACGCCACCCACACAGATCAGGTGGAACGGCAAGTCTTCCAAGGGCGAGCTCGTCGAGTCTGCCACCGACTATCCGTTCGAGTTTGCGTGCTGGGATGCGCTCGGCAACCAAACCAAGGTGAAGGGCATCATCGCGGTCGACGTCCTCGTCATCCGTGACGGAGACAGACTCAAAATCAGGGTGCCGTCTATTGTGTTCAGGGCGAATTACGCCGATTTCATAGGCCTCGACAGCGAGATAGTCTCGAGAAACGAGAAAGTGGTCGCGCGCATCGCACAGATTTTGAGTAAATTCCCCGATTACCAGGTGCGTATCGAAGGTCACGGCAACAACATCGGCAAAATGCTCGGCTACAGCGCCTCGCGTATTCAGCAGGAAGAGGTGAACGAGCTTATTCCTCTTTCGACTGAACGCGCAGAAGTGGTGCGGAAGATGCTTGTGGAGAACGGCGTCGACCCACGCCGCCTGAGCGTGGTAGGTCTGGGCTCGAGCGAGCCTGTTGTGCCGTTCACCGATGTGCAGAACCGCTGGAAGAACAGGCGAGTCGAGTTCGTGTTGATCAAGAATCAGTAAGTGCCGCCTGATTTGTCACCGAGACGACAACAGGTCTTCCGGCGCGTTGGCGTCCAAGAGACGCTGTTTGAGGTTGTGGGCGCGGAATAGGTTTGCGACATCGGCGAGAAAGCGGAGATGTTCTTCGGCGCTCTGATGCAGAGGTACGAGGATGAGTACAATGATCTGGACGGGATTCTCGAGCGCGCTGAGGCGGTAACCCTTTTTCCGAGCGCCGAAACAGACAAGAGGATGGGTGATGGTCTCGAGCCTGTCGTGCAGGAGCACGACACCAGGCTCGATCTCAATAGGTTGCCGTTGCAGCATTTCGATCCAGCGATCGGCGAGGGTCCTGAGCAGCCTCTTGTCCCCCATAGGAAAGGCCGAGAAGATGATGTTGTATATCCCCTCGGCAAGAGCGCTGCTCTCCATGTTCACTTGGATTCGCCCCGCCCTTACCGCTTCGAAGAGGATCGCCTCTGTACTGGAAATGTCGATGTGCGCAGAAGACGATAGTGCTTGCGTGGCTGCGGCTTCCGGGACCTGGATCGCCTGAGCTCCGTACGAGGGCATGTAGAGCATCAGCACGTTCGCATGCGGTATGTGTTCGGCGAGCATGTGGGGAAGACGTTCGAATGCCGGGCTCCAGGAGGCTTCTCCGGGTCTGGCAGAGAGGACCACAATCGAAGCGTAGGCCGTCGCGGTTTTCTGAAAGAGTTCAGGGATTTCCCGCCATGTGGAAAACGTGCTCGTCTTGTAGTTGATCGATGAGAAGACGGCTCCCCATGAACGTGTGACCTTTTCTTTACGGTCATCCGAAACGAAGCAGTGCAGTGTGGAGAACGAGGCCAGGGCGAGCCTTTTTATGCACTGCAGGGCTGCCCCATATCCCTCATGCATGTCGACGAGGGGCGGGAGCACGATGAGAAGTTGCTTCGTCGATTTCCAAGAGAAGCGGCCGCGGGCTACAACCACCAGGCTCGGACTGCCGGAGACAATTTGGTCGATGATGTTGCCGAAGAAAGCGTGGGCCAGGCGCGGAGGGCTACTCCATCCGATGACGATTGTGTCGGCATTTTTCTGCGCGGCAGACTCAATAATGCCCTGGCCCGGATTGACTGCCTGAACGTTGAGCGGTAGCACCGGCTTCTGCATTTCTGAGAGCTTCATCACCGCAGAGGCGAGGATAGTCTCTGATTCGAGTGACTGGTCGGCCTCGCTCTCTTCCGGGCTGTGCACCGTGACGGGAAACAAGGGCGAGCGGTTCTCCGTGCCGTGAAGGATGGCACCCAACTCGAGCAGCTGCGGAATCGACGAAGGATTACCCAAGGCGATCAAGATTCTATTAGGTATGATAAGGGCCATCTTTTCGCTTTGATGAAGTGGAAGAACCTTTGCGGCGGAGTGTACATTCTCGAGGAGACTATTGGATATGATGCCGCTGATTAGGACCAATGCGATTGTGCCGAAGAATAGCGGCGAGTCGATGAGCCCCGAGCTGTACAGAATCCATGCTACTGCGAGAGAAAATGGGGTAAAAGGCAGGGCCAGACAGAGCATAGTCTTTTTCGTCGGAGTTGCTGCCTTTAAAAACAACGCGACGAGCATCCGAGCAACGAGCCCAACTCCTATGAATACACCGGTCCAGACATACCAGTGGGCATTGAAAGAGAGCTCTTGAAAATGGAGCGAGACGCCCATAAGAAAAAACGCTGCAGGGCCGAAAATGTTGTCTCTGACGAGCGGCGTTGCGGTCGAGGAGAGGGCGATTCCCACGATATATGCGGTGAACCAATACGGGATGGACAAGAAAGATGCGATATACGAAGTGGCGAATACGAGAAAAAAAAGAAACCAGCCTTCGACGATGCCGATGTTTTTGACGCGGCGCAGAAATATCGACGTCAGACGAGGGAACAAGGACCACACGAGGGCCGTGAGTATACAGCCGAAGGCCAGCGTGAACACGACGTGGCGCATGTCGGTCCCTGCCGAGATCGCATCGAGGCCGAGAAGAACAAAGATGACGAGGATCGTAGCCGAGCCTGGAAGCCCGTACGTTTCCAGGGCTGAAAATTTCATGCGATTCTCTTCTAGAGAAGAGACACTTCCTGCAGATGCGAAGAGGAGCCCTATGGCCACTGCCTGCATGATCGATTTTCCACCTACAAGCCCTAGAACGATCCCCACCATGGCCGGCACGACAGTCCAAACAAGAAATTGGAATAGCCCCTTTGGGACAGTAAGGGATCTAACCTCATTCCGTCCCGAAAACCGGGCAGAAATCCTCACCGACATTCCTGCAAAGAAGAAGACATACACGATGCCGATCGATCCGAGTATCTGGAGCACTGCACTGCTGTCGATAAGCCCGGCGACTTCAGGGCCCACGATGATACCGAATACAATGAGTAAGACCGCAATATTGAACCGAAGGACATCCGAAAGCCATGCGGAAAAGAGCAGGCCTACAAGCAAAAGAGCGAATATGCCAACAGGATCGTAAATTGCATTCATCTACTGATGAGTGTAAGGTATGAGCGCATAGAATGCAACGGAATTCTTATACAAGGGCCAAACTCAGAATTCTCCTACAAACAACACCTCAGGTTCGAGATGCCATCCTGTGGCCGTAAATGCAACATCTTGAGCGTGCTCGATGAGCGCCCGCATATCTAGGGCCGTCGCAGAGCCTAGGTTGACGAAAATGTTCGCGTGCCAGGGCGAGATCGCGGCGTCGCCGATTCTGTAGCCACGAAGGCCGAGCTCATGAAGAATTTTGCCTGTTGGTTTGCCGAAGGTCTTATTGTTCTTGAACATCGAGCCTGCGCTCGGGAAATCGAAGTGGTGCTTCTGCCTGCGGTCGGCCAGGCGCGCGCGCATGCGCCTCGCAATTGCCATAGGATTGTCGGGCCTCAGAATAAAGGTGGCCGCGCCGATGGTCGAGTCGGCCAGCGTCTCGCCCAGCATGAAGGAAGAGCGCTTGTAAGACCAGGAAAGCGAGGCCGCCGCAACCTTTTGCATAGTGTCGACCTTCCGCATGGTGTCGGCTGTGTCGAGGAGCCATATATCCTCGATGTGGGAGGATATCTCGTCGTCGTAGCAGCGCGCGTTCATGTAGATTGCGCCTCCTACGCTGCCCGGCATGCCGTAAAAATTCTCGAGTCCGGAGAACCCTCGAGCGAGGGCTTCCTCGCAGAGTAGGGAGACCGTGGCGCCGCACTCCGCATAGAGCAAGACCTGCCCTCCCTTCAAGTAAGAGACAGGGTATATCGAGGAAACAAGGCTCGTATCGACCACAGCCCCGCGGATTCCCCTGTCTCCTACGAGGATGTTGGCCCCCTCGCCGAGGAGGAAGACAGGGATGGCTGCACTCTTCAGCCTGTCGAGCGCTTCGGCGAGCGCTCGAATGGATCGGGGTCTTACGAAGAGATCGGCTGGTCCTCCTATCTTCAACGTGGTGTGTGCCCGCATGGGCTCGTCGAGTGCGACGGAACACTGCTCAGTATTGATTTTTTGAGCAATTTGCCATAGGGTTCCCATATAGTGGCAGTATCATCATTTTATGCGCGAAAGACAAGAAGGTGTGGTCGACGGTGAGGGACGATATGCACGATTTATATGTATTCAACACGATGGGCAGGAGCATCCAGCGTTTCGAGCCTCTGTACGATCATAAGGTCGGGTTCTACGGCTGTGGTCCTACCGTCTATAACTTTGCCCACATAGGCAACCTCAGAACCTATATTTTCGAGGATATCCTCGTAAGGACACTCAGGCGTTTCGGTTATGAGGTGACGCATGTGATGAACATCACGGATGTTGGACATCTTTCCGGCGACGACGACACCGGCGAGGACAAGATGCTCAGATCTGCCCGCGAGCGCGGTAAATCGGTGCTCGAGATCGCTCAGTTCTATACGGATGCGTTCTTTCACGACACAGCACGCCTCAATATTGGAAGACCGACCATCGTCTGTAAGGCGACGGAGCACATCCAAGACATGATCGACCTCATACGGCGAATTGAGGCAAACGGCTATACCTATCTTGCGGGGGGCAACCTTCACTTCGACGTATCGAAATTCGACCATTACGGCGAACTCGCGGGGCTGCAGCTCGACCAACTCAAGGCCGGGGCGCGCGTCGACGTGGACCCTCACAAGCGCAACCCCTTCGATTTTGTGCTCTGGTTTACGAAGTCGAAATTCGAACATCAAGCGCTTTTGTGGGATAGCCCTTGGGGCAGGGGCTACCCCGGATGGCACATCGAGTGCTCGGCGATGAGCATGAAATATCTAGGAGAACAGTTCGACATCCATGCTGGCGGCGTTGACCATATCAGTGTCCACCACACGAACGAAATTGCCCAGTCCGAGGCCGCGACAGGGCACAAGTGGGTCAACTACTGGATGCACGCAGAGTTCCTCGTGCTCGATAAAGGCAAGATGTCGAAGTCTTCGGGGAGTTTTTTGACACTCCAGACCCTCGTCGACAGGGGTTACGATCCTCTCGACTACCGCTATTTCTGTCTCGGCGGCCACTATCGCAGCCAGCTCTCCTTCTCGTGGGAAGGGCTCGACCAGGCAAGAGCCGCTCGGCTTTCGCTCGTGGACAGGACGATTGCGCTCAGAGAGAGCGCAGGAGCTCCGGCGTCGCTCAATCGGCTCAGTGAACGGGCGATGCAGTACCGCAGGGCTTTCGATGATGCCCTCGCCGATGACCTCGCGATGCCGCGTGCACTTGCGCAGACTTGGACCATGCTGAAGGATACCGCGCTGGCTCCGGCCGAGGCTTTGGCGCTCATCCTCGACATGGATGAGATACTTGGCCTCGGATTGTCCGATGTCCAGAGAAGGGAGGCATCCCTCGATGCAGCGATGGTTCGTTGGATTGAGGAACAGATACAGAAGCGCGCCGTTGCGAAGAAAGCCCGCGATTTCGCCACCGCCGATGCAATTCGAAACGAACTCAAAGCCAAGGGTATTCAGCTCGAGGATAGGCCTGACGGCACTGCATGGAAACTGGTGGGGTGATGCTGCGGAGCATGGTGATGCTGCGGAGCATACTGTAACAAAAGGATCGATAGATTGTTCAACAATAAGGATGACGGGCAGAGCCCTGAGTTTGCGCGTATTTTTTCGCAGAACGTCGACTTGCTCTTGCGCATTGCGGTGCGTATCACCAACGACTGGGAGTCAGCCGAAGATGTCGTGCAGGATGCATTCGGCAAGCTGATTGACAAGCGCATGCATTTTCCTTCGGACGAAGACGCGCGTTTTTGGCTCATCCGCGTTGTGAAAAACGGGGCGATCAACCTGTCCAAGCGAAGGGTGAGAGAATTCAAAGCCTACGAACATTGGTGGAATGCAGAGACTACGCAGGCAAAGATTTCGACCAGCACCGTGCTCCAGGGCGAGGAGAACAACCAGAATGCGGGCACAGACCAGTCGGCGGAGCATGACCTGCTCATGAAGGAATCCGCCCAGGAAGTTCGAGACGCGCTCATGAGACTGCCGGAGAAACTGCGCATCGTTCTGGTTTTAAAAGAATACGAGGGTATGAGTTACAAGGAAATTGCGAAAGTGCTCGGTATTACGGAAGGGAATGTCAAGGTGAGGGCATTCCGAGCGCGAGAAGCGCTGGTTTCGCTGTTGGAAGAGGGAGGTTCCCATGTGTCCCGATAAGACCCTGTTGACTGCATATGTCGATGACGAAGTGCCGTCACCATGGAAGGAGCGAATCGAGATGCATCTGGAGCAGTGCGCGCAGTGCAGGGAGCGCGTCGCACAGTATCGTGCCCTAAAGGCCGCACTGCACGCGGCCGATGTAGTCGATGAGGTGCAGCTCCGGGAGGTTGCGCAGCGCGTTCATGCCTTGCTCGACGACAGGCTGGTGAATCTCTCACGCACCTCCTATAGGAACGCAAACCTCGAAAAATTCCTCGAAAGATATCCACACCTCGCCATGTTCAGTTCGAAAAGAATCTCGGTGCCGATGCCCGTACTGATCGCCTCACTGCTGCTCTTCGTGTTTTTTGCAGGCTTGGCCTTTGGACGTTTTGGTGTGCGCAGCAACAGCGGGCAGACCATGGTGTTGAGTACAAAGCTCCCTGCAGCCACGAGCGCCAACATCGAGAGCCTGATTTCGACACTTTCGCAGGCAGATCAATCTCAGTTCGTCACCATCAGGGCGCCGGGGGACTTATCTCGGTCCCTGACGAATACAACCCCCGTCTATGTGATCTACAACGCAGTTGATCAAAAGCCTACGATTATGGAAATTCCGGTCCAGGGAGAAGTGCGATGAGATTTCGGATTTTTCTCCTGGTAGTGTTTTTGTACTTCAGTGCAGGTGGTCTATGGGCGCAGACCCCCGATACGCAGGAGGCAAAGCCGACCCCCATTCAAGTGCAGCCGCAGGTAGGATATCCTTCGCCTCGGAAAGAAGACTCTCCTCCTGCGACGGGGACTCCTCTGAATGTGCCGGTATTTCAATTTCAGCTTCGGGCGGCATTTTTGCTCACCCCTGCGATGGTGGCGGCGATACAATCGACATCGCTCAGTGCCCAAAACTCGAAATCGGATCAACATTCTTCCGACAAAGACAGCGGCCCTGCATGGGAAGCCCCGATTCTTCGGGATGTGAGACTGGCTTCTCCCTTGGGGATAAAAATCCAGGGCGAGCAGATCGTTGCGGTGATTGTGTTCATGCCCATAGAGCTGGCGAAACAGAATCTCACCATGCTCGTGCAGAATCAGGTTTTTGCCAGAAACCCCGACAGTTCGATTCAGATGAACACTTCCATGCACACGATTCGAATTCCGCTCGGAACACTGTTCTACTACTATCCTTTGGGAGGAGATTCCAAACAGGGCGCACCCGTGGCGATCGAAATACTTGTCAATCAGAAGTGACGCATGAAACGGCGTTCGGTCATCAGAAGAGGAGCGCTACTCTTTTTGTTCTTTTCAGGAGGCAGCCTGTTCCTCTATTGGACGCTGCACCCCACGATCTCTATCATCGATCCCGTGACGCCCCTGCCTGAGGATACCGTCGCCATCGTAGGGCGCAATTTGGGCAAAGCGCCCGGCGAGCTTCTTTTTGACGGCATCGCCCTGCCTACCCACGCAATACAATCGTGGAGCTCCACGTACATTACATTCAAAATGCCGCATGATGTCGATTCTGCCGCGGTAAGGGTCAGGACTACATTTGGCCTTTCCAATCCTCTCATGCTCGCAAGTTCTCTGACCGTGCCACGACCAGTGTCCTCCCAGGTTGCGGCGGAAGTCCAGCCCAATATCACGGGAGTAAAACCCGCTTCTGTCTTTTGGTAGATAGTGAGAGCGCTCCATGGTATAATGGAGAAAGGGAGGAGTAATGTCATACATTCATTCCATAGATCCTGAGCTCTATGCGGCGATAGAGGCGGAACAGAGGCGACAGAGGGACAAGCTCGAACTCATTGCAAGTGAGAATTATACCTCAAAAGCAGTGTTGGAAGCCGTCGGCTCCGTGCTTACGAACAAATATGCCGAAGGCTATCCTGGTAAGCGCTACTACGGTGGGTGCGAATTTGTCGACATCGCCGAAAATCTGGCGCGCGACAGGGCGAAAAAGCTCTTCGGGACTGACCACGCGAATGTGCAACCGCACTCCGGGAGCCAGGCGAACATGGGTGTACTCTTTGCCGCGCTGAATCCGGGCGACACGATTATGGGCATGAGCCTGGCCCATGGCGGACACCTGACTCACGGCGCCCCTGTTTCGTTTTCGGGAAAGTTCTATAAAGTGGTGAGTTATGGTGTAAATCAGGATACGGAGACCATCGATTTCGATGAGGTTGCCCATCTGGCCCGAGAGCACAGGCCGAAACTGATCATCGCCGGGGCGAGCGCGTATTCGCGGATCATCGACTTTGAGGCTTTTCGCAGAATTGCCGACGAGGTAGGGGCCTACCTCATGGTCGATATGGCGCACATTGCGGGCATCGTGGCCGTCGGCAGGCACCCGAGTCCCATACCCGTCGCCGATTTTACCACCACCACGACGCACAAGACTCTGCGTGGCCCGCGCGGCGGCATGATTCTCGTCGGGCGGGACAAGGAGAACAACCGCGGCATCATGACCCCGAAGGGCGATGCGCTGCGCAAATGGTCCGAAGTGATCGACAGTATGATCATGCCGGGCATTCAGGGTGGCCCTCTCATGCACGTCATAGCGGGCAAGGCCGTCGCATTCAAGGAAGCGCTGGAACCAAGCTTCGCCGAGTACATCGACCGCGTGCTTGCCAACGCCAAGGGTATGGCGCAGTCGCTCAGCGCAGGGGGCGCGCGCATCGTTTCTGGCGGCACGGACAACCACCTCATGCTCGTGGACGTGTCGCCTCTCGAGATCACAGGCAGGGACGCGGAGAAGTGGCTCGACGAGGCGAACATTACGGTCAATAAAAACGGCATTCCTTTCGATACAAAGAGCCCCTTTGTGACGAGCGGCATCCGCGTAGGCACACCGGCGGTGACGACGCGAGGCATGGGCCCTACAGAGATGGAGCAAATCGCCTCGTTCATCATGGATGTCCTCAAGTCGAAGGGGAATGCGCAGGTAATCGCGCGCATCAAGCAGGAAGTGCTTGCGCTGACGAAGCGTTTCCCGCTGCCATAGGCTCGACACGCATGCAGGGAGCTTCTCCATCAGTGCTCCGCGGCGAGGCCGGGGCATGGACCGCGTGTCGGCTTTTGTTGCATGCGCACCACCAGGGTTTTTTTTCGTACGCATTGCTTGGAAAAGATGAGTGGGAGAGGGTACTTTTCGAACGTGGATTCGTAGAAGAGGACATGGATCTAGAGCGTTGGGGAGTGTCGGAAACCCCCCATGCATTCCAGGCGGTCCGCATGCGCTATGGACTCGATTCGGCCGGAGCCATGCTTGTGGTCGCGCTGCGCTATGCCCCTGACCTTGCACCGGAGCCGGCGGCAGCCCGAGCGGCGCGAGGGCTGCCGCCTCTGCCACTTCCAGAGGCAGGAAGACCGGTGGCGACGATAGGGCGGTTTGCGCGCGGCAATTGGTATCGAGAAATCAATGCCCGACTGGCAGCCTGCGCTGCGGCCATGTCCAAAGAGATGGCGACGGCAGGGCTACCCTTTTTTCCACCGAAGCGCTGGCAACGCTTCTCGAACTCTCGATTTCCCGAAAAAGGTCTCGCGGTGGCGGCAGGTCTTGGCTCTATCGGTCGCAACGGCCTTCTCATTGCGGAGGCTTCACGCGTGACTACGACCACGACGGCCAAGGTCCCTTTTCCCTACGCATCTTCCGCGGTCCTGCTCGGCCTTATGTTGCTGCCCTTCGACATCGAAGAGGCGCTGATGCCTCGGAGGCGCCCGCCGCGCACTGCGCTCTTGTTCTGCGGCAGTTGCCGAAGATGTGTCGATGCATGCCCGACCGGAGCCCTGCATGTTGCACAACAGCCTGTCTTTGAACGTGAGCGCTGTATTCAATACTACAGTTCCCGGCTGGAAACCCTGCCTGCCTTTATCGAGGCTTCATGGCAGGATCAACTGTATGGATGCGACCTGTGTCTGAATGCCTGTCCCTATTTCAGACCAGACCCTGAGGCCTACACGGATCGAGGGGCAATAGGCGGCTCATTGGACGCCGTGTCGATCGCTCGAATGAGTGATGACCAGTTGCGTGCCCTTTTGAAGGGGTCCTCGCTCGACCAGAAGTGGATAGCTCCCGGTGCGCTGAGAAGAAATGCAACCCTGGCGTTGAGAAAGCGTGGAGCTTCTCGTGAGGCATAATGAAGGTCGGACACAATGAAGACCAAGCACAATGAAGACCGAGCAAAACGGGGCGTGTTCTCGTCTCGCGGAAATTGCTATACTCTTTGCCTATGGATATCGAGATCTTACAGACCCGATCGCGCATGGTGACCGTCCTGCGCGAATTTTTTCTGTCGCGTGGCTATCTGGAGACCGACACACCGGCTCTCGCGCCTTCACTTATTCCCGAATCCTGCCTCGAGGTTTTTGCGACCGACTATGTGCATCCGAGAAAAAGGGGCCAGACGCTCTATCTCATTCCTTCACCCGAGATATGGATGAAGAAGGTGATCGCCGCGACGGGGCGGAGCGTCTTTCAGCTCTGTAAGGCTTGGCGTAACGCGGAATCCGTATCGCCTATCCACAATCCTGAATTTACGATGCTCGAATATTACGGCGTAGGCCTTACCGGCGAGGACAACATTGGCCTTACCGAGGAGCTTTTTGAAGCGCTCGCCGATGAGAAGACACCGCAGCACGCCCGTCCTCCTTTCCGCGTGATGAGCATGCGGGAGGCTTTTTCGGAGTTTGCCCACGCCGACCTCGATGCGCTCACCGAGCCCGAGTCCATGCGCGCTGCCTGCCGAGCGCGTGGACTTTTGGTGGCTCCCGACGCTTCGTGGGATGACGCCTTCAATGTGCTCTTTCTGAGTCTCGTCGAGCCGGCGCTTCCCAAAGACAGACCCCTTGTGCTCGACCGCTATCCAGCAGGTATAGAGTGTCTTGCGGCGGATATTTCCGGTACGATGTACAAGGAACGCTGGGAACTCTATGTCGATGGTATCGAAATCGCCAACTGCTTTACCGAGATGGCGAATCCCGAGGCAGTCCGAAGGTATTTTTCGTCTCAGAGCGAAAAGAAACAAAACGCACTCGTCCCCCATCGCATCGATGACTCCTACGCTTCCATATTCGAACATTTTCCGCCATGTTCCGGTGTCGCCGTCGGGTTCGAGCGTCTTATGATGGTGTTCCTTGGGAAAAAATCGATCACCGACGTCCTTCTTTTTCCGTTCGAGGCGTTCTCCGGCTGAACAGTGGGAGCAGCGATGCAAAGGCCTTTCCGCCTTTACACTGACACCATTTCCGGGCTAGTATAGCGCAATTCAATGCTTTCTCTAGTGGGGACAAATCTATGGTTCGTGGTGGTGATATCGGAATCGGAACATGTCTACTCATCAACGGCACGCCGCATATAGTCGTCGAGCGCGAATTTGTGAACCCCGGCAAGGGTGCAGCCTTTGCAAGGGTGAGGGCAAAAAACCTCAAGAACGGCAACGTGATCATGCAGACGATCAGGACCGCAGACTTCGTCGAAGACGCTCAGGTCGATCTTGTCGACTGTCAATACCAGTACGGCGACGGCGAAAACTTTCACTTTATGAACAATGAGAGCTTCGAACAGTTCGAAATTCCGGTCGCTGCGCATGAGGATCGCGCTCCTTATCTCAAAGAAGGCGAGACCTACACGATCGTTATGTGGGAAGGCGAGCCTATCGACATCAAGATCCCCTACAAGATGGTCTTTACCGTCGCAGAGAGCGAAAACTATATCCGTGGCGACACCGTGTCCGGTGCGACAAAGCCCGTGACCACCGAGACCGGCCTCGTGGTGCGCGTGCCGCTTTTCATCAAACAAGGTGAAAAGATTCTCGTCAATACGGAGACGAACGAATACGTCGAGCGCGTCAACGAATAATCTCGATGAATCGGGCTGTCCGCTCGATCTTCTCGTCAACAAGACAATCGATTTTGCCTACCGCGGCGTGCGGCTCAAGTTCGATGTATCGCACGCTCTATTTTCGTCCTTTGATATCGACGTGGGGACACGCCTTCTTCTTAAGGAAGTCGCCCACGAGCCAGGAATCGTAGATGCAAGGCGCCTTTTGGATGCAGGCTGTGGAACGGGGGTAATCGGCATAAGCCTAGCAGCATCCTGTTCCGACATGGACGTCGTCATGCGCGACCGCGACTTTCGGGCCGTGGCTTTTGCAGCGCGGAACGCGGCGCGAAACGGTCTTGCCGTTGAGCTGTATGGCCATGACGGCACTCAGCGTGTACTCTGCCGCAAGCGCCGTTTTTCGAAGGTCAAAGTCGGAGAAAGACTTGCGGCGCCGCTGAGAGCGGAGGCGGGCCTGCTCTGCGAGCCCGATGTACGAGGGCCTTACGACGCTGTGGTGTCCAACCTGCCTGCCAAGGCGGGGCCGTCGGTGCTGGCACGGTATTTCGAGACCGTACGCACGAGGCTCGTGCGGCCCGGTGGCACCTTTGCCTTTGTCATTGTGGAGCCGCTCGCAGAGCAGGCCCGCGCATGGTGTACAGAGGCTGGTCTCCGCCTCACGAGGACTGTTGCGACGAAGAATCACATGGTCGCGATCACGGAGGTCCCCGAAGAGCCTCCCCTGGCGGAGCCTGAAACAGATGCCGGCCGATGGTTTGTGCCCTACCTGCGCGCACGCTCGCAGAAGAGAATCGCAGGTGCCGATCTCGCGTGGGACGGTATTCAGGGCCTTCCGGAATTCGACGAACCTTCCTACGCCACGAACTGCGCTCTTGCGCTCGCGCGGAGAGCCTTCTCCGGCCTTCTTGTTCGGCGCGCACTCGTCATCGAGCCTGGGGTCGGTATTGCTCCTCTCTGGATGCGTGCGGTGGTGGGGCCCCAGGAGATCGTCCTCAAATCCCACGATTTGCTTGCTCTCGTCGCGTCTTTGCACAATCTTGAGAGCACTGGTTTTTTGGGGGTCACGCTCGTGCCTGAGCCGGACTTTCCGGTGGCAGCACAGTCGCAAGAGGTGCCGACGAACGAGACAGAGGAACGACTGGACAGGTTGAGCCCTTCGTCGGTATCCACATCGCTCCAGCCTTCCATGTCACTTCCTAGGCCTCTTGATGCGGCAAGCATCGATGCCGTCATTCTTTTTCTCGAGGATGTTCCGACCTTCGACAGTGCATGCTATTACTGGCCGCTCATTTCGAGGGTGCTCAAACGAGGAGGAGTGGTTCTCATCGTAGGAGAGAGCACGAAGACCGAACGAGCAGTGCGCCAGAAGCCGCCGGGTTTTTCGAAATATCCTTTTGTGGAACGCAAAAAAGGTTGGGAGGCTGTCGCGTTCCGCTATGATTGACCTGCAATCGTACCGAATTATTTGATTTTTCATAATTCTCTATTATATTTAGAATATGAGGAAATCGGAGAGGCTGATTTTGGACTCTCGGAGCCCCGAGGAGTATGTCCAGAACTCTCTCAAATCACGCCTGAGCCCGGCAGAAAAGGCCAAATTGGCCCGTCTCTGGATGGAATCCACAGGGTATACGCGCGAAGACATAATCCAGGCACGCAATCGCAGCACCTACTGGCGTAAGCGAAAAATGGAAGGGGCCGCAGAACGCACCAAACGCCGGATGGAACAGCACGACTACTCGCAGGGCAAAAACATCGAATGGACGCGCGAGCGCCTGGATGAATTTTTGACACTGAACCGCAAAGATGCATATGGACGCTACCTGCGTCGCGACTGGGAGCTTGCGGAGCACTTTGGGACGAGCATCCCTTCGATTCAGTATCTGCGCCGCAAATACAACAAAGTAAAAAAGATGCTCGGTCCTGGAGCCAAACGGGAGAAGATTCTCGATTACATGGGTTGTTCCGAGCTTGTGCTGCAGCACGGAGGTCCGAAATCGCGCAGGCGAAGACGCTGATTGCGTCTCTGATGTTCACCTTGTTCGAAGCACACGCGTCCTTACCGTGGGCTCTATGACACCTGGGGCTCTATGATGCCCCCCGTTTTTCTGTCTCCTACTTTTCCGAGAAGGGGTTTGCCCGTGTGAGCACCTGGCGGATCACCTGATGATCCGGCTCGGTGAGCGACGGATCGGACTCGATGACGGCGAACGCATCGCGCCGCGCCTGCTTCAACAATTCGAAATCGGTGCGCATGTCCGCAATGGTAAGGCGTAGATCTCCCGATTGTTCGATGCCGAGCATATCGCCGGGCCCGCGTATTTTGAGGTCCTCCTCGGCGATCGCAAAGCCGTCGGTTGTCTCGTAGAGAGCCTTGAGTCGAAGCCTTCCCTCCTCAGTGAGTTCTTTGGAATACACGAGAAAACAGTATCCCTGATGCGAGCTCCGCCCAATGCGCCCGCGCAGTTGGTGCAGCGCCGAAAGGCCAAAGCGCTCTGCGTGCTCTATCACCATCACCGTCGCGTTGGGAACATCCACACCCACTTCCACGACCGTGGTCGCGACAAGTATCGAGATTTCGCCCGCCGCGAACTTGGTCATCACCTCCATTTTGGCCTCGTCACTGAGCCTCGAGTGCAAAAGGCCAACGCTGAACTCGGGGAATACCTCGTTGGCGAGGTGAGACGCCATGGACTCGGCATCGCGAAGGTCGAGCCTTTCGGATCCGCTGATCACGGGATAGACAAAGTAGGCCTGGCGGCCTTCCTTAAGCTTGCCGCGCGTGAATTCATAGACGCTGTGTCGCCTGTCCTCGTGGGCGAGGTGTGTAACGACAGGCTTACGACCTGGCGGCAGATGCAGAATTGTCGAGACTTGCAGGTCTCCGAAAAAGGTGAGAGCGAGGCTGCGCGGGATGGGAGTCGCAGTCATCATGAGAAGGTCGGGGACGTGTCCTTTTTTGTAGAGAGCGATCCGCTGGAGCACGCCGAAGCGCTGCTGTTCGTCGATGATCACGAGTTCGAGGTTTTTGAACGAAACATCCTCCGAAAAGAGCGCATGGGTGCCGATCGCAATGTCGATTTCGCCGTTTTGCAGAGCGGCAAGGAGAGGTGGGCGCGCCGCACTCGATACGGAGCCTGTCACGAAGGCGAGCCTCACCCCGAGGGGTTCCACCAGGTGGGCGGCGATCGTAGCGTGCTGGCGGGCTAGTAGCTCGGTGGGTGCCATGATCGCCACCTGTCCTCCCCGTTCGACCGCATACAAGGCGGCCAGGATTGCGACGATTGTCTTGCCCGAGCCCACATCTCCCTGAAGAAGCCGGGTCATCGGGTAAGGCCTGTGCATATCGTCGACGATTTCTTTGAGCACGGCTTCTTGGTCGTTGGTGAGCGCATAGGGCAAGCGTTCGCGCAAACGGCGGGCGAGCACTCCCGGCGAGGCTCTGCGCTCGATGGCCTTGGTGCGCCTGGAGCGTATGCGCAGGGCAATACCGAGCTGAAAGTAGAAGAGCTCCTCATAGGCGAGCATGTCGTGGGCGCGCGTGACCTCTCCCCATGACGAGGGGAAGTGAATCGTCCGAATAGCCTCGGATTTTGGAGGCATACCTCGGGTCGAGCGCAGCGAAAGCGGAAGCTCATCTTCAATGTGAGGTGCGAACTTCGAGAGCGCCAGTCCGATCATCTTTCTGAGTGTTCTCTGATTGAGCCTTTCGCTCAGCGAATACACAGGGGACAGCGTGGACTCCGGCTTGAGCGCTCCTTCCACGTGTGTGATCTCGAATGCCGATGACTGAATTTCGCCGTATTTGAATTGGAATTTGCCGTAGACTTGCACCGTGGAACCGACGGGTGCCATCTGTTCGAGAAAAGGTCTATTGAAGCAGAGAAGCGAGGCCTCGCCGGACGCATCGGCGACAATGATCTTGAGTGTGCGCATTCTGCCGAATCCGAACCACTCATGGCGGACGACCGTGGCGGTCGTGTAAACCTTGCCCTCGGAGAAGTGAGAAAACGGAACAGGTTTCGTCCTATCCTCGTAATCGCGAGGCAAATGGAGAAGAAGATCGGCCACCGTGCGTATGCCCAGATTCGCCAGCGCCCTCAGCGTCGCAGGACCCGTGCCTCTCAAGATGCGGACATCCTGCGTCAGTTCCCTTAAAAACACGATGTTCAGTATACAAAGAGACGTCTTCCGGTGCTACACTGTACCAGCAGAAAGGAGAACACGATGCACAAAGAAACTGCACGTCTTATCGAGCTCGACCGCGAACACAGCCTTGTCGTCCACATTGGGGCCATCCTCGGATGGGATCAGGAGACCTACATGCCTCGGAAGGCCATCGAGGAAAGAGCAACGCAGCTTGCGCTCCTCGAAGGGATAGCGCACCAAAAGGCCGTCAACCCCGAGATTGGGGAACTGCTTGCAGCCCTGGAAGCAAAAAGCGATCTTTCCGAAGACGAGAGGGCGTATGTCCGTGTGGTGCGGCGAGATTACGAACGCGAGACGAAGTTGCCGGAGTCCTTTGTGACAGAATACGCAAAGGCGGCGAGCATTTCGCAGGCTACATGGGCGGAAGCCAAGAAAAACAACGACTTTCGGGCATTTGAGCCTCACCTTGCGCGCATGGTGGAACTCAATCGAGAGCGTGCGGAGTACCTCAATCCAAATGCCAAACCCTACGATGTGCTCCTCGACCTGTACGAGCCTGGTAGTACACAGACCTCGGTCGCCGCAGTGTTCTCGAAGATGAAGGCCTACCTCGTCGATATACTGGGAAAGATCCAGAGCAGGCCTCAGATCGAGGACAAATGTGCAGGTCGCCGAGTGAGCCCAAGAACGCAGGAGCAGATCAGCAGATACTGTATGAAGGTTCTTCACTACGAACGCGATAGGGGGCGCCTCGATGTATCGGCCCATCCTTTTACGACGACGCTCGGTGCCGACGATGTGCGCATCACGACACGCTATATCGAAGATTACTTCCCTTCGAGCCTATTCAGCACAATCCACGAGTCGGGGCACGCGCTTTACGAGATGGGCATCGATCCGAATCCCGATTTTCGGGGCACAAAACTCGCCGAGGCTGCCTCGATGGCCATCCACGAGTCGCAGTCGAGGCTTTGGGAGAACATCGTCGGGCGCTCGCGCGCCTTCTGGGAGAGGAATTTTCAAGCGCTCAGCGCCTTGCTCGGAGAGGCCGGCGAGGGGCTCGATCTGGAGAGTTTCCTCATATCGGTCAACAGGGTAAGACCCTCGCTCATTCGTACCGAGGCGGACGAAGTGACCTATGGTCTTCATATCATCGCTCGCTTTGAGTTGGAATCGGCTCTATTCGACGGCAGTCTCGATGCCGGGGACATGCCGACCGCATGGCAGGCGAAATACCGTGATCTGCTCGGTATCGAGGCGCCGGATAATCGCCAGGGTTGTCTTCAGGATGTCCACTGGTCCATGGGTGCCTTTGGCTATTTTCCGAGCTATGCGCTGGGCAACCTCTACGGTGCGCAGTTCTGGGCGACGCTCAAAAGGGAAGTGCCGGACATCGAGACGCGCATCGCCGGAGGGGACACACTGTCGGTGCTCACCTGGCTGCGTGCCAATGTGCACGTGCACGGCTCGCGCTACACGCCAGGCAAACTTGTCGAGAAAGTGTCGGGACAACCGCTCGATCCAGTGTGGTTTGAGCGGTATCTGTACGAGAAATATTCGAAGATATACGGATTCTGACAGTGGCACGCACTTCAGCGCTTTCGAATGAGGGCTGCTCTTGCGTGGGCTTCGAGGCCCTCTAAGCGTGCGAAGGCGGCGGTGTCCTCGATGAGCATGGAGGGGTCTTCGATCGAAAGCCATGTGCGCGCCCGCAGAAAGTACAGAACCGAAAGGCCGGCCGCGAACCTCGACGCTCCGCCCGTGGGAAGTGTGTGGTTCGGCCCTGCGCCGTAATCGCCGAACACTTCGGCCGAGCCTGCGCCGAGAAAGAGCGCTCCCGCGTTGTTGATGCGTTTTGCGAGCGCTGCGGGGTTGGCGGTGGCGAGTTCCAGGTGTTCGGGCGCACAGCGGTTGGCGCCGAAGATGGCACGCTCAAGGTCGGGCTCGATACAGCAGAAGCCGTTGCGGAGCGAGGTGTGCGCGATGCTGCGGTTCGGCTCGGGGAGGGCAGCGAGTTGGGCGGCGAGTGCCTCTTCGATGTGGTCCGCAAGGGTTTCTTCCGTGACGATGAGACAAGGCATGGCGTCGGGCGAGTGTTCGGCTTGAGCGAGAATGTCCGCTGCGATGACTTCTGGGGGTGCGCTGCGGTCGGCGATGACGAGGAGTTCCGAGGGGCCTGCGGGTGCCTCGGTGCCGACGAGGCCGAAGAGAAGGCGCTTGGCGGCGGCGACGTATTTGCCGCCAGGACCAACGATTACGTCGCATTTCGGCGCGGCGACGCCGAAGGCGAGTGCGGCGATGGCGTGGGCGCCGCCGCAGCGCAGAAAGCCGTCTGCGCCCGCGAGCCATGCTGCAGCCAGCGTTTCAGGCGTAGGGTTTGGGCCTGCGCACCAGACTTCTTCCACGCCGGCGGCCTTGGCAGGCACGACGGTCATGAGGGCGCTGGAGGGCAGGGGAAAGGCGCCGCCTGGGACGTAACAGCCGG